>Ga0316187_10000302_pt1 | contig 37147 bp, 39 predicted proteins | sample CroRivburrow1_MG_FD_204927 | JGI IMG/M metagenome (GOLD analysis project Ga0316187, IMG submission 204927) | Coastal sediment microbial communities from Maine, United States - Cross River worm burrow 1 | ecosystem: Environmental > Aquatic > Marine > Coastal > Sediment | place: USA: Maine... | reverse complement strand
CTATGAAACCAGCTGAATATCCGCCCGCTGTGCCGTGAAAAGCACTATGTGCCTGACCGCTGAGATAGAGAAATTCGTTGAAATGACGGTTCACTTTTAAGGTGATGACCTCAATCTGACTTTTACTGCCATTTACCTGCGGGATACCCGTATACCTAGCAGCACCAAGCAGCATTGAATATTTGTCAATCTGGCGATATCCGGGCATTTCATCCAAGTGATCCAAATCCATTGTCAAATTGGCCGTGGCGTATCGCGCACTAAGCTGTCCATTAGGTGCTGAAACATGGCCAGCCTCAATCGAAGCATGAAAGTCACGACTGAGGTTGGCAGTAACATAGCCGCCCAGTTTGAAGAGTTTTCCGCCACCCACCGAAACTGCCCCACCGCCACCCACACCTATCCCTGCACGGACACCAATGGCCGCATGACGATCCAATACGGGCGCTTCAGTACTCACGGTACCAAGAAACTCAGCATACCCTGCCGCCCCGCCGCTGGCAGCACCCGCGGCCTCAATTCCCCAGGCACTGGTCTCAGTCCAATGTTGTTCCATGCGAAAACCAATCAGGCCAATACTCCGACTCAAGCCCGGCTTTCCAAATATCTCGCCTTGATATTTGCCGGCCACCGCTTGTATCCGGTCAAATCCTATTCCGGTTCGTTGCTCGTACATTTTAGGTTCACCAAAATAGAAAGGATCTAGCTGCAAAAATTCTGTGTTGGCAGAGTACACCAAGCCAATCTGGTTGCTGTTGATCTTGCCTGAAGGGAAATAGACTTTGGAAGCTGATACACCTACTCGATGCACTCCAAAGTTCCACATCAAGTCGACATGCGGTCGCAACATCAAGCCGCCGCCTACCAATTCAGTCGCACCACCACCACCGCCAGCGCCGGCATAAAGCCCTGTTGACCACTCCACATTCCGATACAGTCTTTGCTGCCAGGCGAGTTCGGGGCCTATGGTAAAAAAGCCGCCACGCTCACCTGAATAGGCACCATATACTGCGCCACCCAGATATAGATTCGGCGCTATATCCACCAAGTAACCAGTTCCTACCAACCCCATTTTTTCACTAGCCGACAACTCTATTTGCTCAACACTCGCACGAAACATGGCTGGAAAGTGCATCAATCCATCATAGTCGGCAGCTACCACCTGCCCTGATAATATGCACCCAAAAATTAATCCTGCAATCTTATTCATATTTTCATATCCCAAACTGACTAACTTCGCCCTTACCGCGACGCAACAACACCGGTGTATCGCTGGTAAGATCAATCACAGTAGTAAAATCCAGACCTACTGCACCACCATCAATCACCAACTCTACCTGTTTTTCCAGTAATTCCCTTATGTATTCAGCGTCATTCAGTGGTCGTTCTTCGCCGGGTAGAATTAAAGTACTGCTCAACATCGGCTCACCCAGCTCCTCTAGCAATGCCAAGGCTACAGGATGATCCGGGATTCGCATCCCTATAGTACTGCGCTTTGGATTCTGCAAACGCTTTGGTACCTCTTTTGTCGCTTCCAGAATAAATGTATAACTCCCGGGAGTATTATTCTTGAGTAGGCGAAACTGCACGTTATCTACTTTGGCATAACGCGAGATTTCCGAAAGGTCACGGCACATCAACGTCATGAAATGTTGCTGGTCAAGTTTACGTATTTGGCGAATTCTTGCCACAGCATTTTTATCGCCTAGATGGCACCCCAACGCATAGGAGGAATCTGTCGGATAAACGACGATACCTCCGGAGCGCAAAACAGTTGCTGCTTGGCTGATAAGGCGAGGATTTGGGTTGTCAGGATGAATAATGAAAAATTGAGACATAAGTATATAGTATTGCCATATTTTTAATATAAGGGGAGCATTTCCCATACCGGGCGGCAGCCCATAGGAAAATCAGGCAATCTACCTATATCCCGATAGCTTTCGCCTGGCCCGTGAAAGTCAGAGCCACACGAAGTTAACAGATCGAATTCTGTGGCATAGCGTGCAAATTCGGCATATTGTTCTGGTGTGTGACTGCCGGTGACCACCTCCAACGCCTGTCCGCCCAACTCAACGAATTCGGCAAGTAGTTCACGCATGGTTTTTTTTCCCATGCCGCTGCGCCCAACCATATAACGCGCTGGATGCGCCAACACTGCTAAACCTCCACTGCCGCGTATCCAGTTGATAGCATCTGCTAAAGATGCCCATTGATGATGTGAAAAACCCGGTTTTCCTTTCACCAGATAACGCTTAAAAACACTTTTCATGTCCTTGCAATGCCCTGCTTCAACCAAATACCGCGCAAAGTGAGCACGACCTATCATTGCCTTGTTTCCAGCATAGCGATAAGCGCCCTCAAGCACTCCACCGATACCAACCTTGGCTAATTCATCTGCCATTTTTTGCGCACGTAGCCCACGTCCGCTACGAACACCCCGCAAGCCCTCGACAAGCAAAGCGTATTCTGGCGATACTCCCAAGCCTACAATATGCAGAGTATGAGTCCGCCAAGATACGGAAATCTCTACACCATTGATAAAACTCATATCATGTTGCGCCGCTACAGACCTAGCTTCATCCAGCCCGGCCATATCGTCATGATCAGTCAGTGCCAGTACTTTCACACCGCGCCCGGCCGCTCGATTCACAAGCTCTGTGGGTGTCAACGTACCATCTGATATGTTTGAATGGCAATGCAAATCATAATCAAGCATTCCCACCACCTTTCTTCATAATCTTTCCCTCCTCCGCACGTCTGCGGCGCACTTCTTTTGGATCAGCGATCAATGGACGATAAATCTCTATACGATCCTTGTCCCGCAACACGAAATCTGCTTTAGTCAGCTTGCCAAATATACCCAACTTATTTACGGTCAGATCTATTTCCGGATGCTTGTCGAGCACGCCACTGATCTGAATGCCCTCGGCCACGGTGGTTCCTGCTGGTGCAAATTTACTGATTAAGGTCTGACTATCTGGCAGAGCGTAAACCACTTCAAAGTCTATCTTGTCACTCATTCGCTTGAATAAACCTTTTCTGCACGTTGTATGAAGGCATCTACAAAATTATTGGCAATGTAATGAAATACCGGCCCCACCAGCTTTTCCAGTAATTTGCTGGAAAACTCATAATGCAGTCGGAACACAATTTTACAGGCAGAAGGACTCAAAGGTATAAATTGCCAGCTCCCATCCAGCTGGCTGAACGGCCCATCCTCCAAGGTCATGTCAATCCTTTGCGGATGGATGCGCACGTTCTCAGTAGTGAAACGCTGCTTGATATGGTGATAATCGATAAGAACTGTGGCGTGTACCGTAGTACTGTCCAACTCAGTAACACTCGCGCCACCGCACCACGGTAAGAAATTTGGGTATTCTTCGACACTATCTACCAATTCGAACATCTGTTCCGCGCTGTATGATACCAGGACTATTTTTTCAACCAATGCCATTGCTGATTTAAAGTTAACGAACCAAAGACTGATAGAATAGCCGAACGCTCGGCAAAACTCACTATGAACTTCCGATTAATCCCGAAATGAAGTACTTTTCCAACAAATTTTCGCCTCTATATTATCTTGCCTCCTGCCCTGTAAAGTCAGGCTGTAAAACACTGTAGGTTTAAGCTAGAATTTTTTATGAGCATAATCCAGAACAAAAAAGCCTTTCACGAATATTTTATCGAAGATAAGTATGAAGCCGGCCTTATGCTTGAAGGCTGGGAAGTAAAAGCGATTCGTGCGGGGCGTGCACAACTCAAAGAAGCTTATGTCACTGTCAAAAACGGCGCGCTATATCTGTTTGGTTCGCATATCAGCCCGCTATTGAATGCTTCCACTCACATACATCCTGACCCGGTTCGCACCCGCAAACTTTTGCTGCACAAGAATGAAATCGACAAAATAATTGGCAAAGTGCAGCGCGCAGGCTACACCCTGATGCCACTGGACATGCACTACAAAAACGGGCGTGTCAAACTGGCAATCGGTCTGGCAAAAGGAAAAAAACAACATGACAAGCGTGCAACAGAAAAGGACAAGGATGCTAAGCGTGAAGCTGCCCAGGCCATGAAAAAAGAAAGGCGTTAAAAAATTACGCGCTTGCGGCAAATACTTACCTGTGCACGACGATTTAGATGCATCAAGGCAACATTAGAACAGGATTAACCATGACTAGCACTGATCAGAGCACTCACCAAACCGCGTACCTAGCAGGAGGATGTTTCTGGGGAATGGAAGAGCTCATGCGACAAATTCCTGGTGTCCTGTCTACCGAGGTTGGGTATACCGGAGGTAGTACACCCAACGCAAATTATGAGCAGGTCAAGACGGGCAGAACAGGCCATGCCGAATCGCTCAAGATTTTGTTTGACCAGGAGCAACTCAGCTTCCGCCACCTGTTGTTTGAATTCTTTCGCATCCATAACCCCACCACGCGCAACCAGCAGGGTAATGATATCGGCACGCAATACCGTTCCGCGATCTTTTACCTTGATGAATTACAAAAACAAACCGCTGAAGACGTTATCAGGAGTGTGGAAGCTTCCGGGGAATGGCAAGCAGAAATTGTTACCGAGTTAGTTCAATTTAGGGAATTTTATCTTGCTGAAGACTATCACCGACAATATTTGGTCAAGCATCCGAATGGCTATACCTGCCATTACATCAGACAGTTGAAACTGGGAGAATAGCAGCTCCTTTTGCTGAAAGTATCCATATTGGAATCGCTAAACTTGAAGTATCATGTCTACACAACGTATATTTAACGGAAATTATTATGCAAGCAGACTTACGTAAAACCGAGCGAATATATTTATCAACTCAGCCCAAAGGTGAGCTATATTTACTTGTCGAAGGCCAGAGCTATTCAGTCAGTTCAGTGCTAAATATCTCACCACAGGGTATAAGAGTACAACTCAATAAAGCTCTGATTGATGTCAAGGATGTAATCCTCCAATATAAGCATAATGATATCAATTTGAATGTAAACGGAATCATTGCATGGAATACTCCTTCCAGCGACTCATCTACTGACAACAGTGCTGTGTCATATGATATCGGCATCAACCTGCTAGGTCCCCATCTGCTATTTACGATAATGCAATCTTAGCAAATACTCTTGAAATTATTAAGCTTTCTAGCTATCACCTGACATAGTTTCCTGCAACAATTCCTGCGCCTTTTTTGCCAATTCATGCTGTGGGTTAGCACTCAACAGCTGCTGCCAAGCTTTACGAGCCTCATCAACATTGCTTCTGGCATGCCGCAATAACAAACCAAGGTTCATATGTGCCTGAGCAAAGCTCGGATCATGCTCGATTGCGTTACGAAATGCTTGTTCGGCCAAGCCAACATCATCATTTCGCCAATACATTGCGCCCAAATCAGTTTGTACGTTGGGTAATGCTGCATCAAGGTCTAGCGCATGTCGATAGTAGATAATTGAACGTGGTGCGTCATTCAGATCATAATAGATGTTACCTAATGAAATAGCTGCTTCTATGTCATTAATGTCTTTATTAAGACGCTCTTTAAGTTCAATGATGATGTTAGTTTCGTCCATGTTTCCATTTCCTAAATTGAAGCAACAAGTTGCAAAGTTATTTGTTCCGTTACCACCAAAAACGGTGACTAAATAGTATATCAGGTCAATTAGATTTTATTTATCCCTAATATTCATCTATCGCAAACCAAATAAAATATGAATGTATCGCTGTTCACACAGCCTAAACTAAAAGTTCACGCACCGGCTTGAAGCTTTTGCGATGCACAGCAGATACACCATATTCTCTCAATGTCTTCAGATGGGCTGCCGTCGGATAACCCTTGTGACTGGCAAAATTATAGTGAGGATATTGCAGGTGCAAATCAAGCATCAATTGATCTCGCGCAGTTTTGGCCAATATAGAGGCGGCAGATATTTCTGCTACTGTACAATCTCCTTTCACAATCGCCTTGCTGGGTATATCGCTCTCTGGGCAATACAAGCCATCAACCAGTACCTGAGTAGGTTGAATACTTAGTGACAGTAAGGCACGGCGCATCGCCAACAGCGTTGCTTGCAAAATATTTAGTTGATCTATCTCTTCAACTTCAGCATAAGCCACGGACCATGCCAGCGCGCGTTCACGAATGATAATTGCAAATTTCTCACGTTGCCGCTCTGAAAGTTTTTTGGAATCAGCCAAACCTGCAATAGGCTGCGCTGGATCAAGTATCACTGCTGCGGCACTTACGGGTCCGGCGAGTGGCCCTCTACCTGCCTCATCCACGCCACAAACCAGTATTCTAGACATTTGGCAGATACTGTAAAATTGCATTAGCAGCCTTTTGTGCTGTGTTTTGACGCAATGAGCGATGCAGATCAAGAAATATTTTCTCTAGCCGTACTTTTGCATTTTTACTACCAAGTAAATTCAGCAAAGCCTGAGCCAGATTCTCAGGGGTGGCATCATCCTGAATCAATTCCGGGACGACGAATTTTCCACATAAAATGTTGGGCAATCCAAAATAAGCTTGATAAATTTTTCTTTTCATCAACCATTTTGATAACGCTGGCATTCGGTAGGTTATAACCATCGGACGCTTTAGCAGTGCTGCCTCCAGAGTCGCAGTGCCTGATGCGACCAACACGCAATCAGCAACAATCATTGCATCTTGTGCGTGACCAAAAAGCAATGTGATAGGTAGCTCCTGAGCATCGCAATCATAAAGAACGTGCTCAAAAATATCTCGTGTTTCCCGACTGGCCAACGGCACCAAAAATAGTGCATCAGGTATTTTTTTCAGAATCAACATTGCGGTTTCAATATAGATTCTGGCAAGTTGTTTGACTTCGCTCTGGCGGCTACCAGGAAGAAAGGCGAATACCTTTACCTCTGTCTTAATACGCATCGTCTCACGCATCTCAATGCGATTTGTTTGCTCAGGAAGAATGTCCGCAAGTGGGTGACCGACATAATCCACTGGCACGCCAACTTTTTGATATAACTCGGGCTCATGAGGAAACAATGCCAGCATGTGTGACACGGCACGCTTGATTTTATGGATGCGCTCTCCTCGCCAAGCCCATATCGACGGACTAACATAGTGAACGGTTGTAATACCGTGCTGCTTGAGGGCGAGCTCCAGATCAAGATTGAAATCCGGTGCATCCACCGCAATGAATAAATCGGGATGATTAGCTAAAAAGTATTTTTGTAATTTACTTCGAATACCTAAGATCTCGCGATAATGCCGTAGCACCTCAACATATCCACGTACTGCCAATTTTTCCATCGGAAACAATACTTCCATCCCTTCGGCTTGCATTTTAGGTCCACCTATGCCGACAAATTGCACACCGGGTCTTGCTTCCTTAAGTGCTGCCATCAAATGACTAGCAAGCAAATCACCCGATGATTCACCTGCTACGATACCAATTACAACCCTTTTTTGCAGCATGGAGAAACCTTTAAAACATAATAATTGAACCGCATAAGAAACCGAACTTCAAACGCAATATTCACGATTGAGTATCCGGTTTGATCTGTAATGAAAATTGTTATCTGACGATGCCACGTTGCGAAGTAGCAAGAAAATCAACTAGCGGCTTCAATTCGGCGTGTTCAACCAACTGCTTCTCGATTGCAGTTTTAGCCACATCCAGACTTAGCCCCGATTTGTACAAAGTCTTGTAGGCACGCTTGATAGCCATGATCGTAGAACTGGAAAACCCCCGACGCTTCAATCCTTCGGAATTAATTCCGTGTGGCGCACTAGGATTACCCGAAACTAACATATATGGTGGCACATCCTGCAATAGTATTGTACCCATCCCCGTGATGATATGCGCACCGATTTTGACAAACTGATGCACAACCGTGAAGCCTCCCAGAATTGCATAATCACCAACTTCTACATGGCCAGCTAATTGAGAGTTATTGGCGAAAATAGTTTGGTCACCAACTTGGCAATCATGTGCAAGGTGTACGTAAGCCATCAGCCAGTTGTTATTGCCTATACGAGTGACACCAACATCCTGCGAGGTACCTAGATTAAATGTGCAGAACTCACGTATGGTGTTGTTATCACCAATTTCAAGACGAGTTGGCTCATCCGCATATTTTTTATCCTGTGGAATTTCTCCTAATGAACAGAACTGAAATATACGATTATTTTTACCGATACTTGTATGCCCATTGATTACCACATGAGGTCCGATAACCGTGCCTGAGCTGATTTCAACATGTTCTCCAATAATGCTGTATGGGCCGACTTGAACATCAGTTGCCAACTTTGCTTCAGGATGGACTATTGCCGATGGATGAATCATTCCACTACCGTCTTCACAGTGCACATTAACTCTGCTTCTGCAGCTAATTTCCCATCCACTTCCACAGTCGCACTAAACTTTGAAACTCCACGCTTGCTGCGTAACAATGTAACCTTGATGATCAGCTGATCACCGGGACTAACAGGCCGCTTGAAGCGCGCGGCATCGATACCCGCAAAATAATATACCGATTTATCATCAGGCTTACTTCCTGAAGATTTAAATGTCAGCAATGCGGCAGCCTGCGCCATAGCCTCGATAATCAAAACACCTGGCATCACAGGATGGTGAGGATAATGTCCTGGAAAAAACGGCTCATTGATAGTGACATTTTTCAAAGCTGTAATTTCCTTGTTCAAATCAATCGACAAAACACGGTCAACAAGCAGAAAGGGATAACGGTGAGGTAGATGCTGCAGAATTTCATGGATATCCATTGAGTTATCCGACATTATTTTTTCATCTTGCATACTCATTTATTATTCCCTTTTAACGGTTGCCTTAACAAATCGATTTCTTTCTCTAATATCCTGATGCGCTTCATCCAATCATCAAGGCGCCGTATGTGGACCGCATTTTTGCGCCAGTCTTCGCTTTTGGAAAATGGGAAAACGCCAGTATACGATCCAGCTTCTCGAATAGATTTGCTAATCATCGAAAACGAGGCAATTTCCACATAATCTGCAATTGTCACATGTCCCAGGATACCTGTGCTACCACCAATCGTGCAGAAACGTCCTATGGTTGCACTACCGGCAATACCTGCACATCCTGCAATTGCAGTATGTGCGCCAATGCGTACGTTGTGCGCCACTTGTATTTGATTATCCAACTTGACACCATTTTCTATCACGGTATCGTCCAATGCACCACGGTCGATTGTGGTATTTGCCCCAATTTCGACCATATCACCAATCACCACTTTTCCAATTTGGGGAATCTTTATCCAGTGATCCTTGTCCATTGCAATGCCAAAACCATCTGCCCCGATCACAACGCCGGAGTGCGCTATCAAGTCGTCTCCAAGCACGCAATCGTGATACACAACCACATGCGGATATAACCTCGCACGACTGCCTATAATTACATTTGAACCTATACTGCAACCTTCTCCAATTACACTATTCGGCCCTATTGTTACACCATCACCAATCACGGCAGTGGCTCCAATACTGGCAGTATCATGAATATTTGTGTTAGTACCGATTACAGCAGCAGGATGTATTCCGGGTTTAATCTCGGGCAAAGGGTTTAGTAAGGTAGAAACCTTGGCAAAATATGCGTAGGGATTTTCTGAGATGATACGAGGTAATCCAGTCGCATCTGCATCTGCTGCTGACAGAATGACAGCTCCGGCCCGGGTGCTTGATAACTGCGAACGATATTTGCTATTGGTAAGGAAGCTGATTTGATCTGATTGCGCTGCCTCCAATGTAGAAATCTGGGTAACACGCACTTCAGTGTCACCTAAAACATGCCCGCCAAACTTTTCAGCAATCTCAGAAAGAGTATATGAAGAAGTCATACAATAAAATCACTGTCCTTCCATGATGCCATCTATTTGATCAAGGTTTTCCATGTTGTCACCTTTACGATCAGTTTCATTGTCACCCAGCAGTTCAATCACTTTATTCGTAATATCAATATTTGGATTCCGATAAACCGCCTCTTGTAAAATCAGATCAAACTTTTCAGTGTCAGCAATCTTTTGAATTGCCTTATTAGCTAGTTCCAAAACTTTGGCCAATTCTTCGTTCTTACGCAAGTTCAAATCTTCACGAAACTCGCGCTGTAAACGCTGCAAGTCCTCATTCATAGCTGTAAGTTCACGCTCCTTGATGCGATGAACCGCATCTGACATCACAGCACCTTCCTTCTCAAGTAAAGACTGCAGCTCTCTCGCCTTTTGAATCTGCTTCTTTATATTGGCATCGCGACCAGAAAATTCAGTCTCAATACGTTTTTCAGCATTCATCGCTGGAACAGATTCACGCAACACGCGTTCAGTATCCACCACACCCACTTTGAAATCTGCAGCCTGTGCAAGCCCCCCACAAAGTAACATGGCCAACATCACAGCTTTGATCACATTCCTCATCATTAACTCCCTCACTAATTATTTAACTACTTTCACCATGAACACTCAGCGTATTGAAATATTTTCGTTAATATCAATTATTAAAATATTGAGCCCAAGGTAAACTGGAAACTTTGTATTTTGTCTAAAGGCTTTCTATCAATGGGCCAAGCATAGCTGAATTTAAGCGGTCCCACTGGAGATATCCAGGTAAATGCCAAGCCCGTAGAATAGCGTAATCCTGTGCTGCCTGGCAGGTCTGTTGTACCAAATACTCCACCGCCATCAACAAATCCACTTAGAGTCACGGATCTATCATTACCCATTCCCGGGAATGGCATCATCAACTCAAGGCCTCCGACTACCCGGCGCGCCCCCCCCAATATCAGGTCAGCGCTATCTCGCGGACCTAGTGAATTAGAATAGTAACCTCGCACTGAACCAGGTCCGCCAGCATAAAAGTTCTTGAAGAACGGCAGTGGCTTCCCCGAATACCCGCCCGCAACGCCGGCTTCACCATTGACCAATAGTGTAACATTCCGACTCACTGGATAAAAAACCTGATGTCGATAATTCAGCTTGTAGTAGCGCATATCCAAAACTGGCAATGCAACCTCAGCGAAAGCACGCTGAACGGTACCTTCAGTGGTGTAAATTGCACTGTCCCTGCTGTCTCTAACCCAACCAATCGTACCTAGAAAATTGGTACTAAATGTTCCAAACACATTGACGTAATCAATCAATCGATTCGGGCTAGTTTGAAACAACCCCAGCTCGGTTCGCTCACCCACCAGCCCATAATTAACCGATTGATCCTCTCCAATGGGCACTCCAAAGCGGACGCCAGCCCCCAAAGTATGTGATGAATACTGACTGACTGAGGTGCTTTGTGAATCTGTGTTTCGCTTATATATATCAAAGCCACGGCTTACACCTTCATCCGTATAGTACGGATTAGTGTAAGAAAGCGAATATACTTGATTTATTTTACCGGTATTAATCTGCGTAGAAAGATGATTACCAGTGCCAAACAGATTTGCCTGCGTCACACCACCACTCAGAACAAAACCTTCTCCACTCGAAAAACCTGCCCCCAAGGAAATATTACCTGTTGATTTCTCCTTGACAGAAAGGTTTACATCTAGCTGGTCTGCAGTCCCTTGCACTGGCGGTGTTTCAACATTAACTTCAGAAAAAAAGTCCAGTTTATCGACACGCTGCTTAGATTTTTTAACTTTGTCCACATCAAACCACTCACCTTCGACTTGGCGAAATTCCCGGCGAATAACTTCATCTCTGGTCTTGTTATTGCCTGCGATATTGATGCGGCGAATATATACACGCTTGCCAGGATCCACCATAATATCAAAAGAGACCTGATGCTTATCTTTGTCAATCTCAGGAATCGCATTAACATTGGCGAAAGCATAGCCATCCTTTCCCAACCGTTCAGCAATTTTTCGGCTGGTCTCGGTCAATGCCTTGCGTGAGAAAACGTCACCTGCCTTCACTTGCACTAATTTTTCAATTTCAGGTTTCGGAACCAACATTTCCCCAGACACGGTCACTTTATCAACCTTGTATTTCCCACCCTCGGTGAAATTGATCGTGATATAGATATCCTGCTTGTTGGGTGTGATTGAAACTTGTGTAGAGTCAAGGTTGAATTCCAAGAAGCCATTGTCCATATAAAAGGAACGTAACGCTTCCAAATCTGCCGACAATTTTTGTTTGGAATATTGGTCGCTAGTACTAAACCAACTGAACCATCCCGGCGTCGTGAGTTGCATAAGATCCAGCAGTTCGTCCTCTTCATATTCATGATTGCCGACAAGATTAATTTGCTTTATCTTCGATACATCACCTTCCGCAACTTTGAATACAATAGCGACACGGTTACGTTCCAATTCGGTAACAGTAGTACTCACTGAGACACCATATTTCCCGCGAGCGATATACTGTCGTTTCAATTCTTGCGTTGCTTTTTCCAGTACGCCCTTATCAAAAATACGCGCTTCTGCCAATCCTGCATATTTCATATTTTCCTTGAGTTGATCCTCAGGAAAATCCTTAATTCCACTTACTGTAATACTCGCTATGGACGGTCGCTCTCGCACTTGAACAACCAACACACCATTGTCTACTTTCAGTCCGACATCTTTAAAAAATCCGGTGGCATATAAAGCATGGATAGCCTCAGAAGCCTGTTCATCGTCCATGGTGTCACCAACCTTGATGGGCAAATAACTGAACACCGTTCCTGCTTCAGTACGCTGTATCCCTTCAACACGAATATCCTTGACGGTAAACGGCTCGATTGCCCATGCAGAAGTCAGGCAAAACAGGGTAAGTAATCCCGCCAGTTTTATTAATTTCATTTTTTAACCTGAAACAAGGCGATTTATATCGTTATATATGGCAAATACCATCAAAGTGCCAAGCAACGCTATACCAATTTTTTGACCAAATTCCCATATCTGCTCGGAAACCGGACTACCCTTCAACAACTCAGCAACATAATACAATAAGTGTCCACCATCTAATAAGGGGATAGGTAGCAGATTCAGCACTCCAAGACTAACACTGATAAGCGCAAGGAAACCCAGATAAGTAGCAATACCCATAGCTGCTGATTTCCCGGCATAATCAGCTATTGTGATTGGCCCGCTTAAATTTTTAACAGACACCTCTCCCAGTATCATCTTGCCAAGCATCTTCAAACTGACAACCGATGTTTCCCAGGTTTTTTGTAATGATCTAATCAATGCCTCAACTGGTGTATAACTCACTTCAGTCAACATAGCCTTCCATTCCGCTGTATCTACTTGTGGTGCAGCACCGATTTTGCCAACCATATCACCAGATTCGTCCACCGCCTGAGGTGTCACAGCAATGTTCAATGTCATATCTCCTCGCTGAACTACAAGTAGCATATTTTTTTCTGGATGTGCTCGCACCAATTCCACTAAATCAATCCAATAACTTAACGCTACGCCATCAACTCGCAAAATCCGGTCACCTGCCTGCAACCCGGCTCTTTCTGCTACGCCTCCTTTGGCAAGCCGACCAATGACAGGCATGAGAACCGGCTGATGGAGATGCAATCCTAGCTTAGCCAAAAATTCACCATCGAGGTCTTTTGCTTCCAGACCGCTCAGATCCAATGTGTGCAACCTCTTAGCCCCATCAGCGCCCAACGACTCAATATTTACCTTGTTTGTGTTCAAATCTTGCCCGGAATCCTTATTGAGGGACAGCTCTAGCAAGCGCCAGCGCATCTCATGCCAACTCGGAATCGTCTCATCATTTATACTGAGTATGGTGTCACCTGATTGTAATTGTGCTGTCGCAGCTGGAGTGCCAAGCGTTATCTCACCCAGCACCGGCTTTATCCCTTCTACTCCATAAACAAACATTGCCCAATACAACACGATCGCCAACAGGAAGTTAGCCACTGGGCCCGCCACTACAATCGCCATACGTTGTAGCACTGGTTTGCGATTGAAGGCATATACGATTTCTTCTTGTGCAACTGGTTCTTCACGCTCGTCCAACATCTTCACATAACCACCAAGTGGTATTGCAGAGATCACCCACTCAGTTGAATTGTTGGAAAAGCGTTTGCTATAAATAACCTTTCCAAAACCAACAGAGAAGCGCAGCACTTTCACACCACATCGGCGAGCCACCCAATAGTGACCGAATTCATGGAACACAACCAGCAAGGCGATAGCGCCTACAAATGCAAAAAAGGTATTCATTTTATGGCTGCATGCTTAATCGTATGATGTGCCTTGCCTACCACCAACTTGCTGATTATTTCAAGTGCTAGCTGCCTGGTTTCAATATCTGCATTGAGTACATCATCTAAACAAGTGACGGTATTAACTGGCAGTGCATCTAGTGCAGAAGCAATGACACGTGGAATATCCAGAAATGAAATTTGTTTATCTAGAAAAGCTGCAACTGCCACTTCGTTAGCCGCATTTAGCACTGCCGGGGCAGTTCCACTGGCACGTAACGCTTGATATGCCAAATCAAGACAGGGAAAACGATCAAAATCAGGCGCCACAAAGTTCAGCGTTGCCACTTTAAAAAGATCCAGCGATGCCACTCCTGAGTCAATTCTTTCCGGATACGACAATCCGTAAGCTATCGGTGTGCGCATGTCAGGATTGCCCAGTTGTGCAAGTACAGATCCATCGACATACTCTACTAGGGAATGGATTACGCTTTGTGGATGCACTACCACCTGTATATCATCTGCGCTCGCACCGAACAGCCAGTGTGCCTCTATGACCTCCAGGCCCTTGTTCATCATGGTGGCAGAATCCACCGATATCTTGCGCCCCATGACCCAATTGGGATGGGCACAGGCTTGCTCCGGGGTGACATTATGCAATTCGCTTAAAGGAGAATTGTGAAATGGCCCACCGGATGCTGTAAGCAAGATACGGCGCACACCATGCACGGCTGGATTGCCATCATATCCGCTTGGCAAAGCCTGATAAATAGCATTGTGTTCACTGTCGATCGGCAACAATGTAGAGCCACTGGTGCGCACAGCATCCATGAAAACATTGCCAGCCATTACAAGCACTTCCTTATTAGCCAACAAAATCTTCTTGCCAGCTCGCGCTGCTGCCAACGTGGGTTGCAAGCCAGCCGCACCAACGATAGCAGCCATCACCGCATCCACTTCTGTCAATGCAGATACTTGTTCCAGCGCAGCCACACCACTCAAAACTTCTGTAGCCAGACTTGCATCATCTAGGCGCCCACGTAATTGTATGGCTGCTTCTTCTTCAAGCAACACTGCATACTCAGGCTTGAATCGTTGACATTGCTGGAACAGCAAATCAACTTGGCGATGAGCTGTCAGTGCAATGACTTGAAATTTATCAGGATGTCGTGCAATCACGTCCAGCGTGCTGGTACCGATACTGCCTGTAGAGCCTAATATGGTAATTTTTTGCATAACCTATTATTTTATCTCTTGCAGCAATATCACAAGCGCAGCTAGCGGCAAGGTAGAAGTCAAAGCATCGATGCGGTCAAGCAAGCCGCCATGCCCAGGCAACAATGCTCCACTGTCTTTTACACCTGCCTGGCGTTTGACAGCTGATTCGAACAAATCTCCAATCACTGCCAATCCCACCCACCACCAGGAAGCCATGAGCAACACCGGGAGTACTTGACGTTGATCAAAAGCAGGGTTTAGTAACCCCACCAGCAGGATGTAAAGAGATACTCCCGCCATTGCTCCCCACACGCCCTCCCAAGTCTTGCCCGGGCTGATGCTAGGCGCAAGCTTACTCTTACCGAATTTCCGACCTGTGAAATAGGCCGAAATGTCAGCAATCCAAACCAGACCCATCACGAATAACAGTAGCCATGGACTGATAACTCGCAGATCCAACATTGCCAATCCGGTAGGAATCAATAACATCCAACCCGTCAGCGCCATCAGAAGCGGCTGCTTAACCTTCCAACCAGCTATCAGCCAGGTTGGTACGATAATCACCCATAACAGTGCTGATGTTGAATACACCAACAAGTGAAGCAGTATTTTCTGTTCGTAGGAACGAGAGGCGTCGTACCAGACCATAACTAACATCATCAGCAGCGTCAACCACCAGAAAAAACTCGCTTTCCTGCCGGAAAATTTGGCTAATCGTGCCCACTCCGAAGCACCTTGCAAGACCATCAAAATTACCAACACAGCCCAGGCTGTCGTTGGCAAAGCAAACAGTGCAAACAGAAATACCACCAGTAATATCAATGCTGTAACTATTCTGGATTTAAGCATTTTTACTCCCGACTGATTCTTGGTCAGTCAGTTGTTCGCTGGTTCGACCAAATCTCCGCTCGCGTTGTTGATATGAAGCGATTGCATCCTCAAGTTCTTTGCGGCCAAACGCAGGCCATAAAATGTCGGTAAAGTATAATTCGGTATAGGCTAGCTGCCACAACATGAAATTACTGATGCGCTGCTCACCCCCCGTTCGTACAAACAAATCTGGCTCGGGTATGCCACTCATTGAAAGATAGGGTTGTAGGTCTTCTTCACTAAAGCTTTGCGCAATTTCCGGATGATCCTTGAGCATGTTTTTTGTCGCTTGCATTACATCCCAACGCCCACCATAATTTGCAGCTATGGTTAGCGTCAGTGACGAGTTATCTGCAGTAAGTTGCTCAGCAGCCAGCATGGTCTGCCTCAACTTTTCACCAAAACGACTACGATCACCTATGATTCTCAGACGGATATTATTATGATGTAGTTTGGAAATCTCGCGTTCCAGCATTTTCAGGAACAAAGACATCAAAAAAGAAACCTCATCGGCTGGACGGCGCCAGTTTTCGCTACTGAATGCGAATACTGTCAGATATCCGACACCTAGATCCCGGCTGGCTTTTATCACCTCGCGTAAGGCTTCCACACCACGTTGGTGGCCGGCCACACGTGGCATAAAACGCTGCTTTGCCCACCTCCCGTTGCCATCCATGATGATAGCAATATGCTGTGGAATCGCCGGTGAGTCAGGGATAACGCTGGTAGAACTTTGGAATAACGCCATTACATATCCCTAATATTAAAAATTCGAACCAGTATTTCTAAATCCGAATCCCTTTAGACAGCCATCAGGTCTGCTTCTTTGGCAACGAGTGCATTATCAATATCAGTAACAAAGCGATCAGTCAGTTTCTGGATATCATCCTGAGCACGACGCTCCTCATCTTCCGCTATTTCCTTATTCTTGAGTGCATCCTTGAGGGTGTTATTAGCATCACGACGTATGTTTCGTATTGCTATTTTGGCAGTCTCACCTTCGGACTTGACCACTTTAATCAGATCGCGGCGACGTTCTTCGGTAAGCATCGGCATCGGCACACGTATCAAGTCACCATTGGTAGCAGGATTCAACCCCAAGTCTCCATCACGTATTGCCCGTTCGACCGGACCAACCATATTTTTTTCCCAAGGCTGCACACCAATGGTCCGCGCATCAATCAACGTAACATTTGCCACCTGAGTGATCTGCGTAGGATTACCATAGTAATCAACCATTACATGATCCAACAATCCAGTGTGCGCTCTTCCGGTACGCACCTTACCCAAGTCTACCCTCAAGACTTCAAGCGACTTTTGCATTTTTTGCTCTGTGGTTTTTTTAATACCAGCAATCATAATTATCTCCTGAGTCAGTCAACTCGCATCCAAGTTCACACAACTCCTAGTCAACACGAACAAGCGTGCCTTCACCCTCACCAAATACTACGCGTTTGAGTGCGCCAAGCTTGAAAATACTGAAAACAATGATAGGCAGCTTTTGATCACGACACAACGTTAAGGCTGTTGCATCCATCACTTTGAGATTTTTGCTGATTGCCTCATCAAAGCTGAGACTTTGATAGCGAATCGCATCTGGATCTTTTTTAGGGTCAGCCGTGTAAACTCCATCCACCTTGGTTGCCTTGATCACAACCTCGGCACTCATTTCCACTCCACGCAGCGCTGCAGCTGTATCTGTGGTAAAAAAAGGACTCCCTATACCTGCCGCAAAAATTACGATCTTGCCGTCTTCCAGATAACGCAGCGCTTTATTACGGACAAATGGTTCAGCGACTTGCTCCAGATTCAATGCAGACTGCACACGACAATCCAGTCCAGCACGCTTCATTGCATCCTGTAACGCCATAGAATTCATTACGGTTGCCAGCATGCCCATATAATCGGCAGTCGCTCTATCCATACCCGCAGCCGCTGGTGCAACACCACGAAAGATATTTCCGCCACCAATCACGATTGCTACCTGAACACCAAAACTTACCACCTCGGCGATCTCAGCAACAATACGCTCAATCACTGCGTGATTGATTCCGTAATTATCCTCACCCATCAGCGCTTCACCGCTGAGTTTGAGTAAGATACGCTTGTATACAGGGGAGCTCACGTAATTAATTCTGTGCTGCTGCTGCTGCTGCTGCAACTTCTGCTGCGTAATCTTCTACTTTTTTCTCGATGCCTTCTCCTACCGCAAACATTTGGAATGCGATAACTGTTGCACCCTTGTTTTTTAACAATTGCTCGATGGTTTGTTTTCCATCTTCAGCCTTGACAAACACTTGCCCAAGCAAAGTTACTTCCTTCAGGAATTTATTTACCGTTCCTTCGGCTATTTTTTCCAACATCGCGTCAGGTTTTCCCGCCTCGCGAGCTTTTTCGATAGCTATTCGACGTTCTGTTTCAATCTCTTCAGGATTCACACCGGTAGCATCAACAGACTTCGGCTTGCTGGCAGCAATATGCATAGAAAGGTCTTTACCTAGCTCTGCATCACCCCCGGTGAATTCTAACAACACCCCGATCTTAGTACCATGCAGATAGCTGGATAGTTTTCCATTGCTTGTTGCATAACGCTCAAACCGACGGATACTAACGTTCTCCCCCAGCTTCATCACCAATGCCTTACGTACCTCTTCCACACTACTGGAACCATTGGCCAGCACCATATCTGATAGAGCAGAGATGTCAGCAGGATCATTCTTCGCTACGGTTTCGGCAACATTTTTAGCGAATGCCAAAAAATCATCATTTTTTGCTACAAAATCAGTCTCGCAGTTTACTTCCACGACCGCGCCGATTTTCCCGTCAGGGGAGATATAAGTGTTGACCACGCCTTCGGCAGTCACACGTGAAGCAGCCTTGCTTGCTTTTGCACCACTCTTGATTCGCAATTGCTCTTCAGCCAGCTTGCTATCACCATTGGCCTCTACTAGTGCTTTTTTGCACTCCATCATACCGAGGCCAGTTGCCTCGCGCAGCTCTTTAACCATACTTGCAGTAACTTCTGACATCTTTACCTACTCCAAAAAATTTATAAAAAAATACTTAATCTGTTACAGCACCTTTACTTGCTGTAGATACCAGCTTGGCATATTTTGACAACACACCCCTTGTGTATCTGGGCACAGGAGGTTTCCATTGTGCGCGACGCGATTGCAATTCCGCATCATCAACATTCAGTTGTAACAGGCGTGCATCGGCATCGATAGTGATTGAATCACCTTCGTTAACCAAAGCAATATTGCCGCCCACCGCCGCCTCAGGCGCTACGTGCCCTACTACCATTCCGTAAGTACCACCTGAAAACCTTCCATCAGTTATCAGCCCGACAGAATCTCCCAATCCTTCACCAATAATCGCAGATGTCGGCGATAACATCTCGCGCATTCCAGGACCACCTTTAGGACCTTCGTAACGAATAACCACAATATCGCCCGCCTTTATCTTCCGTGCAAGAATGGCTGTCATGCACTCTTCCTCAGATTCAAATACGCGTGCAGGCCCCGTAATTTTGTGTAGCTTGATGCCAGTGATTTTGGCGACAGCTCCTTCTTGTGCGAGATTACCTTTCAAAATGGCAAGGTGTCCCTGCGCATAGATTGGCGCATTCCATGGACGTATCACATCCTGATTTTTACGTGGCTCTTCCGGAACATCTTTTAGTAATTCTGCGACCGTCTTGCCAGTAATGGTCAACGCATCGCCGTGTAACACACCATTCGCAAGCAATATCTTCATGACTTGTGGGATACCGCCCGCCTGATGCAAATCTGTTGCAACATATTGCCCGGATGGTTTCAAATCACATAGCACGGGCACACGTGCGCGGATAGTTTCGATATCATCGATGGATAGCGTTACCTGCGCAGCATGTGCTATTGCCAACAAATGCAGAACTGCATTGGTAGAGCCACCCACCGCCATTGTCACCGCAATTGCGTTCTCAAATGCTTTGCGGGTTAACATCTGGCTTGGAAGTATTTGCTTTCTAATCGCATTAACCAAGACTTCAGCAGATTCGGCAGTGCTCTCCGCTTTTTCCATGTCTTCGGCTGCCATCGTAGAGGAATACATCAGACTCAGGCCCATTGCCTCAACAATTGACGACATCGTATTCGCGGTATACATACCACCACATGAACCTGCCCCAGGACATGCATGACGCTCTATTTCCAATAATTCTTTTTCATCGATCTTGTCAGCGGTATATTGCCCGACCGCTTCAAACGCGCTGACTATAGTCAAATCACGATTTTTATGATGACCCGGCTTGATTGTGCCACCGTAGACAAAAATTGCCGGAATATTCAAGCGTGCTATCGCAATCATTGCACCCGGTATATTTTTGTCGCAACCACCGATGGCGATCACACCATCCATGCTCTGTCCGTTACACACGGTCTCAATGGAATCAGCAATAACCTCACGTGACACTAACGAAAATTTCATGCCTTCGGTGCCCATCGAAATGCCATCAGAAATGGTTATCGTGCCAAACAATTGTGGCATGGCCCCTGCTTTTTTTAACGCTAATTCGGCGCGCCCAGCCAATTCACCAATACCCTTATTACAAGGAGTAATAGTACTGTGCGCGTTTGCAATACCTACGATTGGTTTATCAAAATCCTTGTCACCAAAGCCTACCGCACGCAACATCGCGCGATTGGGAGAACGTTGCACGCCCTGAGTAACAATTTTACTTCTGCGGTTATCAGACATGATTATCAAATATAAAATTTATCACTTACAAAAAAAGGGGCTCGCGCCCCTTTTTTGCGCCTTACTTACTAACTAGGCTGCCTCAGTAGTTTCTTCAGCAGGCTGTTCGGCAACCTGCTCAACCAATTCATTCATGGCTTGAGCACGTCCTTCAAGAATCGCATCAGCGATGCCGCGAGCATACAAACGAATCGCCTGAGTCGAATCATCATTACCAGGAATTACGTAATCCACGCCGATTGGCGAATTATTGGTATCAACAATGCCAATCACTGGAATCCCCAGCTTCATGGCCTCAACGATGGCACCTTTTTGGTAGCCCACGTCAATCACGAATAATGCGCTTGGCAGGCCTGGCATATCCTTGATACCGCCCAAACTGCGATCTAACTTTTCCAATTCACGACTCATCATCAGCGATTCTTTTTTGGAAATATTTTCTGACGCGCCATCAGCAGTTAACTGCTCAAGCTCGCGCAATCTCTTGATTGATTCCTGAACGGTCTTGTAGTTAGTCAGCATACCGCCCAACCATCGATGATTTACAAAAGGTGATTCTGCACGGGTGGCTTCTTCCTTCAATATGTCGCGGGCTTGACGTTTGGTCGCAACAAACAAAATGGTGCCTTTCTTTGCAGACAATTTACGCACGAACTTCTCCGCCTCAGCGAACATTTCGACGGTTTTTTCTAAATTTATGATGTGAATTTTATTACGATGACCAAAGATGTACGGTGCCATCTTAGGATTCCAGAAACGGGTTTGGTGCCCAAAATGCACACCGGCTTCCAGCATTTGACGCATAGTTACTGCCATGATTACTCCAATCGTAAGGGTTATAACTACCACTCACCAGCTTGACCCTACCATTTGAGCCTGGTGGGCACCCTAACTTGGACGAGCGGGAAATTTGCTTCGGATTATCCCAAAGCATCAGCTATTATATCACTAATACAGCAATACGCTCAACCTCCTCAGCTTCAGAAGCTAGAGATGCAATAATTTATTGCGGTCAGCTATATCATTCAAAATAATCCAACACATTTCGATTGCGTTGGTAATCATCATAACTATCTCGCTTTTCACATTCTGGAGCAGGATAACTCAAGCACTCTTGTCGACGAACATTCTGCAGTGTTTCATAGGTGGTTCGTTTGAACGTATCGTTACTGCTGCCTGCCTCCGCCATAATGACCATTAAAATCAGTAGGCAATTAAAGTTTAGTGGCTTTAATGATTCGTTATGCTTTCTGAGAGTCATAACATCGAATCCCATGCTCGATAAATTACTATGTGCTAAGAAACAAGGGTGCTCATCAGGTCTATCATAAATTCAACCTCTTCCTCTTCAACCTTTTCCCACTTTAGCACGCCGATTTCCGAAAGAATTTTGTTACCCCTGTCAGAATCCGACATGCTCATCAAGGCTTTAGTGATCTCATCATTACGACCAGCGAATGACTTATCCACCAAAAACACATGATGTATCACATGAATTTGGCTGCGCACCAATACCCTAAGTTTACTTTTGACCACATCTGACAATTCATCAAAAGTTTCTGCCAGAAAAAAACCAGCATCGGCTGTTCCACGCAGCAACTCCTTTGCTACTGCGACATAGCCATCCTTGATATTGATAGTAATATTGCCCTTGTCAAGATCGGCTGGTTCAACCATGATCATGGACATCATGTGTACATCCGGGTTATCTGTCGTAGCAATTATCGAACCAGACTTTAAATCCTCAACTTTCTGGATTGCGCTGTCTGAATTAACGGCTATAAGGGCTTCGTCAGTCTTGTTTAAAGGTCGGGCTAATGCTTGAAATCCATACTCCCGAATAAGATTAGCTGCGTCATAAGGGTTGGCGTAGACAATGTTGATTTTTTTATCTGCGATTGCTTGATGCAGCTCATGAAATTTGTCGAACAACTCAAAGTGGATATTTGAACGCAACTCTTTCTGCAGCCATGTGTTGAAAATAAACCACCCAACAACATTTTTTGTATTAAAATCAGGGCTTACTGTCATAACGTAGTTCATTTTTTCCACTTTATCCAGCTACTTCAAGGTCTTGTACAACTCTTTAGCCTTGTTCACTTTGGTTCGTGAAGGTTTACGTCTAACTGAGGTGTATCCCACGACAATACCGTTGCGAATATTTGCTACTACAGTGGCGTACACCCAATAGTAACGCCCATCTTTCCTGAGATTTTTGACATATCCACTCCATTTCCTTCCTTGAATAATGTCGTCCCACAAACCCGCAAAAGCCGTGGCAGGCATATCAGGATGTCGCAAAATATAGTGCGGCGTACCAATAAGTTCCTCAATCTTGAATCCGGACATTTCCACAAAAGCTTGATTGGCATGTGTGATTATTCCCTTTGGGTCAGTTCTTGAGACAATTAGCTTACCCTCAGGATATGGCAACTCCTCATCCTGCACCAATACCTTCCGAGAAGTTCCATCGTGATAGCTTAATGTATGTTCGACACCCTGTTTACCATTCGAATCCTCTGGCATCATATCTCGCATAATGCACTCCTAAAAGACTGCTTGGGATAGATTGATGGAAGCATTCTGGCCAAAGTCCCCAAAACATCAGACAACATTATCCGGGTGACGCTAAATAAGTTTTGCGATATTTTCAGCGGCACGTTTGGTGTCGAGAAAAATTAATCCCAGCTTAGCGCTCGCATTAGTTACAACAGACAATACTGCATCCTTGCCAGCATAAGTCATCAGTATGTAACCTTTGTTGCCCTTGACCATGACCTGTTCCAAGTCGCCCCTCCCCAATTCACGCGAACTACGATCTCCCAAAGCAAGTATGGCAGCGTTCATGGCGCCCACTCGATCTTCATCCATGGTTGCTGGCAACATGCTTGAAATAACCAGACCATCAGTAGAAATTACTGCCGAAGCCTCTATATCTCCGGAACTCGAATTGAGGTCACTGAGGACAGATTGAATCATCTCTTCACGCATGTTGCTCTCCTGTTGTGTGTATTGCATTAATTATTCACGCCTTTGGGGATATTAGTTTACGTGACTAAAAATTAATATCTTATCTATGACGAAAGGTTATCAGCACACGATAAAAGGTTGTATGTCTATATTTTTAATGAAGAAACCTCTTTGTGGATCCCTTGATAATTTAAGTGTTGTATCGTCGACATAGCGCCCATATCAAATGCATATATGCGTCCCTCTCAAAATGTGGCATACCTGAAACTATCAACATAAGTTTGTGCTCACCGATATACAACGGCCAAAATCCTAATTCACTGGAACCGCTGCTATCAACCACCGCCATGGCAGGTACACCAAGTTGAAAATTATTCTGCACCAATTCAGCATGTTTGTTTTGCATTACTGCAACTTCAGCGGCAAAGATCGCCAAGTTTTCAGCAAGTTCAGATGAAAATCCTGCATTAACCAAATAGAATCCCTGCACATCTGTAAGCAACGCATTGCCAGAACTGGACAACTGGCTAAGTAATTCAGGAACATCAGTCTCAATGTGTAACGCGGCTAGCTTTTCTGTTTCAGCCAAGCCTTTGATCCAACGTACACTCTCCATGCGGTACAAAAGCTGTAAAGGATCGGTCTTACCGGTATACCTGCGTAAAGTTTCCGCAGATACAGTTTGAGTTCTATCTTTCGCCATTATCCCCAAAATCAATTCACGAGCTGGACCAAATTGGGGACTACTTGTTGCATAATACGCACCAAGAGGCGTAGGAATAATGTGGACGTTATCTCTAAGCTGATAGTCAGGCATCAGATTCCTTCACACCCGGGTCAATATGAAAAATTAAAGACAACAATATTTTCTTTATTTCTTCACGATTTTTCGGATCAACCTCCATGATAGGGGGTGGGTATCTTCCAGAATACTGGATTTTTTGCAAATGAAGATGATAGTCGTGTAAGTCGGGTAAGGGATAGCGCTCAGTTTGCACGACTCCTATTACCATCCCAGTCTCGTCAATAAAATCACCAAATAACTTGATATATTTTTCCAAGTCACCAAGTGGGTCGGGGCGTCCATTATCAATCAATAACAGTAATCCGATAGCACCTCTCTTCAATACTTCCCATATGGAATTAAAGTGTTCACTATTTGGAATTCCATAGAGCAGGATGCGTTCGTTGTCCGAAACATTGAGGCTGCCATAATCCATATCGACAGTCGACAGCACTTTGCTTTCGCCATCTGAATCTTGGCTGTTTTTTCTCTCAGTCTTTAAAGTAGCACCACTAATCGACTGAATGGCAGTTGATTTCATAGCCGCAGTAGCGCTAGCGATTAAAATTTTGTAGTTTCGCTTTGCCTGCCTGGGTTGAGTTTCTTTGCCCACGGCTAACAAACTCGAATCCCTTGTTTTACCTGCCCATGCATCCAATACATCATCAACGGACTGTGGCCGATCTTCAGGCAAGACCGACAACATCCAATCGACCGTCTCAAGAAACTCCTTACTGCCAAGCTGTGACGCCTGCTCTGATAAACGTGTGCAAGGGTCAAAATTATCCTCATCAATTGCTTTCATGCGCTCTATCGACAAGACAGGAGATTTATTGGTAAGGCAACGATACAGCGTGGCACCCACCGCATAAATGTCAGACCAAGGCCCCTGCTTACCATCAGGCACATATTGCTCAACAGGAGCATATCCCGGTGTCACCATGACAGTAGCGCTCCCTCCACTTGGCATCTCAAGTCGAGCAGCGCCAAAATCAATCAAGATTACCGTGTTGTCCTCACGCAGGAATATATTGCCTGGTTTAATATCCCGGTGCAGATATCTCTGCTCATGCACTGCCTTTAAGCCATTCAATACTTGAGTAAAAATATCTTTGATCGCTAATTCATTTAGCGCTTTACCTGACTGAGACAAAACACTGTGAAGAGTATTTCCCTCTTCGAAGTCCATAACAAAATAAGCGGTATCGTTAGCTTTAAAATAACGCGACACCCTTACTATATTAGGGTGCCGAAACTTAGCCAGAATTTTTGCTTCCTCAAGAAAACGCTCACGCCCCCATTCGAACGTTTCCAGGACTTCATCAGACAGTGCTAAAACACGATTGTCGTTTGATCTTTGCGCAAAAGATTCAGGAAGATATTCTTTAATTACGACTAACATCCCAAGATGGGTATCTCTCGCCTTGTAAGTGATGCCAAATGTTCCAATACCAAGAACTTCTTCAATAACGTATTCCTGCAGACGAGCACCCAATGGGAGGCAGTTTTGATTGCTATTCACTTTGCCTCACCTGAAGCATTAAGCTTGTTAACCAACTGTTGAATGAGAGCATGATTCTCGCTAGCTCTAATTGGATATGTTGGAATTAATAATTGATCTGAATCGCGTATAGCTTGTCCAGCAAGCCCCAATGTACTGGCCGCAGCATAAAAATTGAATACATGCCTTTGAGGTATGTTGAGTACACGAATAATGTTGGCCATTTTTGCAGGTTGCCTACACAACAATGCTGAAATGCGCATTCCATTCGGTGTTGGCATAAACCTGGTCAAATTTGGCCAATACCTCAAATAGACAGGTTCTAATACATTAACTTCTTCGGGCAGGTAACCACGGTATGTGTATAGCGCGAGTTTCCAAAGAAAAGCATCGAGCTTTTCATATGGATGTTGTAATTCAGGTTCGGGCATCTCTCCCGGACTCAGCAACACCTGCTGTTTATCAAAGTCCTGCTGAGCTAATTCAAATAGATCAATGTCACCGCTTGGTATAAACAGCGAGTTCGTATGGGGAGACAAATAAAATGCGGGCAAATCCTTTATTTCAAGTTTAATAACAATAGGTTGCGCATCACTTTGCTGGAGTATTCCACGCAGAATGTAACCTAAAATCCTGTTATCTATATTTAATCGAATACTTTCCACTTCAGATGTTTTATGCAAATCGATATCGGATTGAAGCACAAATGGAAAGTTTGCCCTCACACTTTTCCCCGCAATTTCTTGCTTTTTAGCAGCACTTTTTTTAATTACATGCATGCTTTTTTGAGAAATCGCAAGCTTGATTGTTTTTTCCTCATCAACCTTCGATGTTTTTGGCGGCGACTCTAAAATCTCTTCGCTGGTTTTAACGTTATCAGAAGACTGAGGATTTATTTCGAATGATGCTACTGAAATGTTATTGTTTTCTCCCTGACCTGCAGTTCTGCCCTCAGCCTGGTGCGGCAGAACTTGTAGACTTTTAGAATTTTCAGCCTTCTCTACTGACACGGCAGAGCGAGTTTGAGTACTCGATTTATTTGGATGGATCGAGTTGAGACACTGATCAATAATTGCCAAAAGGCCATTAAGTGAAAAAGGTTTAAGTAGAAGAAACTCGTTTCCTTTTCGGCACTCATCTGGAAAATCATCATTGTCTTCTGAATCATTCAACAGGAGAATTGCAGGACATTCTGGAAAGCGGCGTCGATATTTCAAGAAATCGTTCTTCGTCTCAGGTTTCTCACAATCGATAATAACCAAATCTGGGCGGTTACCACGACTCAATTCAAAGCGCTCTTTACCGCGTTGCTGAAGTGCAAATACCAACAAGTTGCGAGTACGCAAGTTGGAACAGATAATGTCGAATATTACTTTTTCATTTGGCATAGTACATTTCGCCGATTTGGAACTGTTTATTCAATACAGAGTAAGGTGTAAGGATAATAATAGAATCGCTAAGGGCTAAAGCAAATCTAACGAAATTAATACTTTACTGCAATAAAACAATCATATTGCACTGTATTTATATAACATTTCAATCATTCTTGATGCTGGAAATTATCCTGAGTTCGTTCTCATTGGGTCGCGGTAATGAGCATAGCATCAATGCAGGATTGCCCGAAACATTTAGCCCCGCCCTTATCTCATCAAGATCAGCACGTTGCTGATCACTTAACATGCAAGATATTCTGTCGTAAATACTCCGTTGCAAGCCCTCACCATTACTGCCTAGAACAGTATTGAGATCAATAGCCGCCGCAAAAAGCCTATCCCCTTGCGCTCCAGCTACAATTAATGCATTGATTCTCTGTATATGAACGGTTAAATCTTTAGGAAAACGACGTATTCTGCGATCAAGGTAACTGGCAAGCCTTTCACACCAGGCTTTATCAGAGTTATTTGGTATTAAATCGCGAGTATATTCAAAGCCTGGTTCAAATATTGATTTGACATCCGGAAGAACGTCTGGAATTTCCTTAAAAATTGAGACCTTTGTATCTACTACCAAGACTGCATCCTCTCATAATTTTCGAATCCAACACTACCCTTAGTATCATGTCGTAGCGACATTGTTAGTATAGTAGAACAAGCTTTAATTGTGGGGGAATCCCCAAGCTTTTCACCTTCGTTCAAATGCTGACAACTAGATATCTTCAGAATATATGGAGGCAAGGCTATTCGCGTAGTATCCTCAGCGGGGATAGTGTAAGCAATCGTCGCGTACCTAGCCATCCGGCAAACATCACTACTGCCATTCCTCCCAAACAGCCAATTAACCAAATAAACATGTTTACCTGGTAAGGTATTTCTAATACGAAATATGCTAACACCCAGCCCAACAACACGGCTCCCGCCGCAGAAAACAGCCCACTCATAACGCCCAACACCGCAAACTCGGATAGATGCAAGCGCCTCAAATAACGACTATCCGCGCCCAAAGTACGCAATATTGCCGCTTCATGGTGTCGCTCATCCTGTGTGGATAACAGCGCTGCATACAGAACAGCAAGCCCGGTCAACAAGGTAAACAGGAATACCGCACTGACAGTTTGTGCGATCTGATCCATGATGTGACGTACCTGAGCAATCACCGCACCAGTATCGATCAGCACCAGGTTGGGAAATTCTCGCGACAGCGCATCCCCTACACGCACCTTATTGGGCGCCAGGTAAAAACTACTGAGGTAGCTGGTTGGAAAATCCTTTAACAAATCCGGTGTGGCGATGACGAAGAAATTCACCTTCATCGAATCCCATTCCACCTTGCGCAAGTTGGTGACACGCGCGGTAAACCGACTGCCTGCCACATCGTAAGTAAGCGCATCACCCAAATGTATGCCCAGGGTGTTAGCGATACCTTCCTCAACTGAAAGTTCGCCTGCAATCAATGAGCCGCCTGCAGCGGTTGGCAAGGATGACCACCATTGGCCCGCGACAAGCTCGTTCCATGAGGGCATCTGTTCCATATAGGAGAGATTGAAGTCTCGCGCTACCAAACCGCGTGCACGCGTCTCTGAATAGTCATCGGCGCTAACTGCGCTATCATTGATTGCAATCAAACGACCGCGCACCATCGGGAGCAACTCGGGCTGGGGTAACTGCTGGTTTACGAAAAAATCCCGCACCTGCGCAACCTGGTCTGGTTGGATGTTCACCATAAAACGGTTCGGTGATTCGGGTGGTAACTTTGTTTGCCAGCCTTCCAACAAATCGGCTCGTACCATGGTCAACACCAGCAAGGCCATGCCACCCAAACTCAGCGCTACCACCTGGATAGCCGAGCTACGGCTATGTCTTCTTAGATTGTTGAATGCGTGGCGCCAGTGCGCTGGAAAATAGTTCGCGTAGCCTGCCAACACCTTCAGCGCCAGCCAAGCTACCCAGCCAAACACCAGCAAGCCTGCAACCAAACCAAACAACACAACCAAGCCAAGCTTCATTGAGCCTGCATGCCACAGGAACAAACCAGACAACACGCCCATCGCTAGGCTATACACCAGCCAGCCGCTGACTGCTGGCAAACCCATTTCGCGGCGCAAAACCCGCAACGGTGACACCTTGCGCAGTTGCAACAGGGGCAAAAATGCGAATCCGATCAACAGCGCAAAACCGCTGAGCACCGCCTTGAGCAGCGGCAATACGCCGGGTTGCGGCAAACCGGCATCACGCATGGTAGGGATGTTTTCGACCAATACTGTCTGAGTGGCGTAACCCAACACTCCACCCAACAACACTGCCGCCACGCCGAACAGGATAAATTGATAGAGGAACAGCCGCAGCACCTGACCCTGTTGTGCGCCCAGACAACGCATCACGGCGCAACCGTCGAGATGACGCATCACAAAGCGACGCGACGCCAACGCCATCGCCACACCCGCTAGGATGGCAGCTGTGAGCGCCGCCAACCCGAGGAAATGACCAGCACGCTCCAGCGCCGTACGTATCTCGGGGCGCGCATCACGCACATCCTCCATCTTTTCGTTGCCGGAAAGTTTTGATTCCAACGCTGCACGCAATGCTGCCACCTGCACCGCGTCACCCGCCACCATCAAACGATAGCTGACGCGGCTACCCTCTTGCATCAGCCCAGTAGCAGCCAAATCCGCTTCATTCATCAATACGCGGGGTGCAAAGCTGGCAAAGCCTATGGATTGATCGATATCCTTGACAATACGCGCCGCCACTTTGAAGTGCCGTGAGCCGATTGCCACCTCCTCCCCCACTGCAAAATTCAAACGACGCAGCAATCGTTCATCCACCCACACACTGCCCCGTGCAGGGATCGCCTGAGCCTCATGGATGCTGCCATCGTCGATCTCGATCCTGCCCCGCAAGGGATAGCCCATCTCCACGGCCTGTATCTCACTCAACAACACCTGCTCACCCTGCGCGACCATGCTCGGGAACGTTCGGCTCTGCACCACACGCAAGTTACTTGCCTGCGCCAACGCGCGGTAGGCGGGTGAAAACGGTCGCGTCGACGTGATGCGCAAATCGGCACCAATCAGACTCTGCGCTTGCTGCTGTAACGCCTGCTGCACTCGATTCGCAAACAATCCAACCGTGGCGAGACTGCCGACGGCCAGCACCAATGCCAGTATCAGCACGCGCAATTCACCCGCACGCCAGTCGCGGCGGAGAAGGTTAAAGGAGAGGCGGAGGAGATTCATTTTATTAAGGGTACCTTACGTCTTACAAATTCATCGAACACCCGCGTAGGGTGAACAAAATCAGCGCGCTGCCAACAATTTTTTAGCTATGCCATGCCCTTCAATTCGTTATTTTGAAAAGCGCTATCAATCAAAACATCCCGCGTGGGTAACTGTGCCCACCCTACGGGCTCATTTTTAGCTCCCTCAAACTGTGAAATTACTGCCAAGAGTGATCCAGTATCCCTGTGACTCTAGGTATTACACCGTTCAATATGCATCAAAATTTTCAGATTGGTTCCGGTTAGATCATAACTACCAAATATTGAATCACGAACAAGCACCTCATCATTTTTGCTGTCGACTTCAGTTTGTTAACAAGATAAACAGGTAGCCATGAAAACTCTCGTAATTGCTGCACAACAAAATTGATAAGTCGATTCAACGAATAGCTATCAGTAAAAGTATCCATATTGCCTTGACGTCAAATGGGCGCACCCTTGTTGTAATCCAACCCCTCTATCACCCCCGGATTCTGTACCCTCCATAGTTCCAGCGTTTATAGACCCAGAAACCCGTTTTCTTTTCGCAGAAATATTTGTTCTCCACAACTGTGGGTATCCAGTCCCAAAAGATCGGTAGGTAAACCAGCAGGAACTCACCTAAGCCTCAACACCATTTGCTGCGTCCGTGTTTTTGGCATAGCGTACCGCCATCGGTATAACCACCAGAAAGGTGATGCCGATGAGTGCCAATAATGTCATCGGCAATGACCATACCAATAAGCCAATAATGTCATTCATGCAGTCATCCTTTCACTAACAACGACTAAAGGTAACGAAGTCAAATTAAATTTTCTCACTGCCCTTTTCCAGCTCTTCCACCTGCCCCGCCTGAAGATGTAACTGCCTTCCACATCGCTGTGCCAAGGCTTCATCATGCGTGACCAGGATGAGCGTGGTGCCCTGCGCATGATTTATTTCAAGCATCAGCTCTATGATTTGCGCGCCGGTGGCGGCATCGAGGTTGCCGGTGGGCTCGTCGGCAAACAGTATTTTCGGTTGTGTCACGAACGCGCGAGCTAGTGCAACACGCTGCTGCTCACCACCAGAGAGATGCTTGGGTAAATGATGCCCACGTTCAGTCAAGCCGACCTGACGCAAGGATTCAACTGCACGCGCATTCGCATTGGTTGCACCATGCAACTCAAGCGGGAGCATGACGTTTTCGAGTGCGGAGAGCGCGGGCAACAATTGAAACGACTGGAAAACGAAACCTGCCAATTCGCCGCGCACTTTGGCGCGCCCGTCTTCATCCAAAGTAAACAGGTCGGCGCCATCCAACAACACACTACCACTGCTAGGAACGTCCAGTCCGGCCAGTAATCCGAGCAGGGTCGATTTGCCCGATCCGGATGCGCCGAGGATCGCCAGACTCTCACCCGCCTCGACCGTGAAACTTGCCTGATGCAAGATGGTCAACGGATGATTACCACTTAAAACTTGCTTAGTTAGTTCAACTGCCTGCACAATCGCCGCCATGAGACCCCTATCTTTAATAATCTTCCTGCTAGCTGCCACTCTATGGCTGCCCTTCTCTACCTACGCCGCAAAAAACATCCTAGTATTTGGTGATAGTTTATCAGCCGGATATGGCATTCCTGTAGAAAAAAGCTGGGTAAATTTGTTACAGCTAGAGCTAAAACGCACTAAATCAGGATTTAATGTGGTGAATGCCAGCATTAGCGGTGAGACTACATTAGGTGGCAAGCATCGCATCGCCAAGGCTTTGAAACAACATAACCCAGCTATTGTAATCGTTGAGCTCGGCGCTAACGATGGTTTGCGTGGCAATAAGCTTGCAGATACTGAAGCCAATCTTGATGTCATCATTACCCACTCTCTCAACAGTGATGCCAATGTACTACTGGTTGGCATGCAACTACCGCCAAATTATGGCGCAACTTATACCGCAGCGTTCCGCGATATATTTGTCAGGCTCGCCCGCAAACATCGTATCCTGCTGCTCCCCTTTCTCTTGGAAGGTGTTAACCCGGTTCAGTTCCAGCGAGACAATCTGCACCCCACCGACGACGCTCAGCAGCGCATCATGCTCAATGTATTACAGGAATTAAAGCACTTGTTACACTGAACACATGCCTAATTTACTCGCCCATGAAACCAGCCCCTATCTCCAGCAACATGCTGACAATCCGGTGGATTGGCATGCGTGGAATGCCGATGCATTACGGCTCGCGCGGGAACAAGACAAACCCATCCTGTTATCCATAGGCTATTCGGCCTGCCATTGGTGCCACGTGATGGCGCACGAATCGTTCGAAGACGAAGCTGTTGCTGCGGTGATGAACGCCCATTTCATCAACATCAAGGTCGACCGGGAAGAACGCCCCGATCTCGACCAAATATACCAGACAGCCCATCATCTGCTGACACAGCGCAGTGGCGGCTGGCCATTGACGATGTTCCTCAGCCCCGACGGCACACCTTTCTTTGGCGGCACCTACTTTCCCAAAAAGGTACGCCACCAATTGCCGGCTTTTCCCGATTTATTGAAACGGGTAGCGCAGGTCTACAAGGAGCAACGACAGGAATTGATTGCGCAGGGTGAACACCTGACCGCCGCACTTGTCAGCACCGTTCCACATGCCGACCCCGACTCCACAACACTGAACGATCAGCCGTTGATCCAGGCGGTGCAACAACACAAGGAAAATTATGACAGGGTGAACGGTGGCTTTGGCGGTGCACCAAAATTCCTGCATCCGGCAGAGCTTGACCTGCTGCTGCGCCGTGCGCAAATGACTGGTGACAAGCAAGCTCAGCACATTGTGTTTCATACGTTACAGCAGATGGCATATGGCGGACTGTATGACCAGCTCGGTGGTGGTTTTTGCCGCTATAGCGTTGACGAACGCTGGGATATCCCACACTTCGAGAAGATGCTTTACGACAATGGCCTGCTGCTTGGTTTGTACAGCAACGCATGGCAAAGCAATCACAACCCTCTATTTGAGGACATTGTCGAACAGACCGCGACTTGGGTGATGCGTGAAATGCAATCACCTGATGGCGGCTATTATTCATCACTGGATGCAGACTCGGAACACGAGGAAGGAAGATTCTATGTGTGGCAACGCGATGAGGTTCGTGAATTATTAAGTGAAAAAGAATACGCATTTATCGCACCCTATTACAGCCTAGATTGCCCGGCCAATTTTGAACATTTTGCCTGGAATCTGCGCGTGAGTGCCCCACTCGAAGAAGTCGCGAAGCGCATTAATCTTCCAGTAGAAGAAGCTCAAGCACTGCTGTTCAGCGCCCGCGAAAAGTTATTTGCTACACGTGAACAACGCATCCACCCGGGACGAGATGAAAAAACCCTTAGCTCCTGGAACGGATTAATGATCAGTGGTATGTCTCGTGCGTCAAGGGTATTCAATAGACCGGAATGGCTGCATTCAGCACAGCTTGCCTTGGATTTTATCCGCAGCACCCTATGGCGAGATCAACAACTGTTGGCAACTTACAAGGATGGCAAAGCACATCTGAACGCATATTTGGATGACCACGCATTTTTGTTGCAAGCCCTACTAGATCTGATTCAATCCGGGTATCGCAGCATTGACATGATATTTGCAGTGCAACTTGGTGATGCACTGCTAGAACGCTTCGAAGATCAGCTGAACGGTGGTTTCTTTTTCACCAGCCATGACCATGAAAAGCTGATCCAGCGCAGTAAAATCGGACAGGACAACGCCACTCCGTCCGGCAATGGAATCGCTGCACAAGCCTTACTCCGTTTGTCAGAGTTAACTGGAAATAATGTTTATACGGAAGCCGTGGAACGTAGTTTGCAACTGTTCTCCCCTACGCTTCAACAACATGCCGGATATCACAGCAGCTTGTGCATCGCACTTGAGGAATGTTTGCAACCTGCTTCCGTACTGGTGTTGCGAGGGTCGACTGACGCTATTAGAGTCTGGCAAGATACGTTGCGATTACATTACCTGCCAAGCGTTCTTGCAATTGCGCTGGATGAAGATGTTGAAGACATGCCCGAAGTGCTATCCAAGCCCCGCATGGAAACCATCACAGCATGGCTATGCCGTGGGACACAGTGTCTTCCACCCATCACTTCGCTTGATGAATTGCTTGTCCAATTGCGTTGAATACACTGTCCTATCCAGGATATTTGATCTATGTATGCACTTTCCGCTCAGGTAACGCCAACGCGATCAGACCCAACAACACGGCAAACCACAACGTAGCCAACCTGATCAATATGGTCGCAGCAACAGCCTGTGGTTGAGCAACGTGATTCAGCATCAGTAGCGCAACCATCGTCGCTTCCGCCCCACCGAGCCCACCGGGTAAGAAACTGAGTGCGCCGACCAACATGGAGAAAGCATAGATGAATAACGCTACCGGCAACGTAAGGTCGGTGCCGAGAACTTCCATAATGTAGTAAAAAGCCAAGCCTTCCGCACCCCATGCAAACAGACCGAGCGTGATCCCATAAAACAACATCGGCAGGCTGAAGCAGCGCCCGGAGTGCAGCACAATTTCCACACCATGGCCAAACAGCCCCCCCACTTTTTGAGGAAATCTGGTTTGCACAAACGATTTGAGCTTTATTAGCAATTTGCGTTGCTGTAGAGCGATGAGTACTGCAAAGATCATGAACGCCAGAATCACCACTATCGGTTGTGCTTTCGGGTAAACCCAAAGACCAACAGCCACCAGCAGCAACATCACAATCAGATTGGTGAAATGTTCAGCAAAAAATGCAGCAAGACTTTCGGGATAGGAAACACCATGCTTCTTCAGAAAAACACTACGAATTGCTTCTCCCGCCTTGCCGGGAAGAATAGTCAAACCAAAGCCCCCTATGTAAATACGCAGACTCTCTGGCGAATAAATATTATGGCCAAGCAATGAGAGATATTTCTGCCAGCGGACAAAACGGAGCCCGTAGTTAACCAGGGAAAGCGCGAGTGCGACTGCGGTACCGATGTACCCCACACGGATAATCGCTTCAACAACTTCATGCCAGCCAGCCCAAAGAGAAAACGCGAGATAACCGAGTGCGCTCAACAAAATTATCAACAGCAGGACATGGAATCGCCAGCCAGAAAGTGAAAAATGTGTCATGCAATCATCAGCATTGTCGATATCAACCAAAAGCTGACAACAATAAATAAATGTGGATCGCGAATCAGGTCACGCGACGGATCGCCTCCCCGGCTCTGATGATGCAACAAGTAGATATAGCGAAACACGCCATACATTACAAACGGAACCGTGTAGATAAGATTAGCTGTGCCGTGAATACGTATAGTATCGGCATTCATGGTGTAAAGGCTGTAACTCATAATCAACCCGGCGGCTGTAATCCCAATCATCTTGTCCAGCAATACCGGGCTGTAATGTTCAAGCACCTTGCGATGCGCTACTTTTTCATCGGTCAACGCGATAATTTCTGCGCGACGCTTGGTAAACCCGAGAAACAGTGTGACCATCAGGCCGCACAATAACAACCATTGCGAGGGAGCAATGCCAATGCCGAGCGTACCGGCCAGTATACGCAGCATGAATCCCGTTGCGATGATAAAGACATCAAGAATTACTACATGCTTGAGTCGCAGTGAATACGCGATGTTCATTAGCGCATAACCACAAAGTATCATAAGTACTAAAGGCGAGGCGACATAAGCCAGCAACAAACCGAGAGCTGTCAGCACGGCTGATAGCATATATGCTGCATGCACCCCGATCGTCCCTGCTGCCAAAGGCCGCAGGCGCTTCTTCGGGTGATTGCGATCCTGTTTCATGTCAACGATATCATTCAGCACATAAACCGCACTGGATATCAGGCAGAATGCGCCAAATGAAATCATTACCTTGAATACCAAACTTTCGTCATGCCAGGCATGACCGAACAGAAGGCCGGTGAAAACGAAGGCATTCTTTACCCACTGGTGGGGACGCATGAGGCGCAGCAGTTCAAACATTTTATTCATACTGATCAATCGGGAATTTGCGATAATAAGCGTAATCAGCTATTGACAGCAATTCCCTATCACCCCGACTATCGCCATATGCGTACAATTGGTATCCATGCCTTGATCCGAGTAACGCTTCCAAGCGTCGAATTTTTTCTTCCCCAAAACAATTCGCACCGAACAGTTTCCCGGTAACATAACCATCATCTCTTGCTTCCAGTTGGGTGGCGATTACGTCATCAAACCCCGCATTGATCGCC
>Ga0316187_10000300_pt1 | contig 37191 bp, 30 predicted proteins | sample CroRivburrow1_MG_FD_204927 | JGI IMG/M metagenome (GOLD analysis project Ga0316187, IMG submission 204927) | Coastal sediment microbial communities from Maine, United States - Cross River worm burrow 1 | ecosystem: Environmental > Aquatic > Marine > Coastal > Sediment | place: USA: Maine... | reverse complement strand
TTCTGCTGCGCGCCGCGTAATGCCATATTGCGTCAGCGCATCGAACATTTGCGGGAATAACGTTACAACATCAAAGACCATTATTAATAGTCCGCTTAATAATCCAAAGCCCAATCCACCAAGATGGTCTTACTATCCAAATCCACCTGCTTGACAGCATTAGAAACAAATGGAATCAATATCTCGCCATCATCACCCGTTACACTCAATACCTGATTTGCACCGGTTTCTAGCAAATTTGCTACTGTTCCCAGCCGCATTCCCGATTCATTGACTACCGAAAGACCAATCAAATCCGACCAGTAATATTCGTTTTCATTCTGCTGAGGTAAATTGCTACGCGGCACCGCGATAAACAACCCTTTTAACTTCTCAGCAGCAGTACGATCCGGACAATCTGGCAATTGCGCTGCCAATGTCTTGCTATGCACCTCGCACTGCAGAGCCCTTACCTCACGCCACGGGCCACCTTCATGACCGATCCACCAGGAACGAAAATCCAGCAGGCTATCAAGAGACCCAGTGTACGGTTGAATTTTGACCCAACCGCGAATCCCGTGTGCCGCTGCGATACGCCCCATAATAACCATGGGACCGCTTAAATCTTCAGGCAGTTGCTGTGGCACCAGCAAGTTTGACCAGTCTGGCAACGGTATCGCTCAATTGCGCACCCTTACTTTGCCAATGACCAACACGCTCTAGTTCCAAGCGAAGCCCCTCGTGACCTTCACCTGCGAGCGGATTATAAAAACCCAGACGCTCAATGAAACGGCCATCGCGACGGTTGCGTGAATCTGCTACCACCACATGAAAAAATGGGCGCTTCTTTGAACCGCCACGTGAAAGTCGAATGATTACCATATGTATAAAACCTACCTAAAGTTGATTTGCGCAGCGCCTGAGGTTAATTACACCCAGAGAAAGCGGGCGCGGATTCTACGACATTTTAGGTGCTTTTTGCAAGCCACAATTTATGGCTATGCCAACGGAATTTTTGTGTGCGGCCAAATGCTAGGCTAAATAGTAAAAACCTGCTTAGCCGGGATTACCTTTGTAGCAGCACTTCCAGGACAAACTTGCTGCCCAGATATGCCAACAGCAAGAATATGAAACCGCTCACTGTCCAACGCACAGCAATGCGGCCGCGCCAACCATAGAAATGATGGCCCCACAACAGCACGGCGAAAACGCCCCAGGAAATAAAACCAAACAACACCTTGTGGTTGAACTGCCATACCTTACCGAATATCTGCTCGGAAAATACCAAGCCGGATGCCAGCGTCAACGTGAGCAATAGAAAGCCGATACCTATCATACGGAACAGTAATTTTTCCATAGTCATTAGCGGAGGCAGATTTTGCAAGATACGCGGCATCATGGCGTGATGCAGACGACTTTCCACTTGTGAAATTAGCACTGCGTGGAGCATTGCTATGGTAAACAGACTGTAGGCCAGCATTGCCGCGCCAATATGTGCCTTAAAAGCAAACAATCCGGTATTATTTAATTGGTGATCAGCCGGAAAAACTTCCGGCAACAGTACAACAATTGCTGCCAACGGCAAAACCAGTGCCTGCAAACCACCAATAGGATAGAAAAACCTTGCTATCCAGTACACTACCAATGTCAACCAAACTATCATCGACAACGAATTGATCATACTCAAATTGAATCCGCCTCCCGCATACACGTCTTGCGTAAGCAAATAGCCATGTAAAGTCAGCGGGATCAGCACCAAATGGCCTATCCATCCACGGATTAACTGGTCTCCCTCGTTACGTGCATTTGCCCGTAGAAAAAAGATAGCCAGCACAGCATAGATCGCGAAGGTGGGAACAGAGAGGATAAGATTATGCATTTTTTATCAGCTTGTTTTAGACTGCGCAGATTCTACACCAAACTATTGCAAAACTCTCATGCTGGATAATCTCACCCAACGCCTTTCCGGTGTTATCAAGAATCTGCGCGGTCAAGCACGCCTTAGTGAAAGCAATATTCAGGACGCAATGCGTGAAGTACGCATGGCTTTGCTTGAAGCAGATGTCGCACTACCCGTTGTCAAAACATTCATTGCTGAAGTCAAACAAGCTGCACTCGGACAGGAAGTTATTGGCAACCTGAACCCGGGACAAGCACTGATCGGCGTAGTACATCGTGAGCTCACCAAGTTGATGGGTGAACACAACGATGTGCTCAATCTGGCAGCTTCACCACCTGCTGTAATCCTGATGGCTGGCTTGCAGGGAGCAGGTAAAACCACTACCAGCGGCAAACTGGCTAAACTACTACATGATCAGCAAAAGAAAAAAGTTTTGCTGGTCAGTTGTGACGTCTATCGACCTGCAGCCATTGAGCAGCTACAAACTTTGGCACAACAACTGGAAATTGACTTCTTCGCCTCCGATATCAGCCAGAAGCCTCATGATATTGCGCTGAATGCACTCGATTACGCACGCAAGCATTTCCACGACGTGTTGATTGTTGATACCGCCGGTCGATTAGCCATTGATGAAGCAATGATGGCAGAAATACAGCAGTTGCATGGGGCACTCAAACCAATCGAGACACTATTTGTGGTTGATGCAATGACCGGACAAGATGCGGTCAATACTGCCAAGGCATTTGGTGAAACCCTGCCGCTGACCGGGATCATCCTCACCAAACTGGACGGCGATGCACGTGGCGGTGCAGCGCTATCGGTGAGGCAGATCACAGGCAAACCTATTAAATTTGTCGGTGTAAGTGAAAAACCCAATGGCCTCGAAGCTTTCCACCCGGAGCGAATGGCCTCGCGCGTGCTGGGCATGGGCGATGTACTGTCGTTGATCGAAGACGCGCAGCGCGAAGTCGATCACGGTGCAGCCGAAAAACTCGCAAAAAAAATGCAGAACGGCAAAGGCTTTGATCTCAACGACTTCAAAATGCAGATTGTGCAAATGCGTAAAATGGGCGGCATGTCAGCCATGATGGATAAACTGCCCGCACAACTAAGCCAGGCTGCTGCCGATTCCAAAGTTGACGACAAATCCATTACTCGCACCGAAGGCATCATCAACTCGATGACACCACTAGAACGCCGTAAACCCGAACTTATCAAAGCCTCTCGCAAGCGGCGTATTGCCCAAGGCTCAGGGGTGCAAGTGATGCACGTCAACCAGTTACTCAAACAATTTGAACAAACCCAAAAGATGATGAAAATGTTCGGCAAGGGTGGTATGGGGAAATTGATGCGCGGCATGGCAGGTAAGCTACCAGGAATGGGTCGTTAAATATTTTTCAACGCAATAGTTGGAATGAAATCTGGATTTTTAGGAGGTATACATGACTATCAAAGCAATTATTTTCGACGTGGACGGCACCCTAGCTGACACTGAAGACGGTCACCGCAAGTCTTTCAACAAGGCTTTTACTGAAAGTGGGCTTGACTGGAACTGGGATGCAGCACTATATGACAAGTTACTCAAAGTAACTGGTGGCAAAGAGCGCATTAAATATTTCGTCAACGACTTCTTGACTGACTTTGCCAAACCGGACAATTTTGATGAATTCGTGAAAAATCTTCACGCAGTAAAGACCAAGCATTACACCAACATGCTGGGTGAAGGTCATATCCCATTGCGCCCCGGCGTTAAACAGCTGATTCATGACGCGTACACTGCTGGCATCACGCTAGCCATCGCAACCACCACTACCCCACAGAATGTATCTGCACTACTGGAAGTGGGCTTAGGTAAAGATTGGGCGGACTATTTTGCAGCTAACGGTTGCGGTGATATCGTACCCCACAAGAAACCCGCACCAGACATTTACTTTTGGGTGCTGGAAAAAATGGGATTATCCCCTTCCGATTGCATTGCACTGGAGGACTCTGAAAATGGCCTGCGCTCCAGCTTGGCTGCCGGAATCAAAACTTATGTAACGATCAATCAATATACCCGCAATCAGAATTTTGCCGGTGCAGCAGGCATATTTGATGACCTGAGTGATTTGAGCGGCTTCTACCGCACTGCCGACTTGCCGCTTCCCAAACTGTAATTTTCTGTTTAGCATTCGGCTACAACTGTGAAGCAACCCAGCCACAAGGGCTCACCTTCGCGCAACGGAGAAGCAGGAGTTCGCTCCTACTGATTACCACTTTAACCGCACAAAGTATTCGATGCTGGTAAGTATCGGATAGAATACGCGGATAGAATTTTAACTAAGATTAAAGGACACAATCATGTATCAAATCGCCCCCAGCATTCTTTCCGCCAATTTCGCCAAACTGGGTGAAGAAGTCGATAATGTTCTAGCATCCGGCGCGGATATCGTGCACTTCGATGTAATGGACAATCACTATGTACCGAATCTAACTATAGGCCCACTGGTCTGTGAGGCGCTACGCAAACATGGTGTAACCGCGCCAATCGATGTGCACCTGATGGTTAAACCGGTGGACCGCATCATTCCTGATTTTGCCAAAGCAGGCGCAAGCTACATCACTTTTCACCCCGAAGCTTCCGAGCATATCGACCGCACTATCGGGTTGATCAAGGAAAGTGGTTGCAAGGCTGGCTTGGTATTTAACCCTGCCACACCGCTTGATATACTGGAATACACGCTCCCAAAATTGGATATGGTGTTGCTGATGTCTGTAAACCCAGGCTTTGGTGGACAAAAGTTCATTCCGCACGTGCTGGATAAAGCACGAAAGGTGCGCAAGATGATCGACACTGCTGGGCTGAACATTCGCCTTGAAATCGACGGCGGCGTTGGCCCAGCTAACATCAGGGAAGTTGCTGAAGCAGGTGTAGACATGTTCGTTGCAGGTTCCGCAGTGTTCGGTAAACGCAACGAAAGCGACAAAAACCACTACAACACCGTCATCGGAGAATTACGTGCCGAATTAGCAAAGGTGAGCAAGTAATGAGTTTCAAAACACCTATTACTGTTTCATCTATCGTTCTCGACCTTGATGGCACGCTGCTAGACACTGCACCTGAACTTTCCGAGGCCGCCAACTGCATGTTGCGGGACATGGAATACGCACCAGTATCGCAAAAATTACTGGCTAGTTACATCGGCAACGGTATCAGCTGGCTGGTAAAGCGTGCACTGACCGGCGATATGCACGCCACACCGGATGCCGCACTGTATGACCACGCTCTGCCGATCTTCGAAAAACACTACACCGAGCTTTTGCTGCAAAGCAAAACCTTCGACGGAGTAATAGAAGGGCTGGATGCTATGAAAGCTGCGGGTTTCCGCCTCGGCTGCATCACCAATAAGGTGGAACGTTACACCACACCACTGCTGGAAGGCATCGGCATGGCAAAATATTTCGAGATAGTGCTGGCTGGGGATTCGCTACCAGAGAAAAAACCTCACCCACTACCACTGCTACATTCTGCTGAATTCTTTGGCATACCAATTGAAAATATGCTGTTCATCGGCGATTCATTAAACGACACTATCGCTGCCCGCGCTGCAGGCTGCCCGGTATTCTGCGTGCCGTATGGCTACAACCATGGTGAACCAGTGGAAACGTTAGAGCTGGATGCGGTAATTGCGAATCTGCCAGCGGCATTACCACTTATCAAGCTTGGCTAACCATGAACTACCTCTTGTATCTGTCAAAATCAGCTTATTGGCGTTGGTGTTAATGAATTTGTAGGGTTGGGTAGCAGCTTCACCGCGTAACCCGACATTACACGTAAACAACACCCGCCGGGTTAAGCAAGAATCACTTAGCCAGGCTACAGTCACAGGAGGTTCTTTATGCTGTCCCCGATTTCCGAACAAGAATTCAATACGCTTGCCGCACAAGGTTACAACCGTATTCCTCTGGTAAGTGAAAGCTTTGCCGATCTGGACACGCCGCTATCGCTATACCTCAAACTCGCCAATCAACCTTACTCTTACCTGCTGGAATCAGTGCAAGGTGGCGAGCGTTTTGGTCGTTATTCGTTTATCGGTCTGCCTGCTGACACACGTATCACGGTGCGTGACAAGCAAGTCACTGTAACCAAGGGTAATACCGAAACAACCCATGAAGTTGAAAATCCTTTGGATTTTATCCACGAGTATCAAGGACGTTTTAAGGCTGCCTCACTGCCAGGATTACCGCGCTTTTGCGGTGGGCTGGCTGGCTACTTTGGCTACGAGACGATACGTTACATTGAACCGCGTCTGGCCAAAACTCGAAAGCCGGATGCTATCGGTACGCCAGATATTTTGCTCATGCTCACCGAACAGCTGGCGGTGGTCGACAATCTTTCCGGTAAGCTAACCTTCATCGTGTATGCTGATCCGGCACAAGACGATGCTTACTCACTGGCATGCGAACGCTTACGTGAACTTGTTGGCATGCTACGTTTACCCATTGAGATTCCCTACGAACCATCGGTAAAGCCCGCCAAAGCGAAGTCTGAATTCGGCGAGGTCGCATACAAAGCTGCGGTAGAAAAATCCAAGCAATACATTTTTGATGGCGACATTATGCAAGTGGTGCTATCGCAACGGATGACGCAACCCTTCCCCTCATCACCACTATCGCTATATCGCGCACTGCGCAGCATCAACCCCTCTCCTTACATGTTCTATTACGACATGGGTGACCATCATGTGGTCGGCTCGTCCCCGGAAATATTAGTACGTCTCGAAGGTGACAACGTCACCGTGCGTCCCATCGCAGGCACACGTCCGCGAGGCAAGACACCTCAACAAGATACAGAGCTAGCGGAAGAACTATTGGCCGACCCCAAAGAACTTGCGGAACACCTGATGTTGATTGATCTCGGCCGTAACGACATCGGTCGTGTAGCACAAAGCGGCACTGTCAATCTTACCGACAAGATGGTGATCGAACGCTACTCGCACGTGATGCACATCGTGTCCAATGTCGAGGCTCGGCTGAAAGACGGCCTTAGCGCAATAGACGTACTAAAAGCCACTTTCCCGGCAGGCACGGTATCTGGCGCAGCCAAGGTGCGCGCAATGGAGATTATCGACGAACTAGAGCCCAGCAAGCGGGGCATCTATGCAGGCGCGGTCGGCTACCTCGGTTTCAACGGAGATATGGATGTTGCCATCGCTTTACGTACTGCCGTAGTAAAAAACCAGACGCTATATATGCAAGCAGGTGCGGGGATTGTCGCCGATTCTAATCCCGATAGTGAATGGATAGAGACACAAAATAAAGCGCGCGCAGTGCTACATGCTGCGGAAATGGTGCTGGATGGACTCGACTCACAGACACATCGTTAACAAACCAAATTTCGTCGCGATGCTGCGTTGCTCAAAAAAATTACTCCTTACATATACTTCATATGCCACGTCGCAATTTTTTTACTCGCGCCTTATTTCACCTAGAAATTTAATTGTTAAATGACACTAAATCATTACAAGATATGCTGCGTCTGACCGAAATAAAATTACCAATCGGCCATGCCGACGACAACATTAAGACAGCCATCCTCAAGCGACTGAGTATTGCTGAAAAAAATCTGGTCAATTACGTTGTCTTCAAACGCGGCGTCGATGCACGTAACAAGAACGCCATTAAGTTCGCCTATACACTGGATGTCGAATTGATTGACGAAGTGACAATCCTGTCACGCTTTAAAAACGATCAGCATATAAAGCTGACTCCTGACACCTCGTACCATTTTGTTGCTCACGCACCATTGGATTTAGTTACCAGACCGGTAATTGTTGGCATGGGTCCCGCCGGTCTCTTTGCCGGATTACTTCTCGCTCAGATGGGTTTTCGTCCGCTGATATTGGAACGAGGCAAGGCAGTACGTGAGCGCACCAAAGATACTTTCGGCTTATGGCGGCAAGGCTTACTCAACCCGGAATCAAATGTGCAATTTGGTGAGGGTGGAGCGGGTACATTCTCCGATGGCAAGCTATACAGCCAGATAAAAGACCCGCGTTATCTCAGTAGAAAAGTGCTGAATGAGTTCATCGCGGCGGGCGCACCGAAAGAGATTTTGTACGAAAGCCACCCTCACATCGGCACCTTCCGTCTGGTTAGCATGGTGGAGAAAATGCGTGCAACCATACAATCACTTGGTGGCGAGATACGTTTCGAGAGCCGCGTGGATGACATAGAGATAAATGAAGGACAAGTGTGCGGTGTGGTACTCACCAATGGCGAACACATTACCACGTCACATATTGTACTAGCGGTCGGTCACAGCGCGCGCGACACCTTCGAGATGATCCATCAGCGCGGCATACACATAGAAGCCAAGCCTTTTTCGATTGGCTTTCGTATCGAACACCCACAATCACTGATAGACAGTGCACGCTATGGCAAGAACACAGGCAATCCATTGCTTGGTGCGGCAGATTACAAGCTGGTACACCACGCCAGTAATGGTCGTTCGGTGTACAGCTTCTGCATGTGCCCGGGTGGCACAGTGGTAGCCGCCACTTCTGAGCCAGAGCGTGTAGTCACCAACGGCATGAGCCAATATTCGCGTAACGAGCGCAACGCCAACGCGGGCATCGTGGTGGGCATCACACCTGAGGCTGACTATCCGGATGATCCGCTTGCAGGCATGGCACTCCAACGGCGCTGGGAATCACAAGCGTATATATTGGGGGGCTGCAGCTATCAGGCACCAGGGCAGTTAGTCGGCGATTTTTTAGCGGGAAAACCTTCAACTATGTTTGGCGAAGTCGCTCCCTCCTATACTCCTGGCGTACATCTAACCGATTTATCCAGCTCACTACCTGATTACGCCATCGACGCAATCCGCGAAGCAATACCCGTCTTCGCAAAACAGATCAAGGGATTCGATCTGCCGGACGCAATACTGACTGGCGTGGAGACGCGCACCTCATCACCGATTCGCATCAAACGGAATAAGGACGACATGCAAAGCATCAATACCAAGGGTTTGTATCCAACTGGTGAAGGCGCAGGCTATGCGGGCGGCATACTCTCTGCAGCAATAGATGGCATTGAGGTTGCCGAAGCTGTAGCTTTGAGTATGATGCAGCAAAAATGAAATTGGAATAATCATGTTATTAATGATCGACAACTACGACTCCTTTACTTACAACTTGGTGCAATATTTTGCCGAACTGGGTGCTGACGTGCTGGTACACCGTAACGACGAAATCACCGTACAGCAGATCGATAAGCTGAATCCACAGCACCTCGTCATCTCACCCGGCCCTTGCACACCAAATGAGGCAGGCATATCAGTTGCTGCAATCCAACACTTTGCGGGCAAAATTCCTTTACTTGGCGTGTGCTTGGGTCACCAAAGCATTGGACAGGCTTTCGGCGGCAAGATTGTTCATGCCAAGACGCTGATGCACGGCAAAACTTCTGCCATCCTTCACCAAAACAACAGCGTATTCACCGGATTGCCTAATCCATTCACCGCAACACGCTATCACTCCTTGGTGGTAGACCATGACACTCTGCCGGATTGCCTGGAAATAACTGCATGGACCGATGACAATGAGATCATGGGCATACGCCACAAAACATTGGCCGTGCATGGTGTGCAGTTCCATCCAGAATCCATATTGACTGAACATGGACATGCCATGCTGAAAAATTTCTTGAGTGGAGCAAAATAATGGAATACTCGAAAACACTAAGCAGCTTGATCGACCAGCACGACCTACCGTTCGATGATATGCGCGAACTGATGGCCTCCATCATGGGCGGCCAACTTACTCCTGCACAAATCGCCGCAGTATTGATCGCACTTCGCACCAAGGGTGAAACAGTAACGGAAATCGCTGCCGCAGCTACCGTGATGCGCGAACTTTCCACCAAGGTAAAGGTGAATGATGATGGACATTTGATCGATACCTGCGGCACGGGTGGCGATGGTGCGCAGACATTCAACGTTTCCACTGCTTCGGCTTTTGTTGCAGCTGCAGCAGGGGCAAAAGTCGCTAAACATGGCGGGCGCTCGGTTTCAAGCACTTGCGGCAGTGCAGATGTGCTGGAAAAGCTTGGTGTGCATGTAAATTTGAATCCCGATCAAGTTGCACAGTGTGTGGATAGCATCGGCATCGGCTTCATGTTCGCACCTAACCATCACAGCGCAATGAAACATGCCGCGCCGGTACGCCGTGAACTAGGCGTACGTACGATGTTCAACCTGCTTGGTCCGCTCACCAATCCGGCCAATGCGCAAAATCAGGTGCTTGGTGTATTCCATCAATCTCTCACTGCGAAGCTCGCCAAGGTACTTAGCGAACTGGGTAGCCGTCATGTTTTAGTTGTGCATGGTGCTGATGGTATGGATGAAATATCTATCAGTGACGGCACTTACATTGCCGAGCTCAAAAACGGCAAGGTAAATGAATACACCGTGCATCCCGACCTGTTCGGTCTGACCAGCGCACCGATCAGCATGCTGCGCGTCACCAATGCCAATGAAGCCTGCGAAAAACTACTGGGCGTGTTGAACAACGAAACCGGTGCTTCACGCGACATCGTACAAATGAATGCCGGTGCAGCAATTTATGTAGCAGGATTAAGTAACACACTGGAAGAAGGGGTAGCAAAGGCAGATAAAGTAATCGCCAGCGGTGCAGCAAAAACTAGATTGGATCAACTCATCAAAATGAGTAATAGTTTCAGCGCTTAATATTAAGCAAAAAACTTCGTAAAACAAACTGCCATCAATATACATCTGCTTTATGTCCTTAAAAGGCGCCAATAAATGGCGCAATGCCAAGGCATCAGATCAATCAGTGAGGAAAAGTAAAAATAGATTATTTAAAACAGATTGTTTCTAGAATATATTAAGGGCTGACATGATGATTTTTGGGCTACAGCTTGATATTTAAGAATAATATTTCCAGTTCATTTTTATATTGTCATTTACTAAAAAGAAATTACCGAACGGTCTTGGGGTGACAGTCATTTTCTGTTAGTTTATCCTCCACATCAATGTTACTACCCATAAATTTAAGTGGAAGATACAACTCTTGAGTAAACGCGATAAAGCAAGACAGGACTGGGAACATGTCTACACTCAATATAAAGCCTCCAGTCGAGATCCTGTATTGTGTCTGATGAACAAAGATACAAAGAAATTGGTTTATTTCGATGTTAAATTAAAGCGAATGCTTTCAAAACAGGAAGCCGTGATGTACAGGCCAGACGTTACAGGCATACATTTCTCTCAATGCTGAGTACATCGTAATCTACCGCCTTTGTTTCAAATAAAACAGGCTGCCAGTGTCATCATTGCGATCCAGTTGAAGATTACCATCGTGGACAGGGCGAGTTTCTGGCTGCGGCACAGACTGGCTGAGGGCTAACGAGACGCAGGGACATCTGCCAGTTTTATTGCCGCCAACGTATCCGCAACAGTAGGATAACGCAGCTTCACTTTCAATTCGCGCTTCATGCGCTGGTTGCTCATTCGACGAGATTCATTCATAAATGACAGCATCATCGGCGACAAAGCGCTTTGCGCTTCCTCGCGACTGATACGCGGCGCCCGTGGTAAACCAAACGCATCTGCAACGCAGTCAAAATATTCGCCCATTTTCAAATCACTGTCATCGCTGGTGTGGTACACCCTGCAAGGCTTGCCACGAAGCAGTGCAGCCAAACATATACGCGCCAGATCATCCGCATTGATGTGGTTGGTGTAGCTATCTTCACTGGCAATGATGGCGGGGGCACCCTTTTGCAATCGACTGACAGGCAAACGATCTGCTGCATAGATACCGGGTACCCGCAAAATACTGGCATTTACCCGGTTGCGTCTGGCCCAATGGCGAATCTGGATTTCGGCATCCATACGACGTTGCGAACGTGGCGAAGTTGCTGCTAGTTTGTGTGTCTCATCTACCATCGCACCCTGACAATCGCCGTACACACCACTTGTGCTGATATATATCATTCGCTTTGGCAACGTTCTTCTTCGAGCTTGCCTGAGACTTGTTAATGACAATGTCGTGAGTAAATTGCGTGTGCGTGTATCACGCATCCCTATATTGGGGGGCGGTGCGAAATGTAAAACCGCATCTGCCAATCCTGCAATACGACTTAGACTAGTACGGTCATCCAAATCACCTAACACCGGCATCGAGCCTGCGGCACGCAGTTTTTCAAAATATTCAGGATTACGTGCCAAAGCGTAAACCTGATAACGGCGCGACAGCAATGGAATTGCACGCATCGCAACATCGCCGCTACCAACAATCAATATTCTATTCATAGTAAGATTATGCGTTAAAATTGCGCTTTTGGCGCTTTCGGCAATCTTCAACATGGCTTTTCAAACGACTATTCAACCTAGCGGTCACAGCTTTTCGATAGAACCGCATGAGACGATACTCGATGCAGCAATCAGGCACGGCTATACTTTGCCTTATAGCTGCCGCGACGGTGTGTGTGGGACTTGCAAAGGTAAGATATTGCAGGGTAATGTTGATTTTGGGGAGCATCAGGACAGCAGCTTGACCGATATTGAAAAATTGGCTGGCATGGCCTTGTTTTGTTGTGCCAGGCCGCTTTCAGATATCACTATCGAATGCCGTGAAGTCAATGCATTAAAAGATATTCAGGTTAAAACCTTGCCTTGCAGAGTACAAAAAATGCGCAGGCCTGCACCCGATGTCATGGTGCTTTCGCTCAAGCTGCCCACCAATGAACGGTTGCAATTTGCAGCAGGACAATATGTCGACATCCTGCTTAAAGACCAGAAAGCACGCAGTTTCTCCCTGGCAAATGCGCCTCATGATGACGAGCTTCTGGATCTCCACATTCGTAATATTGCAGGTGGAGAGTTTACTCAACATGTGTTTGAAACCATGAAAGAACAAGACATACTTCGTTTCAGAGGCCCACTCGGCACCTTCTTTCTGCGCGAGGACTCTGACAAGCCAATTATTTTTGTTGCCAGCGGGACAGGCTTTGCGCCAATCAAGGCAATCATCGAACATGCACTATATATAGGTATAAAGCGTCCCATGCATTTTTACTGGGGGGCACGCAAATTAGCAGATTTATATATGCTGGACAAAACTCAGCAATGGGAAGCTCAAGGCATCAAATTTACTCCGGTGCTTTCCGAGGCTTTACCTGAAGATGCTTGGGAAGGACGTACCGGATTTGTGCACAATGCTGTGCTGGATGATTACAGTGATTTATCCAGCTACGATGTCTATGCCTGTGGTGCGCCAGTGGTAGTGGAAGCTGCCCAGCGAGATTTTACTACTCAGAGAGGCCTCCCTACTGAAGCGTTCTTCTCGGATGCATTTACTTTCGCGCCAAAAATCAAAGCGTCATAAATACCCTGAATTTTTCATTTTCAAATAAAAACCCGCACTACAAAACTAGATTTATCAAACATAATCAATGCTTGTCGATTGAATGCGAAACAACAGGGCGATCTATTTTCATAGCCTGTTGGTAATATCTAAATGCATCATCCTGCATGCCCATTTTCTCCGCAAGTTGACCCAAGGCTTCATAAGCCGCATGACTCGGCAACAAGCTAATACTTGCATCTAGATAATTTTGTGCTTTTCCCCACAGCTTCTGATGAATACACAATTTGCCGAGTGCTAGTAATAACCCGGGCGCCTGAGGGTGCTGTTTTAGCCACTTCTCGGCCTGCTCTATCTGAAACACTAAGTTATCAGACAAGCAATCACCATAAAGCGTAATCAATTCACCATCCCATTGTGCTTCCAGACTGTCGCGTAGTATCTGTTGCGCAAGATTATCGCCTTGATAACTCATTAAAGTGCGAGCAGCAGTTACGGCAAACTTACTGCGTCTTTTTATATTGCCAGGAACTTTTTTAAGAAAGGAAGTCAAGCTAGGCAAGTCCGTTTGTTGACGAATTTTTCCCTGCCAAGCTTCTTGCCGCATTTGTGCCGCCACAGACATATCTATGGATGCTTTTTTTTCCAGTTGATCTAGCACGTGCAAAACCTCATCCCAATTACCCGCCTGTTGCTGCGCCTTGAGTTCAAGCGATAATGCGCCGGGGTAGGGTTTGACTCCCTTGTTGTGCATTTCCTGCAAGGCATTGAGTGCTGCCCTAGAGTCATGCTGCTCAAGCATGAATTTGGTTGTTGCCATCAAGCGCATCGTAGTATCACCTATCTTTTTTTCTTCAGATGATGCCAGATAAGCATCTCGCTTTTTATACTCTCGTAATTCGTGAGCTGAACGCGCTGCGATAATCGGATGCAAAGCTGATTTTTCACCCTTAGCAATGGCACGCACCGCAGCTTTCTCTGCGTCAGCATAACGCCCTTCAAAGTATGCGCTCAACATCTCATCCAGTAATTCACGCGACTTTATTTGGGCACGTTCCAAGCGAAATCTTCGCACCTTGGCAGACAAACCTAAAAAGGAAACCATCATGCGTATCAGCCCATAAGCAGCCACAAAAAATAGCAGCGCCACGATGAAAAATACCGTAAAGGACATTTCAATGCGATAGGGTGGATACACAAACTGGACATATGCCGAACTTTGAGAAGCAATAGCAAATGCGACTGCTGCTGCAAACAAACCAACAAACCAAAGCAGATATTTCATTGCCCTGCCTTTTCACGAGTCAGGCGGTAATTACGAATCGCCAGCAAACTGGCACCAATATCCGGCAATGGAACGTATATCTTGGAACTCGATAACTTCTCTAATCCTTCTAACATAGCCAATCCTTGCATGGATTTGGTATCAAAATAGCGCTGCACCCAACTCAGACTAGCTTCCATATCCTGTTTATATACTTTTTCATCGCGTGTTAGCAGGGCTATCCTCGCAGACATAAGACGTAATTTAAGATTTTCTCGAAGAAAAAATTGCTGATTTGGCGGCAATAGGGGAATTTTATCCATGCCTGTATTTTCTATTTGTACCAGTTGCTTTAATTCCTGCCAGATTTCTCGACGTAATTTTTGATGAAGTGCTTCATCTTTTGGTATTAAAGTTTTCTCAACAGGCTCACCTTCCACGCGTTGTAGACTGGCTATCGATAACTTGTCAACCGTATCGACCAGCTCATTTAACTGCGCATTAATACCTTTGACATTGATGCTGGGTAGTGCACGCAGTTTGTCCATATCCCTTTTTATGGCCCTACTCACCCCTTTAAATGCTGGCTGATTCATACGCTGCAAATGTTCGTCAGCACTCTGCATAACGATTAGGGCAGCCCTCACATTCTCTGATAATTGCAATTGTTGGTCGGCATTCAGCAGCATCTGCTCGACTTCAGCTATAACAGTTTCTTCGCGAATCGCCACAAGATCCCCGTACCAACCATCTTTTACAGTGCGCTGATTTTTTCCATCATCTTTGATTTTTTCCAGTGTAGTCACTTTGCTGTCCAGCTCATTTATCCGACTCTGGTTTTTGACCAACAGCAAGCGATTTTCCTTACCTTTACCTACCATCTCGTTAATTTTTTCTGCTAGTTGGTGCCGCAAATCATTAATGATGCGACGCTCTTCCAACCATTGCCATGAAAACACCACCACCATGACTAACATAGTCAAGTGTGTAATAGTTATACTGGAAAAAAAACCTGATTTGGGTGACACAGGATCAGGATGTGACATTGGAGATCCTTCAGGCTCTACGTTATTTTGTAGTGGTGTTTGCTTGTCCTGCTGAGACTGTTCACTCATACCATATCCTTAAAAAATCGATGGCAGATTCGATAAAATTCCGTGTCTGGGCGCACCAAAATAGTGTTCCCTAGCCACGAGTCTGCTGTTTCCAAGCAAGTAAGGCTGACAACAAGCCATCGTCACCCGAATCGGTCAAGTTCACCAACTGCCAGCCCTGCTGCTTCGCCAATTCAGCAATACGTTCATGAGGGACAAATAATGGCGTATCACGCAATATTATTCGCGCATTATCATCTAGCATTTGCCACAAGTGACCTAACGCCTCGCTGCTAGTCACTGTAATCACATCCGGCTCGCTGTTTAATAGAGATTTTACATCCAGCTGCGGCTTACTACGCTGATAGCATGCAGCATACTCTACTGTTGCACCACGCGCCTTGAGCGTATCACCCAATAATTCGCGCCCGCCATCTCCGCGGAAAATTATTACATGCCATCCGGTAATATTCTGAAGCTCCGGTAATGCCAACAGACCCTCGCTATCAAACCGCTGGGTAGGTGCAATAACCTTGGCAACACCTGTCTCACGTAATACTTTTGCGCTGCCCTGACCAACTGTGGCAATTTGTAATTCAGGAGGGAGTTCACCGACTGCGCGTATCGCGGCGATTCCATATCGCACAGCATTCGGACTGATAAAAACAGCTAGTTGAAATTGTGCAAGTCGGGAGATTTGCTCGTTCAGCACTTGGATTTTTTGCACCGCTGATATACCGAGCAGCGGAAACAACAAAGGAACACCACCAGCTTGCTCAATACGCGCCATCAGTTGCATGGCTTGGTCACGAGGTCTGGTAACCAAGATTTTCAGTCCGGTTAGCGGAAGATCAGCCATATTTTACAATAACCCCTCGTTCCTTTTTTGTCCGGAATACCCTTGTTTTATAACGATATTAAGTGATGAATGCTGCTCACCACTTAATACTGTTTCAGGCACTCAAAGTGCGAGCTCTGCAAGTATCTCGCCGGCACCTTGTGAAAGCAGCTCGTCAGCGATCTTGTTTCCCAATGCCTCGGGGTCAGCTATATCACCGATTATTTCGGACTGCATCATTCGCTTACCATCCGGGCTGGCAACAAAACCGCGCATACGCAGCTTCCCATTTTGTAGTTCAGCAAAACCACCCAATGGCACCTGGCAACTTCCTCCCAGCTTACGACTCATCGCTCGCTCTGCAAATACACAGGCGGCACTATCAGCATGGTGCAACGGTTGCAGCAAAGCGGCCACGTCGGCACGGTCTGCGCGACACTCAATTCCTAACGCGCCTTGCCCAACCGCTGGCAGGCTCTCTTCACTGCCAATAATTGTACGGATACGCTGATCCAGACCCAATCGCTTCAGCCCTGACGCAGCTAGAATAATCGCGGCATATTGACCTTCATCCAGTTTGCGCAAACGTGTCTGTACATTGCCGCGCAACGACTCAACCTTTAGATGCGGAAAGCGCGCGCGCACTTGGCTCTCACGACGCAGACTGGACGTCCCCACTACGCTTCCATCTGGTAGCGCTGCAAGATTCTCATGATTATTAGATACGAAAGCATCATGCGGATCTTCCCGTTCGCAGATAGTAGCCAACATAAAACCTTCCGGCATATGCATCGGCACGTCTTTCAAAGAATGCACTGCAAAATCTGCACGACCATCTTCTAGAGCAGTCTCTAATTCTTTTACAAACAGCCCCTTACCACCTATTTTAGACAGCGTTACATCTAGAATTTGGTCACCTTGTGTGGTCATGCCTAATATGTTGACCTCAGTTTGGGGATATAATGCACGCAGCTTGTCACGGATATGTTGTGCTTGCCACATCGCTAATGCGCTTTCGCGCGAGGCGATCACTAAACGTGAGGGTGGGTTTGGAGAAGTCTGACTCATCTGATTTCCTAAAATTTATTAATGATAATGAGCGGCGCATTCTAGCATAAGGTGCGCTATGATTTTGTCCCAAAGAGTGCGATGAATTTATTTTCTATTCCTACCGATATTTCCAGTAAAGACGTGCCGCTACGCGATGATGTTCGTTTGTTAGGCCGTATCCTCGGCGACACATTGCGCGAACAAGAAGGAGAGCAAACTTTCCAACTGGTCGAGAGCGTGCGACGTACAGCTGTGCAATTCCGAAATACGCAAGATGATCACGATGGCGAGCAACTGGAACAGATGCTGGAAGCATTATCCCCCAGTGAAACATTGCTGGTAGTACGTGCCTTCAGCTACTTTTCACAACTAACCAACATCGCAGAGGACCAGCACCACAATCGCCGCCATCGAGCCCATCTCATTTCACACAGTACACCGAAGGATGGTAGCCTGATGCTGGCGCTGGATCGTCTTGAGAAGAAATCGGTCGGCAATGTGTCGCTTCAGACATTTCTTGATAGTGCCGTTATCTCTCCTGTACTAACCGCGCACCCTACCGAAGTGCAGCGCAAGAGCATTCTTGATTGCCATCTCATTATTTCCAGACTGCTGTCTAATCGTGATCGGGTCAAAATGACACCCGATGAGCTCGCGGACAATGAAAACGCATTGCGTCGCTTTGTGCTGATCTTATGGCAGACCCGCATGTTGCGCCCGGCAAAATTGACTATCCATGATGAAATTACGAATGGTCTGGAATTTTACCGCTACACGTTTCTCTCTGAAATTCCAAAAATTTATGCAAATTTGGAGAAGCAGTTTGAAACACGCTTCGACAAAGACATCAATGTGCCACCACTACTGTATATCGGCAGCTGGATAGGAGGAGATCGTGATGGCAACCCTTTTGTCACTCATGAAGTGATGCAAAGTGCGGTGCAGCGACACTCCGCGTTGGCACTTGAACATTACCTGCAAGAAACCTTTGTGTTGGGCCGCCGCCTGAGCTTGTCAGACCGCCTAGCTGATGTGAGCGATGCATTAAGCAATTTCGCTGATGCTTCTCCGGACAATAGCCCTGCCCGCGCTGACGAGCCATATCGACGCGCGCTAAACTTAATCTATTCCCGTTTGTCAGCAACCGCCAAACACCTTGGCCACCACATTACCCATTTACCACCATTGGGCAAAGAAGAACAGCCTTACGCAAGCCCTCAGGATTTCATTGCCGATCTCGACATACTGATCGATTCCTTCTTCCAGCATGGCGCAGTGTATCTTGCCCGTGGGCGACTCGCCAACCTGCGGCGTGCGGCAGAAGTGTTCGGCTTTCATCTCGCCCCGTTGGATATGCGCCAACACAGTGAAGTCCACGAACAGACCGTAAGTGAGCTATTCGCACATAGCAAGGACAGCAACACCAATCAGATTGACTACAAATCCCTTAAAGAGGCTGGTCGCCGCGAAGTTCTACTTGCTGCGTTACAAGCTGGCAAAATTTTATTTGCCGACATAGCACTATATTCAGATGTGGCACAAAGTGAATTACGCATCATGCAAGCAGCAGCAGGGATTCATCAACGCTATGGTCACGCCGCACTACCGAACCACATCGTCTCTAAAACTGACTCGGTAAGCGACTTGCTGGAAATCATGCTGATGCTGCAACAAGTCGAGCTACTAGAAGGTAGCGACAAACTGCATATCAATATCATTCCGCTATTTGAAACCATCGAAGACCTGCGTGGATGCGGCGTCATCATGGATGAGTTATTTTCCATACCATTGTATCGCAAGTTACTGAAAACTCGTGATAACACTCAGGAGGTAATGCTCGGCTATTCCGACAGCAACAAGGATGGTGGCTATGTGACTGCCAACTGGGAGCTGTACAAAGCAGAACTTGAGTTGGTGCAAATTTTCGAAAAGCACAGTATAAATCTGCGCTTATTCCATGGTCGAGGTGGCACTGTTGGCCGTGGTGGTGGTCCCAGCTACGACGCAATTCTCGCCCAACCTCCAGGCAGCGTGAATGGGCAGATTCGTATCACCGAACAGGGTGAAGTAATTTCTAGCAAATATTCCAACCCTGAGATTGGCCGCCGCAACCTTGAGACTCTAATTGCTGCAACCATGGAGGCTACGCTGTTGCATCACCACGGCGACGATTCTTCCATGCCAGAATACCATCGCATTATGGAGGACTTGAGTCTCGATGCATTCGCTGCCTACCGGAAGCTGGTATACGAAACACCAGGTTTTACAGACTTCTTCTTTTCTGCCACTCCTATCCGTGAGATTGCAGAACTCAACATTGGTAGCCGCCCCTCATCCCGCAAGCCATCGAATCGCATTGAAGACCTGCGCGCCATCCCTTGGGTATTCAGTTGGGGGCTAACCCGGACACTACTGCCGGGCTGGTATGGTTTTGGCAGTGCAGTACAGCAGTTCATCGAAAAAGAAGGCAATGACGGACTCATGCTATTACAAGAAATGTACCGGAATTGGGCATTCTTTCGCGGTCTGTTGTCCAATATGGACATGGTGTTATCCAAGACCGACATGGGTATCGCATCGCGGTATGCTGAACTTGTCAAAGACGAGGCATTAGGTACCTCCATCTCAGCCGCAATCGAAAGTGAATGGGAAAGTACCGTGAAAATGTTGTTTTCAATTACTGGCAACACTTCATTATTGCAAGATAACCCTGCATTTGCTCGCAGCTTGCAGACCCGCACCCCATATATTGACCCACTAAACCACTTGCAAGTAGGTCTACTGGAACGTCATCGCGCTGGTGATACTGATGAACAAGTGAAACGCGGAATTCACATCTCGATAAATGGTATTGCAACCGGATTGAGAAACAGTGGCTAATTGACCTGTGCTGATGGCATCAAAATATCACTCTCATTGTTTCGCAGCAATTGAACACGACACGTTGCATTACAAAGGCAGGTAAAGCAAGTCATGTACCCTGAAAAAGTCCAGAAAACCTTGCAACGCGCCAGAGCATTTATTCAGGCTGGCAAACCTGCCCAAGCTGTATTCGACCTGGAAAAAATAGTCAAAAAATATCCCAAGGAGTTTGAGGCTTGGTTTCTACTAGGTCACGCCAATGGAATGCTTAACGAGCATAACAAGGCTGAAAGATATTTCAATAAAGCCGCTGTATTCCAACCTGAAAATCCTGACATCTGGTTTAATCTTGGCATCGGGTATTCCGCTCGTGGAATGTTCCGTGAATCCGTTCCATGTTTCAAAAAGGCCACTGCATACTCTGCCAAGTACAATATCCCAGCATACTTTAATCTGGGTTCCAGCCTGCTTGCACTGAACAAGTTCGATCAAGCCGCAGCAGTCTTCCATAAGCTTCAGCGTATACACAACACGGCAGACATACATGCCAGCCTGGGTATTGCCTATCAAGGAATAGAGGATTACCCAAAGGCAATATCAGCCTATATGCACGCCAAAGACATGGGAATGGATAGCTATACAGTTAACCTGAATGTCGGGACTTGCCATTTCATGCTCCATGACTTCCAGCAATCCATTGAATACTCAGAGCGCGCTTTAAAACTCAAACCAAATGATCCAGTTGCTGAATACAACATCGCCAGAAGCCGACTCGAACAAGGTGACATTTCCAGATCAATTGCCTTGCTAACACAGTGTTCCTTACCCGCTGCCGAACATGCAAGACTTTTTGCTTTCAATTTTATTGAGCCATACGACCCCGGCATCGTGCTTGCAGAACATTGCAACTGGGCTAACAAACAAAACCCAGCTACAACGTACAAATGTAATATCGATATGCGCCGAGAAAGACCACTGCGCCTGGGCTTTGTGTCTGCTGATTTACGTCATCACCCGGTAGCATTCTTTCTTGAGCGCCTGATAGCAAAGATAGATCGCTCAAAATTCTTTATTCATTTTTTTTCTGATGTCAAATCATCTGATGTGGTTACGGAGCGATTCAAAGTTTTAGCAGATAGCTGGGTCGATATTTTCGACACACCAGATAACACCACAGTAGCCAACCTTATCTGCGAGCAACAGATCGATATCTTATTCGATATGGGTGGTCATACTTCGGATCGTATAGACCTTTTTATAGATCGAATTGCACCAGTACAAGCGAGCTATTTAGGATACAGCGCAACCACAGGCCTACCTAACATGGATTACCTCATCACTGATGCAGCGCTAGACCCAGTAGGTTTTACCGAAGCTCATTACACCGAAAAACTTTGCAGGTTAGGCAGTGCTTTCGCCACTTACATCCCGCCGAACAAAAATATTGAGATCGGGCCATTACCTATGTTGAAAAAAGGTTATCCAGTGTTCGGCTCTTTTCATAAACTCATCAAAATAAGTCCGGCAACCATAGCCATATGGTCTAGAGCTTTGTCCGCCGTACCAAATGCGAAGATGCTGTTAATTGCTAAAGGTCTAGGAACAGATAGCGGCAAGCAACGTATCCATGATGCTTTTCTTTCTCATGGCATATCAGCGTCTCGGCTGGAATTGCGTGACAGCATCCCGATAGATGAATATTTCGCTGCACACAATGAAATAGATCTGCTGCTCGATTGCTTTCCATGGAACAGCCACACCACCGCTATGCATGGAATCTGGATGGGAGTCCCCACGTTGACAGTTGCCGGAAAGCATCATGCCGGTCGGTTTGGTGAAATGATATTACGCGGATTAAAACTGGAGCAGTTAGTAGCAGCTGATGAAACTGAATTTGCCCAGACTGCAACTAGACTCGTAAATAATATTGAGCTACTTGAACATTTACGGGCAACTTCCAGGGATATGCTAAACAGATCAATACTCTGTGATCATGCAGCCCTCGCATCACGATTTCAACAGGCATGTCGACAAATGTGGGTCAACTACCTTACAGAAAATCATGAGGCCATCTCCACCTGAGCACACTATCGAAAAATAATATTGCAACGTTTTACCAAATTAAAAAATTGACAAGTATTCCCGCCACCAGATAGCATGGCTATATTGTTCCATGAATACTTATTGTGCTCCATATACCATAACCTTTATCGTGGAGGAGGTATGCGAACTTTTTCCATCTTGCTGTTGCTTGTCGGATGCGCCTCCTCATTGGAGAAGTATGAGTTGGACCCAGAAGAAATGGAAAGAAGAAAAGCAGGAATGTTTCAGACATGCGACTTCATGGTAGGACCTCCCCGCAATTCTGAAACTTACCTTACCTGCATGGAGTACGTCAAAGCTGAATTAATGTGATTTTTTTGCCTCTAGACTTCAGCAATATTTCTGATATGCACTTTTAGTTATGGCTCCACTCTGCGCTTGATCTTGGCAAAAGTATGGCGCTATTCCCCGCGCAATCCGATCTACATCGAATTAGAAATTAACCGAATTCCTTAACGATATGCTGCTGTCGACGACTGATTGCCAGTAACTCGTCCAAACCTTTCAATTTTGCCATCCACCCTGCGCTTTCAGCACTATCTTCGCCCCCTCTAACAAATCCTTCTATTGCATCTTTAGCCACTAGGCAATTACGGTGTATACGTACAAAGCGTAGCGCAAACTCTTTCTCCAAAGTTGACAGGGACTCTTCGATCAAATATTCCCGATCAGCGGTACGTACCGTAATGTATTTCAATTCTGCACGCATATATAACACTTGCTCGATTGGGATTAGATGTATTTTGCCGCGCTCATGACTAGAGAGATTTTTGCGCGGCTCTGGTGACAATTCGTGTAACACCTCATTCTGTACTGGCCCAGCATCACGCGCACGCATCAAAGATTCCAGCAAGCGCTCCTTACGTATCGGTTTGAGCAGGTAATCGACGGCATGTAGCTCAAATGCCTTAATCGCATATTCATCGTAAGCTGTGGTGAAAATAACCACAGGCGGCTTCTGCAACTTATGTAAATGTTGTGCTAGTTCTATGCCATCCATCTGTGGCATTCGAATATCAAGCAACACCACATCGACAGGCATATCCACAAGCTTATCAAGTGCTTCACGACCATTAGCGGCTTCACCGATGATTTGCAACGGCAACTGCTCACTACAATCAGTTAACACATCACGTAAACGAGTTCGAGCTGGCGGCTCATCATCAACCAGGAACACACTTAAGGCAGGCTCGTTTCCACTCATGCTGATCGCTCCTTTAATTTTGGTCGCACCTTTACATAGGGTAGCGCAATTTCCACTCGATAAAAATCTTCGCCACTTTCAACCTGATAGTGTGCCTCAGCATCAAATAGCAAATGAAGTCTTTCACGAATATTTTGCAAAGCAACTTTATTGCCACGATGTAATCCTTCGCCATTCGGAAGACGCGGATTATTTACCATAAGACGCAGCTCTTCACCTTTTCGACTTAACGTTACGCTGATATTCCCACCCTGATGCAATGGCTCGATCCCGTGATATACGGCATTTTCCAGCAATGGTTGCAACAATAGCTGCGGAATAAGCGCATCCTCAGGCAAATCCTGCAATTGCCAATCCACATGCAGGCGTTCACCCATGCGCATCTGCTCCAAAGCAATATACTGTCTACTTAGTTGAATCTCTTTGTGTAGTGGTACTAAATCCCTTGCATCTGACATCGCCATGCGAAACAGATCAGCCATGTCTTCCAGCGCTGTTTCGGCTTGCTTGGGTTGGGTGCGCACAATACCGAGTACAGCATTTATTGTATTGAACAAAAAGTGTGGCCGTATACGAGCTCGCAACACTTGCAAACGCGCATCATGAACTGAACTTGACAATGCAAGGGTACGCAAACGGAAATACATCAACAAGACACTGCTCACAATTACACTAAGCAACATATTCCGCGCCAAGCTAAAAGAAGAATTATCGCTATCCAACGAATTAAACAGCTCACCTCCAAAGTAACAGATAAGTAATGTTATTAGCGCCGCAACCACATTCACCACCAACACACCACACCAGTAGTTCAATTGTGTTAACCACGGCTGCATTGCCCACAAAAGTATCCATGCAGACAACAAGATAGGTGTAAGTAGTGTTGCTATTTGCAACAGATGTTGCATCACATCTGCCCAGCCGCTTGCCTGTGACAATGCCAGCAATAACGCCATACCATTACTAATCAACAAAATACGCAGCGTAATCCCAAGATTACGAAAATTGGGTAACGCTTCGTTCATGGAATTATGATTTATACTGCGCCCTTTATTCATGGTGGACAGTTGTAGGGTTCCCCAAGTTAATTACGCTAAGTTTATACCTGAGCTTTATTCTGAGACATATGGGGGCAGCAATGCAAGACAAAGATACTTGGTCGGGAAGATTCTCTGAGCCCGTCTCGGAACTGGTGAAACGTTATACCGCATCGGTTTCCTTCGACTGCAAGCTGGCTATGTTCGACATTCAGGGGTCGCAAGCACATGCACAAATGCTCGCCGCCTGCGACATCATAACAAAACAGGATTTAAGTGACATTAAGCGTGGCCTCGCACAAATCGAGAACGAAATCATCGCTGGCGAATTCGTCTGGTCTCTGGATTTGGAGGACGTACACCTCAACATTGAGAAACGTCTCACCACGTTGGTCGGTGATGCCGGTAAACGCCTGCATACTGGCCGCTCACGCAATGATCAGGTGGCTACGGATATACGACTGTATGTACGCAGTGCAATTGATGATTTACTCCTGCTTATCTTGGAACTGCAAGGTGCATTGACTGATCTTGCCGAGCTGCACACCAATACCATTATGCCCGGCTTCACACATTTGCAAGTCGCGCAACCAATCAGTTTCGCACATCACCTGATGGCATATTTTGAGATGCTTAAACGCGATGCCGCACGATTACAAGATGCACGTCGTCGCATAAATCAACTTCCCCTGGGTGCCGCAGCGCTGGCCGGAACCAGTTATCCAATCAAGCGCGAATATACCGCCGAATTACTAGGCTTTGATGGGGTGAGTGAAAACTCGCTTGATGCTGTTTCAGATCGTGACTTTGCTATTGAGTTCACTGCATGCGCTGCACTGATCATGACCCATCTATCACGATTTTCCGAAGAGCTTATCCTGTGGATGAGCCCACGTTTTGGTTTTATCAATATTGCTGATCGTTTTTGTACTGGCTCCTCCATCATGCCTCAGAAGAAGAACCCTGATGTACCTGAACTTGTTCGTGGTAAAACAGGCCGCATTAATGGCAATCTGGTTTCACTTCTGACGCTAATGAAAGGCCAGCCTCTGGCATACAACAAAGACAATCAGGAAGACAAGGAACCCTTGTTCGATACCGTCGATACGTTGACGCAAACATTGCGCATCTATGCCGACATGATTTCCGGCATAAAGGTTAATCCCGACGCTATGCGTGATGCGGCCTTACAAGGCTTTGCAACTGCCACCGATCTGGCTGATTATCTGGTAAAAAAAGGTGTGCCATTTCGCGATGCCCACGAAACAGTTGCGCAGGCAGTTAAGTACGCTGAGGATAGTAACTGTGACTTAAGTGATATAGACCTAGCAAAATTGCAGCAGTTTTCTGCACTTATCGAGGCAGATGTGTATCAGGTGCTTACTCTGGAAGGCTCGATTGCCAGCCGAAACCATATCGGCGGCACCTCTCCGCAGCAAGTAACTGCAGCAATACAAAGAGCGCGTGCCAGCCTGGCCAAGTAGTACCTACAGTTCAATACAGGATCAAATTTTAGAAAGCTCTAATAGCATGGGTGTGCCTGAAAATTAACTTAAAGAGGTAATGAACTGCTCGTTTGGTGATGGTCTACCAAACAGATAACCTTGATAAATTTTACAGCCCAAGTCCCAAAGCAAATCATGTTGTTCTACGGTCTCCACCCCTTCAGCAATCACTTCTATACCCAAGTTATTGGCCATACCAATAATTGTTTGAATAATCACCAAATCTGTGGATTTTTTACTGATATTTCGTACGAACGACTGATCAATCTTTAGTTGATCAAGCGGCAACTGCGTTAGATAAGACAACGACGAATAACCCGTGCCAAAGTCATCCATGGAAAAACGTATGCCAATTAGTTTTAATGCATGCATTTTTTTTATTGTATCCGGCACATTATCAAGCACCGTACTCTCGGTTAATTCAATCTTGAGTCGTGAAGGCTTTATTTCACTACGCAAGATAAGTTCGCTCACCTGAGAGACGAATCCAGTCTGACGAAATTGTTTAGCACTAACATTGACTGCAAGCGTCAAATCACGTGTAAGCGGATTGCTTTCCCATGCTTTTAGTTGTGCACAAGCGGTCTCAAGGACCCATTGACCAATCGGCAGGATCAACCCTGTATCTTCTGATATAGGAATAAATTTTGCCGGACTGACCATACCTAACTCCGGACTTTCCCAGCGGATTAGTGCCTCTGCACCAATATATCGTTGATCACCATCGACCTGAACCTGAAAATAAAGCTTGAACTCATTATTTGGTATTGCCTTACGTATTCCAGCCTCAATTTCACTGCGCGATTCCAGCTCCTCTTGCATAGCTGGATCAAAAAATCGTAGCGTATTTCGCCCCGACCTCTTGGCTTCATACATAGCAGTATCAGCCTGCCTAATCATATTTTCAAGGCTATCCTTGTAGTTTGAAAACAAGGCTACACCTATACTTGCGGTACTATAAGTTTCGACATTTTTAAGCATATAGGGCTTGGTAAGTACCTTTAGCACCTTTTCACCCACCTCCCTCGCTTGCAAGCCAGCCAACGAAGTATCCATGCTTAAATCTTCCAGCAAGATAACAAATTCATCTCCGCCTAGACGAGCTAAAGTATCACTTTGACGTATGCAGGTTCGTAAACGCTGAGCTACCTCAATCAACAATAAGTCACCAAAATCGTGCCCTCTGGTGTCATTCAAAACCTTGAAATTATCGAGATCAATAAATAATACTGCGCCACAAGTCTTTTTGCGTACGCTAACAGTTACTGCCTGCTGAAGGCGGTCAAACAACAACCTTCTGTTGGGGAGCTTGCAGAGGTGATCGTAAAAAGCGAGCTTATGAATCTTTTCTTCAGCTTGCTTGCGGTCGGTGATATCAAAAAACGCACAAATATAGTTGGTGATATCACCATCCTTGCCGATAACTGCTGTAATAGTCAGCCATTCTGGATAAAACTCTCCATTCTTGCGCTGACTCCATATCTCGCCTTGCCAGTAATTCTGCTGATACAAAACATCCAGCATACGTGGAAAGAACTTCTCATCGTCCCGATCCGATTTAATCATGCTCAGGTTTTTACCGATGGCCTCATCGGCACTATAGCCAGTCAGCTCAGAGAAAACACGATTTACCCGAATAATCATGCCTTCTTGATCAGTTACGATCATGCCCTCCTCAATCTCAAAAGCAATCGCAGCAATCCTTAATGCTGCTTCACGCTCTTCCATCACCGCCATCATGCTATTAAAAGCATATGCCATATCGGCAATATCCTTGGAACCAACCAGAGTAGCCCGCACGTCCGACTCACCTTCCTTGGCGCGCCCCATAATTACCGCTAATTGATTTAGTGGCTCTGTCATACGGTTAGTCAAAAAACGGATCAGCAGCAAGAACAACAAAGCAAAAGAAGCTGAAGTAATTATATTGGTAACAAAAATATCGGTAGTTGTCTGCGTCAATGCCGCCTTGCTTATCACAACTGAGACCTTGCCAAGCAACTCAGGCTCAACTGGCACCACATCGAAAGGAGAGTCACTATCTTCTGGCTGAGAATAGACAAGTGCAACAAAACGCCATGCAATGGAATTTTCCGAATCAAGAACTGCTCCAGAGTCTATCTGGATATTTTCCGTTCCTACAGAAAATTCAGACTCTTCCAAATCACCTCGCTTCAGCAATATACGTTGATTTACATCGCGTATTTCCAAACCGATCACACCTGGAAAAGCCAGAGTGGCACTCACTGCATTTTCGACATTTTCCGGAGAAGAATAAACCAGCGCCAAAGTACTCTGTTGTCCCAGACTCTCCGTGATACGCTGCCCCTGTTCCAGCAGATTTACCCTAATACGCTCCTTGCTCTGCCATGATCCAACCAAAGAGGAAGACAGCGCCAAAAATACAATTCCTAGCGTAACTGTAATACTAAGTTGTCGCTGAAAAGTAAGCGGCTGAAAAAAATTTTTGTAAATTTTTTTCATATATTGTGAATATTTACTACTCATTGAGCTTTGTATCAAAACTACGCAGTCGACGAGATTTGATTCTCAGATGCTTGGCCGTACGTTGATTGACAACGCTTTGTACATCGCGCAATGGCATGATGCTATTATTCTTATAGTCTCCTCCCGATTTCAGACTATCTGCCGCCATACTGGCAAGACTTCTCCCCAGCGCCACATTGTCTGGATAAAACGAAAACAAAATACCCCTACGGACGTGTGAGGCGTTGCTTGAAAAAACCGCAATACCCTTTTCCCAGGCTTCTCTCAACACCAGAGGCAATACCGTGCTTCCCTCCACTGTGGTGTGATCTTGCGGTAACCACAACACATCGTAGCCATCATTCGCCTCAGCAAAAAATTTTTGATAAAAAGTTACTGCAGTTCGCAAATCATGTGCCACATACTTCACCAGTTGCAACTCCTGATTTTGAGCGGCATTTTGAGCATGCCTTATCAGCCAACCATTATTGTCAGGATTAAATACAACAAACACACGTTTTACTGACGGCTTCAGTAATTTCATACGCGCAAACATCAATTCCGGATCAGGCGTCAAGCTGATCACTGGCCGCTGTTCCGCCTCATTTTCAGGCACGGTCAATACACCGCCTGCCACTACTTTAAAAGTATTCTCTAGTGCTGTTGCCGTTGCCAACCCTTGCCTACCCAAGGCTATCAACACTTTGGTATTTTGGTGCTGCAGACTGTCTTTTAACCCGTCAATGTTGGTATCGGTGCGCACGGGGTAGCTGTCAACCTGCGTGCCGACTTCATCCTCAATCCCTTCGATTATTTGTTCGAATATGCTGCGATAAGGTTCTCTGATATCAGGGAAAATTACTGATATAAATTCCTTGTCTGCTGCTGAAACTGGTGTTGTAGTAGCTAGTAAAGCGATACAGACTAGCAACACAACATCCGAATAAAACTTAACTATTACCCGGGAGATAAAACCAAAACTGCCAACTAGCATTAGCTTAATGCTTAAAGCTCTCGTGTCAATTGAAGGCGCCAAGTACGCCCTGGCAATGGCAAGTCATCACCTATCAGACCCGGTGAAGGTGAAGGTTCACGCGCATCCGCATCGAACAGGTTAAGCAAGGTAAAAGCAATATCCCAGTCACTGTAGCGTTGCTGATTGCGTAATGTTAAATCTACTGTGCGGTAGTTAGGAACAGCATCAGTACGTGGATCACCAAATTCACGCTTTCTTTCAGCAACATAATTAAATTGCGTATTTACAAACCAGCCCGGTGTAAAACGCCAGTCCGCGCGAGCATAAACATGTTGCTGAGGTGCTCCACCTGCATCTTGATTGTTGGTCTCATCTGTAGACTTTTGATAGGCATAATTCCCAGACAAACGTAGACTGGAACTCGCATCCCAAACCATTTCCAGCTCCACACCACGACCATTCTGCTTCCCTGCATTCTGCGCGATACCACTTGTATCCGGGCGTAGGATGTCTTTCATCTGATAACGAAACAGATTCAGGTTCACCTGCAAGGAACGAACCGCCTGCCAAACAAACGCCAACTCTGCCGATTCGATTGACTCCGGCTTAAGATTGGGATTCCCCGTCAACACCGGATTGGGCAAGTTATAGAGTTCTGAAAATGATGGCGGACGGAAAGCATGACCATAGAGCAGTTTGCTGGTCAGGTTGTATGCGCTCTCCCACACCAGCGCAATGCGCGGATTAGTTGTGTTGCCAAAATCAGAATAATGATCGCGACGCACCCCTGCTGTTAGAAACCAGTCCTGCATAAACGACCATTCGTCCTGAGCATACGCATATGTCACTCGACGACTATGCGGACGAACGAAGGGATCTGTATTGGTCACGTCAACTACTGATCCCAGAGGCGGCCTAGGTCCAGGAAAATATCCCGCAACTGTCGGGATCAAGATGTAATTATTGGTATCCCGAATACGATATAAGTCATCATTTTGGGTGCCTACACCAAAGCGCATCTTATGATCCTGCAAACCTGAATAAGCAGCAGAAACATTGAAGCGTAAATGACGTTCCCATTTATAGGGGTTACCAATCACACCATTGGGGAAAGGACCCAACCCAGGTGGAACAGGTCCTGGTAGAAAAAGCAAACTGAAATCTGTTCCCGGAGGAAAAAGCGTTAGATCAGATTTTTCGACTATATGTAGATAACTGACCTGCGCGGTAACATCCATATCCGGTGAGAAATTTGCGTCATGATAAGTCAGATCGGAGGAAATACGCTCACCAAAGTTTCTACCAACTGGATCAAGCACCGAAGCCACTCCCGCGCCAGTACCACCTTCACGCTGTTGGTAACCAGCTCGCAACCGCCAATTATCTCGGGACAAGTCAATGCGCCCATCAATAGCATCACGATTAAGGTTAACCGGTCCTGCACCACTTAACGCATCAGCAGTAATAATTTCCCGTTGACCATCGGTAGCACCCACCCGTAAATAGGCAGCCACATCAAACTCTCCCCAAGACCCACCATGCTGCAACCATGCATCACGAGCATTAAAGGAGCCTACACGCAGGCCAGCTTGGGTGCCATCAAGGTAATCGGAAGTTTTGGTAATGATATTGATCACCCCGGAAAACGCATCTGCCCCATATAGCGCAGAACCGGGGCCGCGTATCACCTCGATACGCGCGATATTCTCCACTGGCATTCCACCCCAAACTTGGGAACGGTCACCGACATACACACCAGTGATAGGGATGCCATTCACCAGCATTAGTACTTGTGGATTGTATTGGGTAGCAATTCCCCGGATAGTGTAGATAGGGTTGTAACCCAAAGGTGATCGCGCCACATGCAAACCCGGCACCGTTTCCAGCACCTCGTCCAGATCGGCTGCACCTATCGCAGCAATATCTTCTGCAGTGATCACCGAGGCAACCGAAGGTGCCTTGGCAATAGGTTGCCGAGAACCACTGGCGATGCTGATAAAGGACTTGTCACCATAGGCCAAAGCGAGATCATCTTCTTCAGATGGTGATGCACCCTGAGCAGTCCAGGAAGCCAAGGACAGTAGTGCAGCTAAAAATGGAATATACTGTTTCCGAACGATGGATATTTTCATAATGATTCCCTCTTAATCACAAGCGTTTGCTGAACAACGTATCCATACTAAGCACATGAGCATCGTGATAGTTTACTACACCATTCAATCTATAATGGCTTTCATTCTAAAGCATTATCAGTCAATTAAGGAATATTTCTCACCCATACTATACGATGATAAATATACTCGAAGCAGTCTGTTTCGCAGCACAATCACCGAATTTATTACACTGATGATTATCCAACACCCAAGGCGTCAGATTTCCTATCTCTCCAATAGCGGCGAGTGACACCCTCATATGATAGCGTACGGCAGGGCAAAGGAAACAACAGCCCTTCTGATTTTTCCTCTGCATCCAAATAACAGGGCGGCATACCGGCAAGAAAGGCCGGTAGACTAGAAAACAAATATTCACGTGGTGACATGCCCACATCTGCACATAAAGCAGCCGCCAAGGCAGCATAGTTCATATGCATACGCCAGCGTCCTTCCAATAGAACATTCTCTACATCGAACGCTAACTTAAGATGTGCCCCGTTATCCAAACCCTGTTCCCTCACCAACGCCATCATCGGCGCAATACGTTCATCCGCAGCAACTATCGGCCGCCCGTAACCAGCGATACCCCGATGCCGTTTAAGTTCCGAGCGCACTATTTGCTTCAAGTCTGCTCCACAATCTACTTCATTTTTTGCACGGATCAGAAATTCGCTCGCTCGCAAGTCAACTCCACGACCATATATCTGTGCTTCGGAAACTGCCAAAGCAGCGGCAATGCCAAGACTGCCGGTGCTTCGTGCCGAGCCCGCAAGCGCTGCCACACGATTATTCCACAGACGCGCATCAGGATAACTAGTAAAAGTACACATGGCATGCAACACCTTCATCTGTGGTTGTGTATAACGGCGACCATTGATGCCAAACAAATAGAGTTCCAACCAATCCAAATCATTAAGTGACGCATGCAGATCTTGGCCACAGAATACCACCCGCTCGCCTGGGAAAAATGCGCCTGCACTGGTAGTTAATTTCCCGACATGTTGCTCTAACCGCTCCGGCCCATTCATATCTTATCCTCAGCCCAGCTTTCCCCACCCTGAGCAGGACCGGGGTCATTTTCAAGCTCGATACTGAAAAACGGAAATTTCTTGTGACCGAAATCCTTTTGCTCCAAGGCGTGCACTGCAGCACCCGGCAAACGCAACAATAGGCACAGCATTTCTCCCTGAGCTGGAGTGCAACCCAAATCACACAGCGCTGCTGCAGCCACACCCGACATTGCCAACGGCAGTCCGGCAGCAGCTTCCAGCGATGCACGGTGTTCTTGTAGCCAGATCAGGGACTGCCCACAACTGAGCTCCGCAAGATGCGTCAAAGTTTGCAGCACGGGTGTCGTGCAGCGCACACCGTGCGGGTCAAAGCCAGCCGGATGGCCGGATGAAGGCCATACATCCGCAGGGTCATCGACTGGTTTGATCGCCAGTCCTTCTTGCCATAGTGCCAAATCAGTGCCGCGTGCCAGCCAGTCTTCCATGGCAAGATATACTTCTCGCGCACCACCGGATGCCCCTGCTCCCACTGCGAGCGCTGACATCAGACAGGATGCCGAGGTAGAGAGGCCTACACCACCGCACATCGCCGCATGCACTGCCGCATCACGCGGCCCCGGATTTGCCAATGCAATTGCCAAACCTTCTAACAGTTTGGCTTGTTGATTTGTCGGCGCTTCCCCTCGAAACAACAGGAATAAATACTCTATCCAACTGGCATTTCCCAACAATTCACCATAAACATCATAACCATGGCAATGGCAGGAAGCTGCTGCAAATGCATTGTCCGACTCGGCCTCTTCCTGCCAGATACGGCTGTGGATGACCTCTTCGCTCACACTGCAGTCCCTAAAGTTTTCAGACGCAAGCCCATTGGCGGAACTTCTTCTCTGTCAATACGCACATCCAGAACCGTTGGGCCTTTATGGGTAAAAACCACATTCAGATCAAGACTTTCAAATTCCTCGGCACTTCGTATCACGTGACTAGGTATACCCATAGATTGGGCCATCAAACTAAAATCCACGAACGGCAACTCGAATCCAATTGGCTCTGCTCCGGCCAAGCGCTGGCCATGCTTCACCATACCCAATGCTGAATCATTAAGGATTACAAACACTACAGTAAGCTTCTCGGCCTGCGCTACGGTCATTTCCTGACCATTCATCAGCAGACTTCCATCTCCAGTAATGCATACTACCGGTAAATCACGATTAGCTAGCGCTGTACCGACTGCCCCGCCTATGGCCCAGCCCATGGGCGCAAAATTCATTGTCACTCGCATCCAACCGCCCACATTAGCCTGATGATCATACATCGCTAAGTGGTGAATTGCCCAAGTAGTACTGTTGCCGGAATCAATCAAAATGCGCGAATTTGGGGGTACTCTCCAACCAAGCTCACGCATCAAGTATTGCGGTTTTATAGGCGCATCGGGCAAAGCTGATTTGTATGGATCATCATCTGATATTTTTTTGAATCTGCGCCGCTCACCCATGGAAGGAATTTCATCACGCCCATCCTTACGCATCTCAGTCAATAAACGCATGAACACCCGTTTGATATCACCCCGAACGTGTAGACGCGCCATAGGTGAACGCATCAGGTGTGCCTCACAAGAATCAATATGTACCAACCTGTCGTTCAGCAATGATTCGTCCCAGCCGTTGCTGGTCCATTCGCCCAATGCAGTGCCGACCACCAAAATCAAATCAACCTTCAGGTCATTCATCGCCTCTACGGCCGAGCTATGTCCGGCAAAGCCGAACACCCCACAATACAATGGATGACGCGGACTGATATAACCCTTGGCATCTGGTGTAACAACAAAAGCTGCTGCTATTTTTTCAACCAGCTCTAGAATATCTTCAATCGCTTTCCCGCAACCACCGCCAATCAACACAACAACACGATGAGCTTGCTTTAATTGTGCATACAACTCCTGAACCGCCGTATTATCTACAAACGATGGCGGACGCATTAACTTGGAAAGATTGTATGACGGACTTTGGTTTAACTTGGAGCGTAGGACATTTACTGGAATGCTCAGATGAGCCGGACCTGGTGTCGGCTGATAAGCACTTAAAAGCGCATTGATCAACTTGCGCTCTAATTGTTCTGGATGTGTTACCTGCGTACTGTAACGGGTACAAGAGCGTAACATCGCATCAGAATCAACACCTGCATAGGAAGTTTCCTGCAAAGCCCCCTTACCTTGCAGAAGCAATGAAGGTTGACCGGTAATGACCAGCATTGGAATTTCATTATCATATGCGCAAGCCACACCAGTGATTAGGTTGGTTCCACCTGGCCCTGATGTAGCACAACACACACTCAACTTGCCTGTTTCACGCGCATAACCGTCGGCCATAAATGCTGCTCCCGCTTCATGCCGTGCCACTATAGGGCGCGGCCCACCACGGCGGGCGCTACGCGCAAGTGCGTTGTATAGCGGCTCGATTGCGCCACCAGGAACACCAAAAACATATTCAACGCCAATTTGTTCAAGATAGGCGACCAACAAATCGGCCGCCTCTATAGACTGCTGCTGTGATTTTATTTGTGTGAGTGGTTCTTTTTTCAGTGCTTGCGTTTTCAACAATTCCGTCATTGGCTCATCACTGACTTAGCTTCAGATACCACCCACTCATCCTCAAGAACAGATGTTGTATAGCACATGAGAACCAAGATATTTATTGTCACTAGATGGCGCTAACTTTAGCACAAATTTTTATTTTTTTCCTCATTGAACGAATTAAATATCGTTGTATCAGCCTTGCACCAAACAAGTACAAAAACTCGGCTTGGCTTAGCTCTGCCCTTCCAATAACTGCTTTAGCTCACCACTCTGATACATCTCCATCATGATGTCCGAGCCACCAACGAATTCACCTTTGATGTAAAGCTGCGGAATGGTCGGCCAATTGGCATATTCCTTGATACCCTGACGAATATCCGGATCTTGCAATACGTCTACGGTGAATAGCTCCTTCACACCCAGCTCCTTGAGTATGCCCACCGCATTGCCCGAAAAACCGCACTGCGGGAACTGCGGGCTACCTTTCATGTACAACACTACCGGATGTGTGGTGACTTGCTCGCTTATTATTTGTTGAGTATTTTCGCTCATCTCATCATTACCTTAATTAAATTGTCAGGAATTCTATGCCTAGTGGCAATACTGCGTCAAGCAAAGGTATCAGCTGATGCTGGGTCATTGCTTGCGCTTTGCACCTTCAGAACAGTTTATGGTTGATCAACATATGTACAGCTATGCTAGCTGCATAGCCTAAAGCTATTACCGGTGCCCATTTTAGATGACCGAAGAAAGTATAGATTCCTCTCGCCTGTCCCATCAGCGCAACACCGGCTGCCGAACCGATAGATAGCAGCGACCCGCCCACTCCGGCGGTCAGCGTCACAAGCAACCATTGACCGACCGACATGTCCGGCATCATCGTCAGTACTGCAAACATTACCGGGATATTATCAACGACAGCAGAAATAATACCGACGGCGATGTTGGCGTTGGACGCACCCCAATCCACATACATAATTTGAGAAATCATACTTAGGTAGCCAATAAAACCAAGCGCACCCACGCACATCACCACACCGTAAAAGAAAAACAATGTATCCCACTCAGCACGAGCCACTTCGCGATAAATATCGAAGGGGATAGGGCTGCCAATATTTTCCTCTTCCAGGTTTGTAACTTTATTTCGCTTGTCGACAATCTTCAGGTGATATGCATAAAACTTGAGCAAACTCAAGCCAGTGAGCATACCTATAACCGGCGGAAGACTCAGCAAACTATGGAATGTCACTGCGAAAGAGATAGTAACCAAAAAGAGTGCGACAATTACATACGCGCCTCGCTTAGGTTCTATCTTTTCATTACTCGCGATTGGTTTCCCGCGCGGCACGTAAAAACTCATGATCGTCGCTGGCAGCAGCCAGTTTATCAACGATGGAAAAAACAGCGCGAAAAAAGTCCAGAAATCGACAGGGCCGTTACTTGCTTGAATATTGTGCTGCCAAACCATCAGTGTGGTGATATCACCAAACGGGCTGAATGCACCACCTGCATTAGATGCAACAACCAGGCTGACACAAGAAATCATAACGAATTTTTTATTGCTTCCACCGACGGCTATTACCACGGCAGCCATCAGCAATGCCGTGGTCAAATTATCGGCCACAGGCGAGATAAAGAATGCCAGAAATCCCGTTACCCAGAACAGGGTGCGGAAACCAAAACCCATGCGTATCAACCAGGAGCGCAGCGCCTCGAACACATTGCGTTCTTCCATTGCGTTGATGTACGTCATTGCCACCAACAAGAACAACATTAACTCGG
>Ga0316187_10000299_pt1 | contig 37246 bp, 39 predicted proteins | sample CroRivburrow1_MG_FD_204927 | JGI IMG/M metagenome (GOLD analysis project Ga0316187, IMG submission 204927) | Coastal sediment microbial communities from Maine, United States - Cross River worm burrow 1 | ecosystem: Environmental > Aquatic > Marine > Coastal > Sediment | place: USA: Maine... | reverse complement strand
AGACAATTAACAATTATTGTAGACACTCAATTGGACGCGCAGCAATATATTGATAGCGACAAAACTATTCTAAAAGACTTGGGAAAGTTGAATTCAGGCTTAACAGATAACTGACAGTTCAAAAAGGGCTGGCGGCGCTTGCTGCTGGCCTTTTGCTGCTTCAGTAACATAAACGTAGATAGATGCAAGATTCAATACTAGGCATCGCTAGGTTTATGCGCGATTAACTCAATAAGAGGATCTCAAATGGGCTACTCCTTCACAGAAAAGAAACGTATTCGTAAAGATTTTGGTAAGTTCCCTAGTGTCATGGAAGTGCCTTATCTACTAGCTATCCAAATTGGATCTTACCGTAAATTGTTGCAGGCGGATACCCCTCTTGACCAGCGAAAGATGGAAGGACTGCACAGTGCTTTATCAAGTGTTTTTCCAATAGTCAGTTATTCCGGCAATGCGGCTTTGGAATATGTCAGTTACCGCCTAGGTTCCCCTACATTTAATGTGAAAGAATGCCAGTTGCGAGGTATGACCTACGCAGCACCTTTGCGTGTTACGGCGCGTTTAGTGATTTATAACAAAGATTCTAAGGCTACGCCCAAGCCAGTTAAAGACATTAAAGAACAAGAAATCTACATGGGTGAGTTACCCCTGATGACCGATACGGGGACTTTTGTAATCAATGGTACCGAGCGGGTGATTGTTTCACAATTACATCGTTCTCCAGGTGTATTTTTTGACCATGATAAAGGTAAAACTCATTCATCAGGTAAACTGCTTTATCATGCGCAAGTAATTCCTTACCGGGGTTCCTGGTTGGATTTTGAATTCGATCCTAAAGATTGTGTTTTTGTCCGTATCGATCGACGTCGTAAATTACCGGCGACCGTTATTTTGCATGCCTTGGGCTATGATAATAACGAAATTCTGGGCATGTTTTTCGAAACAGATAGTTACACGTTTGCCAAAGAATCCGCCAAATTGGCTTTAATCCCCGATCGTTTAAGAGGCGACACGGCGAATTTTGATATTAAAGTTAAAAGTAAAGTCATTGTTGAAAAGGGCCGGCGTATTACGGCACGACATATTCGTGAATTGGATAAGGCTAATATCAAGAGTTTGGCTGTGCCGCTTGAGTATTTGTTTGGTAAATCCCTGGCCAATGACGTCATCGATAAAGAGTCAGGTGAAATCATAGCCAATGCCAATGATGAAATCACCGAAGAAATACTCGAGAAACTGCAAGAGGCGAATGTTAAGAGTATTAAGACTCTGTACACCAATGAACTTAATCAAGGCCCTTTTATATCGGATACCTTGCGTTTGGACGCTACCCGCACGGCTTTAGAGGCCCAGGTCGAAATATATCGAATGATGCGTCCCGGAGAGCCACCCACTAAAGAGGCCGCGCTAACATTATTCGAAAACCTGTTTTTTAATCCAGATCGATACGATCTCTCTGCTGTAGGTCGCATGAAGTTCAGCCGCAGGCTTGGCAAAGATGAAAAAGATGGTGGTGGTACCTTAAGCAAAGAAGATATTGTCGATGTATTAAAAACACTGATAAATATACGTAATGGCGAAGGTATGGTGGACGATATCGATCACTTGGGTAACCGACGCGTACGGTCTGTGGGCGAAATGGCAGAAAACCAATTTCGCGTGGGTCTGGTGCGTGTAGAGCGCGCGGTAAAAGAACGCTTAAGTTTAGCTGAAAGCGAGGGTTTAATGCCGCAAGAACTCATTAATGCCAAACCAGTGTCAGCTGCCATTAAAGAGTTTTTTGGTTCCAGTCAATTATCGCAGTTTATGGATCAGAATAATCCGTTGTCGGAGATTACGCATAAACGCCGCGTATCTGCCCTGGGTCCGGGTGGTTTGACGCGTGAACGAGCTGGATTTGAAGTACGAGATGTGCATCCTACCCATTACGGCCGAGTTTGTCCCATTGAAACTCCTGAGGGTCCAAATATTGGTTTAATTAACTCGTTGGCTGTTTATGCACGAACCAATGATTTTGGCTTTTTGGAGACACCTTATCGTAAGGTAATAGACGGCAAGGTAACCGATGAAATTGAGTATTTATCGGCTATTGAAGAAGGTCAATATGTTATTGCACAGGCCAATGTTGACATCGATAGCAGTGGCAAGCTGGTTGATAACCTCGTGTCCTCTCGACATCAAAATGAATTTACCATGTCCGTTCCTGATCGCGTAAATTATGTTGACGTATCGCCAAGGCAGATCGTTTCAGTCGCGGCGGCACTGATACCGTTTCTGGAGCATGATGACGCAAACCGTGCGCTGATGGGATCAAACATGCAACGCCAGGCAGTGCCTACTCTGATAGCAGAGAAACCCTTAGTGGGTACTGGTATAGAGCGGGCTGTGGCAACGGATTCTGGTGTTACTGTTGTAGCTAGGCGCGGAGGAATCGTTGACTCTGTAGATGCTGGCCGTATTGTGGTGCGTTCAAATGATGATGAAGGCATGCAAGGTGAGCCAGGTGTTGATATTTATAACCTGACCAAGTACACCCGTTCTAATCAAAACACCTGTATCAATCAAAAACCGCTGGTTAAGCCGGGTGATTTCGTGGCGCGTGGCGATGTGTTGGCTGATGGTCCAAGTACCGATATGGGTGAGTTGGCCCTGGGCCAAAATATGTTGGTGGCCTTCATGCCCTGGAACGGTTATAACTTTGAGGATTCCATCTTAATCTCAGAGCGTGTAGTAAAAGAGGATAGATTTACCACCATTCATATCGAAGAGCTTACCTGTATGGCACGGGATACTAAGCTGGGTTCTGAAGAAGTGACCAGTGATATTCCCAATGTGGGTGAAAGTGCGCTTTCAAAATTGGATGAGTCCGGTATTGTCTATGTGGGTGCTGAGGTTAGGCCGGGCGATATTTTAGTGGGTAAAGTGACACCTAAGGGTGAAACCCAGCTTACACCGGAAGAAAAGTTATTGCGTGCCATATTTGGTGAAAAGGCGTCGGATGTAAAGGATACCTCGCTACGAGTACCTTCTGGAATGGATGGTACGGTTATCGACGTGCGTGTATTTACACGTGACGGAGTCGAAAAAGACACTCGAGCGCTACAAATCCAGGAATCTGCTCTGGCAGGAGCTAAAAAGGATTTACGTGATCAATATCGTATTGTTGAAGATGATGTTTACGCGCGAGCTGAAAAGATTCTGCTTGATGCGGTAGCGGAGGGCGGTCCAAACAACCTGGCTGCCGGTTCAAAGATTAGCACGGAATATCTGAATGAATTGCCACGCGAAAACTGGTTTGAAATCAGGCTTCGAGATGACAAAATCACTTCACAAATAGAAAATTTGGCTGAACAGCTCAAACAGCAACGCAGTGATCTGGACGCCAAATACGAAGACCAGCGTGTTAAGTTGACCGCAGGTGATGAATTGGCGCCAGGCGTCTTAAAAATGGTGAAAGTTTATCTTGCGGTAAAACGTCGTATCCAACCGGGTGACAAAATGGCTGGCCGGCATGGTAACAAAGGCGTTATCTCCATGATTGTTCCGGTGGAGGATATGCCGCATAGAGAAGACGGCACTCCAGTTGATATTGTACTTAATCCATTAGGCGTACCATCGCGTATGAATGTGGGTCAAGTATTGGAAACGCATCTGGGTTGGGCCGCTAAAGGTCTGGGGCACAAGATCGGGAAGATGTTAGATGCCCAGGCTAAAGCCGCAGAAATCCGGGGTTTTCTCCATGAGATTTATAATGAAGGCGAAGGCGTGAAGGTCGATCTTGAATCGTTATCTGAAACTGAACAGCTGGAAATGGCGCATAATCTGCGCAAGGGTGTTCCAATGGCAACCCCCGTGTTTGATGGTGTGTCTGAGGAGGAAATCCGCCGGATGTTAGTCTTGGCCGATTTACCTGAAAGTGGTCAGACCACATTGTATGATGGTCGTACAGGCGAGCCGTTTGAACGAAAAGTTACAGTAGGATACATGTATATGTTAAAGCTGAATCATTTGGTTGATGACAAAATGCATGCTCGTTCTACTGGGCCATATAGTCTGGTGACACAGCAACCATTGGGTGGTAAAGCACAGTTTGGTGGGCAACGATTTGGAGAAATGGAAGTGTGGGCGCTTGAGGCCTACGGTGCAGCGTATACACTGCAGGAAATGCTTACCGTTAAATCCGACGATGTAAACGGGCGTACCAAAATGTATAAGAATATCGTGGACAGTGATCATCGAATGGAAGCCGGAATGCCGGAGTCATTCAATGTATTGGTCAAGGAAATTCGATCACTAGGTATTGATATTGAGCTTGAGCAGTAACAGCCTTGAGCTGTAACTAGTAGCAAGACACTGTTTGGGCATAATTAGGCGGGAGACGCGATGAAAGATCTACTCAAGATATTAAAGAGTCAAGGCCAGGTAGAAGATTTTGATGCCATACGAATCGGATTGGCTTCACCTGAAAAGATACGTTCATGGTCCTACGGGGAAGTTAAAAAGCCCGAGACCATTAATTATCGTACGTTTAAGCCAGAACGAGACGGCTTATTTTGTGCGAAGATATTTGGCCCTACCAAAGATTACGAGTGTTTGTGTGGAAAATACAAACGCCTGAAACACCGTGGCGTTATATGTGAAAAGTGTGGCGTAGAAGTCACCCTGGCTAAAGTTCGTCGTGAGCGTATGGGTCATATCGAACTCGCTAGTCCCGTAGCACATATTTGGTTTCTTAAGTCATTGCCTTCTCGAATCGGTCTGCTGTTAGATATGACATTGCGTGATATTGAGCGTGTACTCTATTTCGAGGCCTTTGTCGTGGTTGATCCCGGTATGACACAGTTAGAACGTGGTCAGTTATTAAGTGATGAGCAATACCTCGAAGCGATTGAAGAATATGGCGATGAGTTTGATGCGCGTATGGGTGCTGAAAGTGTTTTCGAGTTATTGCGCGCCATGGATTTGAAAGAAGAAGTTGCGCAAATCAGAACCGATATTTCCGAAACTAAATCTGAAACAAAGTATAAAAAATTAACCAAGCGGCTTAAATTAATCGAGGCATTTCTCGATTCGGGCAACAAACCGCAATGGATGATTTTGACGGTATTGCCTGTGTTACCACCCGAACTACGCCCATTGGTTCCTTTGGATGGTGGACGCTTTGCAACATCCGATCTTAATGATCTTTACCGTCGAACCATTAACCGTAACAATCGATTGCGACGACTGTTAGAACTCAATGCGCCTGACATTATTGTGCGTAACGAAAAACGTATGTTGCAGGAATCTGTGGATGCCTTGTTAGATAATGGTCGCCGCGGTCGTGCAATAACTGGTTCCAATAAACGCCCTTTGAAGTCATTGGCAGACATGATTAAGGGCAAGCAGGGACGTTTTCGCCAAAACTTGTTGGGTAAGCGTGTCGATTATTCTGGACGTTCAGTTATTGTGGTAGGGCCGACACTAAAACTGCATCAGTGTGGGTTACCTAAAAAGATGGGCCTGGAATTATTTAAACCCTTTATTTTTAGTAAATTGGAATTGCGCGGTCTGGCAACAACAATCAAAGCCGCTAAAAAAATGGTGGAGCGCGAAGGGCCAGAAGTCTGGGACATACTTGAAGAAGTGATTCGTGAACACCCTATCATGTTAAATCGTGCCCCCACTCTTCACCGCTTGGGTATTCAGGCTTTTGAGCCAGTACTAATTGAAGGTAAGGCCATTCAGTTACACCCGCTGGTATGTACAGCATTTAATGCCGACTTTGATGGTGACCAGATGGCGGTACACGTGCCTTTGTCAATAGAGGCGCAAATGGAGACACGGGCATTGATGATGTCCAGTAATAATATTTTGTCTCCTGCTAATGGTGAACCTATTATTGTACCTTCGCAAGACGTTGTCTTGGGTCTCTATTTCATGAGTCGCGAGTGTGTCAACGTGGCGGGTGAAGGTATGGTGTTCGCTGATATTAAAGAAGTGGATCGTGCTTACCAGGCTGGTATGGCGCACATTCACGCCATGATAAAAGTGCGCGTAACAGATCGCACTTTCGATGAAAACGGCGAAACCGTTGAAACCAGGCGTATTGTTGATACAACGGTTGGGCGTGCCTTGTTAATGGAGTTATTGCCTGTAGGCTTGTCTATTGATATTTTTAATCAGCCCATGACCAAAAAGGCCATCTCAGGTGTCATTAACGCTTGCTATCGCCAGGTTGGTCTGAAAGAAACCGTAATATTTGCTGATCAATTAATGTACACCGGGTTTAAGTATTCCACTAAGTCGGGTGTCTCCTTTGGTATTAACGATATGGTCGTACCCGAAGGCAAGACAGCAATTATTGATGGCGCCAAACAACAGGTAGCGGAAATCGAAGAGCAGTATGGATCTGGTTTGGTGACCAATGGTGAACGTTACAATAAGGTTGTGGATATTTGGTCTAACACCAACGACCGAGTTGCGAAGGCTATGATGGATGGGCTGGGTACTGAAGATGCCATAGATGCTAACGGGAAAACAGTGACTCAAAAATCCTTTAACTCGATTTTTATGATGGCTGATTCCGGTGCTCGTGGTAGTGCTGCGCAAATCAGGCAGTTGGCCGGAATGCGCGGTTTAATGGCAAAACCTGATGGCTCTATTATTGAACAACCGATCACTGCCAATTTCCGTGAAGGTCTTGATGTGTTGCAATACTTTATATCGACTCACGGAGCGCGCAAAGGTCTAGCGGATACGGCATTAAAAACGGCTAATTCCGGGTATCTTACCAGGCGTTTGGTTGACGTTGCGCAAGATCTGGTTGTCGTTGAAACGGACTGCGGAACTCAAGACGGATTGCTTAAGCAACCTCTTGTTGAAGGCGGTGATATTGTTGAAACCCTTAGCGAGCGTGTGCTTGGTCGAGTGACAGCCTTGGATATTGTGAAGCCCGGTACTGATCAAGTCTTGGTTAAGGCGAGTACTTTGCTTAATGAGGGGCTTGTCAACATGCTGGAAGAAGCGGGTGTGGATCAGGTGCTGGCGCGATCGCCGATTACCTGTAAAACACGTTATGGTGTCTGTGCTGTGTGTTACGGCCGTGATTTGGCTCGTGGGCATCGGGTTAATATCGGTGAGGCAGTAGGTGTTATCGCGGCCCAAAGTATTGGTGAGCCGGGTACACAGCTGACCATGAGAACGTTTCATATTGGTGGTGCGGCGTCTCGAGCTGCGGCTGCGACCAGTATCGAAATTAAGTCTAAGGGCACTGTGCGGCTACATAATATAAAAACCGTCCAGCGTCAAAATGGTAACCTGGTCGCTGTGTCGCGCTCTGGTGAGGTAACCGTACTGGATTCGCATGGTCGAGAACGTGAGCGTTACAAGGTGCCGTACGGTGCAGAAATTACCGTTAAAGACGATGATGCTGTTAATCCAGGCCAAATGGTGGCTACCTGGGATCCTCATACCCATCCAGTGATTACAGAAGTAGAAGGTATAATTAAATTTAATGATTTTGTAGAGGGTATTACGGTTCAACGCGAGGTGGATGACATTACTGGACTGTCCAGCTTGGTAATTATCGATCCAAAACTGCGTGGCACGACAGCCAAAGATATGCGCCCAATGGTGAAATTGGTTGACGATAAAGGTGAGGATCTCAATATCGTGGGCAGTGAAATTCCTGCTCATTATGTGTTGCCGGCGGGTGCTATCGTCAGTATGGAGGATGGTGCCTCGGCTAATGTGGGTGGCGTAATCGCTAGAATACCGCAGGAATCATCTAAAACGCGTGATATAACGGGTGGTTTGCCGCGAGTAGCTGAGTTGTTTGAGGCTCGAAAACCAAAAGAACCAGCGATTTTGGCGGAAATGTCCGGAATTATCAGTTTTGGTAAAGAAACGAAAGGAAAACGACGTCTGATAATTACCCCTTCAGAAGGCGAAGGGCATGAAGAACTCGTTCCAAAATGGCGTCACATCACAGCATTCGAAGGTGAGCATGTGGAGTGTGGTGAAATGATTGCTGACGGACCTCCCAGTCCACATGATATTTTAAGATTATTGGGAGTGGAAGAACTCGCCGTTTACATTTCCAATGAAGTTCAAGAGGTTTATCGTTTACAAGGTGTAAAGATTAATGATAAGCATATTGAGGTTATTATTCGCCAAATGTTACGTAGAGTTGAGATTCGCAACGCCGGTGACAGTAAATTCCTCAAAGGTGAACAGTTGGAGCGCTCGAAGGTTTTGGAAGCCAATGAGGTGCTGGTGGCTGAAGGGAAATTGCCCGCGACTTATAATTATCTATTACTGGGTATCACTAAGGCATCTCTGGCAACGGAATCCTTTATATCGGCGGCCTCGTTCCAGGAGACCACTCGAGTGCTAACCGAGGCATCGGTTGGTGGCAAGGTAGATCGCTTGCGTGGGCTAAAAGAAAATGTAATCGTGGGTCGCCTAATCCCGGCAGGTACTGGTCTGGCGTATCATTATGCTCGGCGTAAAAGAGGCAAGGGCGGTGGCGGGCAGTCTACGGGTGAGGAAACATCGACTGATGTTTCGACACCGACGAGTAGTGAGAAAGAAGAAGTCCTTAATCAATAAATACTGAATGGGGTCAGATCCCGTTAATTTGAGGCTATTGCTAGTATACTACATGATGTCGGGCTCAAATTAATGGGCTCTGACCCCTTTTAGTAATAGCCTAATCGGTGATTGGAAAAAATTGGTTATAATTTGTTATTTTAGTCGACATTTTGGTAGCTAAATCCCATCAATAAGGTGGGTTATGCTGCCAAATTGTAAAATTTGGTAGCGTGGCTCACGTCCTGCTTGACAGACGGGCAACTTACGCCTAAAATTCGCGCTCCTTACTTTGACGGTGGGCCTTGCTTACCTGTCATTTTATACGTGTGTTGGAGCAATAGAATGCCTACAATTAATCAGTTAGTACGTAAGTCACGGGTTCGACAGGTGGTTAAGTCCAATGTCCCGGCACTGGATTCCTGCCCCCAAAAAAGGGGAGTTTGTACCCGAGTTTATACGACAACCCCTAAAAAGCCGAATTCAGCGCTTAGAAAGGTGGCTCGCGTACGATTAACCAATGGCCATGAAGTGACAACTTATATTGGTGGTGAAGGGCATAACCTCCAGGAACACTCGGTAATACTAATTCGTGGTGGACGTGTGAAGGATTTACCTGGTGTGCGTTACCACACTGTTCGCGGTAGCCTTGATACATCAGGTGTTTCTGATCGTCGCCAGGGTCGTTCGAAATACGGCGCCAAACGGCCTAAGGGCTAGTTTATAGCACACATTAAATGTGTGCTTAATGAAAATACACAGATAATAATAGGTAATTTACATGGCTAGAAGACGCGTTGCGGCAAAAAGAGCAGTTCTGCCTGATCCCAAGTTTCAGGATGGCATGGTGGCCAAGTTCATCAACATGGTAATGGTGAGTGGCAAAAAGTCTGTAGCCGAAAAGATTGTTTATGGTGCTTTGGATCAATTGGCCGAAAAGGTCAAAGGTGAGCCCGTTGAGCTTCTGAGCTCAGCACTCGACAACGTGCGTCCCATGGTGGAGGTAAAATCTCGTCGAGTGGGTGGAGCGACTTACCAGGTGCCAGTAGAAGTTAGAGCAGAAAGGCGTACCGCACTCGCTATGCGCTGGGTAGTGGATGCCGCCAGGAAAAGAAGTGAAAAATCTATGCAGCGTCGATTGGCGGGCGAATTAATCGACGCTAGTGAAAAGAAAGGCTCTGCCGTTAAGAAGCGTGAAGATACCCATAGAATGGCAGAAGCGAATAAGGCGTTTGCTCACTATCGTTGGTAAATGACGGCAGGTTACGGAACACATAGACAGCTAAGCTGAGCAATAATGTGTTGATAGAGTTAAATAAATATAGAACAAGAGATTTTAAAACGTGGCTCGTAAGACACCCATTGGTCGCTACCGTAATGTCGGGATTATGGCGCACATTGACGCCGGCAAGACAACGACCACTGAGCGTATCTTATTTTATACCGGGATCTCCCACAAAATAGGTGAGGTTCACGATGGCGCTGCAACCATGGACTGGATGGAGCAAGAGCAAGAGCGTGGCATAACTATCACGTCTGCGGCAACAACCTGTTTTTGGTCAGGTATGGATAAACAATTCGAGCAGCATCGAATTAATATAATCGATACCCCGGGGCACGTTGATTTTACAATTGAAGTTGAGCGCTCTTTGCGGGTTTTAGACGGTGCCTGTGCGGTGTTTTGCGCAGTTGGTGGTGTTGAGCCACAATCTGAAACAGTTTGGCGTCAGGCTAATAAATACAAAGTCCCTCGTATGGCCTTTGTGAATAAGATGGATAGAGCCGGCGCAGATTTTTTGCGTGTGGTGGAACAAATTTCGGAGCGTTTAGGTGCCGATCCGGTGCCTGTACAGCTGCCTATCGGTGCGGAAGATAGCTTCCAGGGTTTGGTTGACCTGATTCGCATGAAGGCCATTATCTGGAATGAAAATGACATAGGTGTGACCTATGTTGAAAAAGACATTCCAGCAGATATGCTAGACGCCTGTACCGAATGGCGCGAGAAAATGGTGGAGTCAGCTGCTGAAGCCAGCGAAGAGTTAATGGATAAATATCTTGAAGAGGGCGAGTTGTCCCCGGAAGAGATTCGTAAAGGCTTACGCATCCGGACTCTTGATAATGAAATCGTTCCGACTTTGTGTGGATCGGCATTCAAGAATAAAGGTGTTCAAGCCATGCTTGATGCCATTGTAGACTATATGCCAGCACCAGGTGATGTTGAGTCCATCAAAGGCGTATTGGACGACAAAGATGAGACAGAGGCAGAGCGGGCACCATCGGACGATGAGCCATTTGCCGCCTTAGCGTTTAAGATTGCAACCGATCCCTATGTTGGGACCCTGACCTTTTTTAGAGTGTATTCAGGAGTGTTGAATTCGGGTGATACGGTATACAACCCGATAAAAGGTAAAAAAGAACGTATTGGACGCATATTACAAATGCACGCCAATCATCGGGATGAGATTAAAGAGGTTTGCGCTGGTGATATCGCGGCCGCTGTAGGATTAAAGGATGTCACAACCGGTGAAACCCTTTGTGACATAAATAATATTATTACCTTGGAGCGGATGGATTTTCCCGCTCCGGTTATCGCGGTGGCCATCGAGCCCAAGACCACGGTAGACCAAGAGAAAATGGGTGTGGCTTTGTCCAAGTTAGCCCAGGAGGACCCTTCGTTTCGTGTTCATACCGACGAAGAGTCTGGTCAAACGATTATCTCTGGTATGGGTGAGTTACACCTTGAGATTATTGTCGACCGAATGAAGCGTGAATTTGCAGTTGCGGCAAACGTTGGAGCGCCTCAAGTTGCTTATCGAGAGGCGATAACCAAGTCTGTCGATGCTGAAGGTAAGTTTGTACGTCAATCAGGTGGGCGAGGACAGTACGGCCATGTTTGGTTGAAGCTCGAACCGAGTGAACAGGGTAGTGGATATGAATTTGTGGACAACATCGTTGGTGGTGCGGTTCCAAGAGAATATATCAACGCTGTTAATGCCGGGATTCGGGAACAAATGAAAAATGGTGTACTTGGCGGGTACCCAATCGAAGACGTAAAGGTAACGCTGTTTGATGGTTCTTACCACGATGTTGACTCTAATGAAATGGCATTTAAAATTGCCGGCTCCATGGGGTTTAGGAAAGGAGCACTCGAAGCGGGACCCGTTGTATTAGAGCCCATGATGAAGGTAGAGGTGGTAACACCGGAAGATTATACCGGTGACATTATGGGCGACTTGAGTCGTCGTAGAGGTATCGTGCACGGTATGGAAGATTCGCCGGCAGGTAAGATTTTACGTGCTGAGGTGCCATTGGCCGAAATGTTTGGTTACGCCACAGACCTTAGATCGATGTCTCAAGGGCGGGCTAACTACACGATGGAATTTGAACGTTACATGCAGGCACCGAATAGTGTTGCAGACGCAGTGATTAAAAAGTCATCTTAATTAAATCAAGTTAAAGATAAGGAGTACTAGACGTGTCCAAAGAAAAATTTGAACGAACCAAACCGCATTTAAATGTCGGCACAATTGGCCACGTAGACCATGGTAAAACGACTTTAACAGCGGCTATTACAAAAGTAATGGCGGAGAAACATGGTGGTGAATTTAAAGGCTATGACCAAATCGACAGTGCGCCAGAAGAGCGGGCACGCGGAATAACCATCGCCACAGCCCACGTAGAGTATGAATCCGATATACGCCATTATGCCCACGTAGATTGTCCCGGCCACGCGGATTATGTGAAGAACATGATCACGGGAGCGGCGCAAATGGACGGCGCGATCCTGGTGGTGTCGGCGGCAGACGGTCCTATGCCACAAACTCGCGAGCATATTTTGTTGAGTCGGCAGGTGGGCGTGCCTTATATCATGGTATACATGAATAAAGCCGACATGGTGGATGATGACGAATTGCTTGAATTGGTGGAAATGGAAATACGCGAATTATTAGACATTTATGAATTTCCAGGCGACGACACCCCGATCATCACGGGTTCGGCCTTAAAGGCCCTGGAAGGCGATACGTCTGACATCGGGATTCCGTCGATCATAAAGTTGGTCGATGAGATGGACAAATACATTCCTGAGCCAGAGCGCGCGATCGATGGTGATTTTTTGATGCCAGTAGAAGATGTGTTCTCGATCTCGGGTCGAGGCACGGTGGTCACGGGTCGAATCGAACGTGGTATCATTAAGGTTGGTGAAGAAATCGAAATCGTGGGCATTAAAGACACGATGAAAACGGTCTGCACAGGCGTAGAGATGTTCCGCAAGCTGCTGGATGAAGGCCGAGCGGGCGACAACGTGGGCGTGTTATTGCGCGGCACGAAGCGAGAAGAAGTGGAGCGAGGTCAGGTATTGGCCAAGCCAGGCTCGATCACACCGCACACCAAATTTGAAGCCGAGGTATACATTTTGTCGAAAGATGAAGGTGGCCGACACACGCCATTTTTCAAAGGTTATCGACCACAGTTTTATTTTCGTACCACTGACGTCACAGGTGCGGTAGAATTGCCGGCCGATGTAGAAATGGTTATGCCCGGGGATAACATCAATATGGTGGTCACCTTGATAGCCCCGATCGCCATGGAAGACGGTTTACGTTTTGCGATACGCGAAGGTGGTCGTACGGTTGGAGCTGGTGTGGTTGCTAAGGTAATTGAATAAATCGCTAGAAATCGACAGTAATACAACTATTTAGATTAGTCACATTGGTGGTAACCTCGGTTACCACCATTTAAAAAGGTCAGCACGGTATGTCAACAGGACAGAGAATTCGAATCAGGTTAAAGGCGTTTGATCATCGGTTAATAGATCAATCGGCTAAAGAGATAGTAGATACCGCAAAAAGAACGGGTGCTCAGGTCCGCGGGCCTATACCTTTGCCAACAAAAATAGAACGTTGGACAGTGTTGATTTCACCGCATGTTAATAAAGATGCTCGCGATCAATATGAAATGCGTACCCATAAACGCTTGATGGATATTGTTGATCCCACAGACAAAACTGTAGATGCCTTGATGAAGTTAGATTTGGCAGCTGGAGTGGATGTACAGATTAAATTGGGTTAATAAATGTTGCATTGTATTGTAGATAGGAAACCAAGATGACTATAGGGCTTGTTGGACGAAAATCAGGTATGACCAGAATCTTTACTGAAGATGGTGCCTCGGTACCAGTAACAGTGATAAGTGTCGAACCTAATCGTGTAACCCAACTGAAGAATGAAGATGTTGATGGTTATCGTGCCTTGCAGATTACTACCGGTGAACGTAGGAAATCCAGGGTGAATAAGCCAATGGCAGGTATTTATGCTAAGGCTAAAACCGAACCAGGTAGAGGCTTGTGGGAATTTCGTCTGGCTAAAGATGAAGGCGAAGGGCTCGATGTCGGTTCTGCTCTGGGTGTAGATATGTTTAGCGAAGGTCAGAAAGTGGATGTCTGTGGTACCTCTATCGGTAAGGGCTTTGCCGGTGTCATCAAGCGACATAACTTTCATATGCAAGACGCTACGCATGGTAATTCATTGTCGCATCGAGCCTTTGGTTCTATCGGTCAAGGTCAGGATCCAGGTCGTGTTTTTAAAGGTAAAAAGATGGCTGGTCAAATGGGTAATGCGAAATGCACCGTGCAAAATTTAGAAGTTGTTCGGGTAGATGCTGAACGCAGTTTGCTTCTGATAAAAGGGGCAGTTCCTGGACCAAAGGGCGGAGACGTAATCATACATAGTACCGTTAAAGAACGTAGCTCTGGCAAGTAACTCTGGTTAGTAGACTCTGGTTAATAGAGAAAAAGGGTATAGAAGGGGAACACAGTGGATTTGCAACTTACAACAGCGACTGGTAAATCGTCAAAAAAAGCCGTTACGGTTTCTGAAGCCAATTTTGGACGTGAATATAGTCCATCGTTAGTGCATCAGGCTGTTACAGCCTATATGGCGGGCGCCAGACAAGGCACTCGCGCGAACAAGAGTCGTGCTGACGTAGCCGGTGGTGGTATTAAACCATGGCGTCAAAAGGGTACAGGCCGTGCCCGAGCGGGTACAATGTCCAGTCCTATATGGCGTAGTGGTGGTGTTACTTTTGCAGCACGGCCACGTGATTTTTCGCAGAAATTGAACAAAAAAATGTATCGCAATGCGATAAAAAGCATACTTTCTGAATTGGTCCGTCAAGAACGTTTGGTCATAGTAGAAAATTTTAAAGTCGATACATTAAAAACCAAAGATTTGGTTAGTAAATTGGACGCGCTTGCACTAGATAGCGTATTGATTGTTGTCGATGAATTAAGTGATAATTTAGGGCTTGCCTCGCGGAATCTGCATAAGGTTCAGGTTGCTGCAGCAAAAGAAATAAACCCTGTATCTTTAGTTGGCAGTGAAAAGGTATTAATTACGGCCGAAGCAATCAAGCAAATTGAAGGAATTCTGCAATGAACAAAGATCGCATGCCTAATATATTGCTGGCCCCTGTGGTGACAGAAAAATCAACAATGGTTGGTGAATCCAGTAACCAATATGTATTTAAGGTTTTAACTGACGCAAACAAAGGCGAAATCAAGAATGCCGTTGAAAAATTATTCAATGTGAAGGTTGACTCTGTCCAAGTGCTGAATATGAAGGGTAAAGTCAAACGTTTTGGTCAGCGCTTGGGTCGTAGAAATGATAGCAAAAAGGCCTATGTGAGATTGCAAGCTGGAAATGAAATCGATTTTACCGGTGGTGAGTAAGACTCCCATCAGGACTCACCCCGACAAAAATAGATAACACGAATTGATAGTAGGAATATAACGATGGCGCTACATAAAGCAAAACCAACATCACCTGGACGACGATTTGTTGTTTCAGTTAAAACGCCCGAATTGCACAAAGGCGAGCCCTATGCGCCATTGTTGGAAAAGAAAAATCGTAATGGTGGCCGAAACAATAATGGCAGAATTACGACTCGCCATAGAGGTGGTGGACATAAACAACACTATCGTATTATTGATTTTAAACGCAATAAAGATGGAATTCCTGGAAAAATAGAACGTTTGGAATATGATCCGAACCGAAGCGCGAATATTGCCTTAGTATTGTACAAAGACGGTGAGCGACGTTATATTATAGCGCCTCGTGGCGTGACCAGCGGTGATGAAGTATTGTCTGGCCCTGGGGCACCCATTAAGTCCGGTAACTGTCTAGCAATTAGTGACATACCCGTTGGTACCACGGTCCATTGTATTGAGTTGAAGCCTGGTAAAGGTGCTCAAATTGCTCGGTCAGCCGGAGCATCGGTACAGTTAGTGGCGCGCGAAGGTCGATTTGCTACCCTTCGGTTGCGTTCTGGAGAGATGCGCAAGGTGCATACAGAATGCAGGGCGACTATTGGCGAGGTAGGCAATAGTGAACACAGTCTACGCTCACTGGGTAAAGCCGGTGCGACCAGATGGCGCGGTGTGCGACCTACTGTTCGGGGTGTGGCGATGAATCCGGTAGACCATCCACATGGTGGTGGTGAAGGTCGTTCATCTGGTGGTAGACACCCTGTTTCACCTTGGGGTACGCCAACTAAAGGTTATAAAACACGACATAATAAACGTACAGATAAGATGATTGTGCGCGGTCGCAGTCGTAAACGTAAATAATTAATGTAGTATCAACTATTGAGAGAGAAAAGGGGTAAGCTAAAGTGCCACGCTCGGTAAAAAAAGGACCATTTATAGACCTGCATTTGATGAAAAAAGTGCTTGTTGCAGTTGAAGCAAATGATAGGAAACCTATAAAGACTTGGTCACGTCGTTCAATGGTGATACCCGATATGATTGGTCGAACTATCGCAGTTCATAATGGAAGGCAACATGTCCCCATTTTTATTACTGAAGATATGGTCGGCTACAAGTTGGGTGAATTCGCACCAACTCGAACATTTAAAGGTCATGCTGGTGATCGAAAAGGCAAATAAACTGTATTAACTCATTGAAACAGGTGAATTTGATGGAAGTAAGCGCAAAATTAAAAGGGGCCAGTTTATCTGCTCAAAAAGGTAGATTGGTTGCTGACCAAATTCGCGGAATGCCTGTGGAAAAGGCGCTGCAAGTTTTAGCTTTCAGCACCAAAAAATCAGCATTCATCGTTAAGAAGGTGCTGGAATCAGCTATTGCAAATGCCGAGCACAATGAAGGTGCTGACATTGACGAATTAAAAGTAGCTAAAATATTTGTCGACGAAGGTCGAACTCAAAAACGCATGCGCGCTCGGGCTAAAGGTCGGGGTAATCGCATATTAAAAAGAAGCAGTCATATAACTTTGACTGTAAGCGATAGTTAAGAGAGACGATAATGGGCCAAAAAGTACATCCAATCGGAATTCGTCTTGGAATAGTTAAGGACTGGACATCCAAATGGTATGCCGATTCCAAGAACTTTGCAGATTTTTTAAATATGGATCTGAAAGTTCGAGACTATATCAAGAAGAAATTGGCGCACGCATCGGTAAGTCGTGTGCAAATTGAGAGACCGGCTAATAACGCGCGAATAACCATTCATACTGCAAGACCCGGTATTGTTATTGGGAAAAAAGGTGAAGATATTGAGGTTTTACGCAAACAAGTTAGCAAAATGATGGGAATTGCTGTCAATCTCAATGTTGAAGAAATTCGCAAACCTGAATTGGACGCGACTTTGGTGGCTGAAAATATTGCGCAACAATTAGAGCGTCGTATTATGTTTAGGCGAGCTATGAAGCGTGCGGTAACCAATGCAATGCGCCTAGGGGCATTGGGTATTAAGGTTCGCGTATCCGGACGGTTAAATGGTGCAGAAATCGCGCGAACTGAATGGTATCATGAAGGTCGTGTTCCTTTGCACACTTTGAGAGCAGACATTGATTATGGTGTCGTTGAAGCCAATACAACCTATGGTGTGATTGGTGTTAAAGTGTGGTTGTTTAAGGGTGAGGTTTTGGATAAAAACGCCCTTTATCAAGAAAGTGCTTCAACTGAAGCTACGGCAGCGAATTAGGAGTTATTTATGTTACAACCTAAACGCACCAAATTTCGCAAACAGTTCAAGGGCAAAAACCGTGGTTTGGCTTTTCGGGGCGGTTCGGTAAACTTTGGCGAATTTGGATTAAAAGCGACTGGCAGAGGGCGTATAACAGCGCGTCAAATTGAGGCCAGTAGACGAGCAATGACTCGTCATATTAAACGTGGCGGTAAAATATGGATAAGGATTTTTCCCGACAAACCCATTACTAAAAAGCCATTAGAAGTTCGTATGGGTAAGGGTAAGGGCAGTGTCGAGTACTGGGTCGCATTGATTCAGCCGGGCAGGATGCTGTTTGAGATGGAGGGTGTTTCTGAAGAGTTAGCAAGAGAGGCATTTACCCTTGCAGCCGCTAAATTACCCATTAGTACTACATTTGTTTCAAGAACGGTGATGTGATGGAAGCTACGGAATTGCGGAAAAAAAGCTCAGCAGAGCTCAATGAAGAATTGCAAGGTTTGTTGCGTGAACATTTTAACTTGCGCATGCAAAAAGGCTCCGGGCAATTAAGTAACCCTGCTCGATTCAAATCTGTACGCAAAGACATTGCGCGCGTAAAAACAATATTAAATGAATTAGGTAAGAACACATGAATGAAGGGAAAGTAGTCCGTACCAAAACGGGTCGAGTTGTCAGTAATAAGATGAATCAAACAGTTACTGTCATGGTGGAACGTAAAGTGAAGCACCCTTTGTATGGAAAATACATCCGACGTTCGACGAAATTACACGTGCACGATGAAAATAATGTGTGCAATGAAGGTGATATGGTGTCAATTTCTGAATGCAAACCAATTTCGAAGAGTAAATCTTGGGAATTGGTGGAAGTGCTTGAAAAAGTAAGCTAACTAAAAAGAAAATACAGATAACGACATTAGTATTGGGTATTTAGGCAATCCATGATATCATTGCGCGCCCTCTTAGCAGGTGCGATGGGGTTCTGGGAATGTTATTGGAGAAGTTTCGATGATACAGATGCAAACGGTTTTAGATGTGGCTGATAACAGCGGCGCACGTCGGCTAATGTGTATCAAGGTGTTAGGCGGTTCTAAGCGTCGTTACGCTAACGTCGGTGATATCATAAAAGTAAGTGTAAAAGAGGCCATACCCAGAGGCAAAGTAAAAAAGGGTGAAGTATATAATGCAGTAGTAGTGCGCACGCGTAAGGGAGTGCGACGTCCAGACGGTTCATTGATTCGCTTTGACGGCAACGCAGCAGTATTGCTCAATGCTCAGCATCAACCCATTGGTACGCGTATTTTTGGCCCTGTGACAAGAGAGTTACGCAGTGAAAAATTTATGAAAATTATTTCGCTGGCGCCCGAAGTGCTTTAAGAAGCAATAGAACGAGCTGCTCTTTTTTACGGGCTACAGGCGGAACCCAAAGGGTTTCCTCTAATTTTAATGTGGACAAGTAACGAGACAAAGGCAATGCGTAAAATACGAAAAGGCGATGATGCAATTATCGTGGCCGGTAAAGACAAAGGTAAACGTGGTTCTGTATTGAAAGTTTTGGAAAACAACCGAATTGTTGTGGAAAGCTGCAATATGGTTAAAAAGCACGTGAAACCCAATCCAAACTCTGGTGAATCCGGTGGAATCGTAGAAAAGGAAATGCCTTTACACGCGTCTAATGTCGCGCTATTTAATCCAGCGAAAGGCAAAGCCGATCGGGTGGGGATTAAGACCCTGGAAGATGGGAAAAAGGTCCGTTATTTTAAATCTAACAACGAAGTTGTTGATATTTAAAGACAGGTAAAACAATGTCAAGACTTAAAGAATTTTATCGTAACGAAGTAATTGGTAAGTTAATGAAAGAATTTAACTATTCCAGTGTAATGGAAGTACCAAAAATTACCAAAATCTCTCTTAATATGGGAGTTGGTGAAGCCGTTGGCGATAAAAAGATAATTCAACACGCTGTTGCCGATATGACAAAAATCGGTGGGCAAAAACCCATAGTGACTAACGCGCGCAAGTCAATTGCCGGATTTAAGATTCGTGAAGATTGGCCAATTGGTTGTAAAGTGACGTTACGCCGTGAACGTATGTACGATTTTCTGGATCGTTTGATTTCAATAGCCATTCCACGTATTCGAGATTTTCGTGGACTGAATGCTAAATCATTTGACGGTCGTGGTAATTATAGTTTGGGCGTACAAGAACAAATTATTTTCGCGGAAATCGACTACGATAAAATCGACAAGATTCGTGGTCTGGATATTACCATAACGACGACGGCTAAAACTGACGACGAAGCTCGAGCGCTTTTAACAGCATTTAATTTTCCGTTAAGAAAGTAAACTCGACTAATTTAGGAAATAAATAGGCAAAGGTACTAAGTAAATGGCAAAAGTTTCCATCATAAATAGAGAGAATAAGCGTGAGCGTACGGTAAAGAAATACGCGACGAAACGGGCTGAACTCAAGAAAATACTTAAGGACTCAAGCTTGAGTGCTGAAGAACACGAAGATGCCCAAAAGAAATTTCAATCATTGCCAAGAAATGCCAGTCCTTGCCGTTTAAGAAATCGATGTCGCATTACTGGAAGACCTCATGGTTTTTACCGTAAATTTGGTTTGGCTCGAAACAAATTACGTGAGGCTGCTATGCGAGGTGATATTCCTGGCTTAGTGAAAGCGAGTTGGTAATAATGCGAAACAAGAACGGGATACCGGAGTAAATCTTATGAGTATGAGTGACCCAATTGCAGATATGTTGACCCGCATTCGCAATGCGATTTCAGCAAATAAAACCAATACGACTATGCCGTCGTCTAAATTGAAGGTGGCGCTTGCTGAGGTGTTAAAGCAAGAAGGTTATATTACTGGCTATAATGTAGTAGGTGATGCGAAGCCAGAATTGGAAATCGACCTCAAATATTTTCAGGGAAAGGCGGTAATCGATTCGATTAAACGAATTAGTCGCCCAGGATTGCGGGTTTATAAAAACAAAGATGAACTACCGGTTGTTATGGGTGGGTTGGGAATTGCAGTAGTTTCCACTTCGACTGGCCTGATGACAGGCAGCGCAGCAAAAAAGGCTGGTCATGGCGGTGAAGTGCTTTGTCATGTTACCTAATTGCTTGCTTACATCCATGTTGATAAATAGAGACAACACAAGAAATTTAAAAGGCTTAGCGAAATGTCACGAGTAGCGAATAATCCCGTATCAATACCTGCTGGTATCGAGGTGAATATTACCGGGCAATCAATTAGTGTTAAAGGGTCGAAAGGTGTAATGAATCATGAGATTCATCCAGCGGTATCCGCGGTTAAGGATGAAGACAATAAAGTGATTACATTCAGCGCACGACCTAACCAGGAAAATGCAAATGCCCTATCGGGTACAACTCGCGCACTGGTTAATAATATGGTGACAGGTGTCGCTCAGGGTTTTGAAAAAAAGCTCCAACTCGTAGGTGTTGGATATCGTGCACAAATGCAAGGCAACAAATTGAATTTAACCTTGGGCTTTTCACATCCCGTTGAGTATCTTGTACCAGAAGGGATTACGATTGAGGCGCCAAGTCAGACCGAATTAGTTGTGACAGGTATTGATAAACAACAGGTCGGGCAAGTTGCAGCGAATATACGCGCTTACAGACCTCCCGAGCCTTATAAAGGTAAGGGTGTGCGTTATGCAGATGAGCGCATAGTCCGCAAAGAAGCCAAGAAGAAATAGGTTATAAAATTATGAAAAGTAAAAAGCTACAACGAATACGTCGTGCAACACGCACGAGGGCAAAAATTAAAGAGCAAGGCGTGCATCGTTTATGTGTTTATAAAACAGCGATGCATACTTACGCGCAAGTTATTGAGCCCAATGGTTCAGTTGTAGTAGCGGCCGCTTCGACTATTGAACCAGATATTAAAAAACAGTTAAAGCATACAGGCAACACAGAAGCCGCAACATTGATCGGCAAACTGGTAGCAGAGCGCGCTAAAACTTCTGGTATAGAAAAGGTTGCGTTTGATCGTTCCGGTTTTAAATACCATGGTCGCATTAAAGCGCTGGCTGAATCAGCTAGAGAAAATGGTTTAACTATATAAGGTTTTATTATGGCAAAGGTTGACTCAGCAGCAGGAAGTAGCGACGGATTAATTGAAAAGCTCGTATCCATTAATCGTGTAGCTAAAGTGGTGAAAGGTGGTAGGCAATTTGGTTTTGCAGCCCTGACAGTAGTTGGTGATGGCAATGGCAAGGTTGGATTCGGGCGTGGTAAAGCACGCGAAGTTCCTATTGCCGTACAAAAAGCTATGGAAGATGCGCGCAAAAACATGAAACGAGTCGTGCTTAATGAAGGTACCTTGCAATACCCTTTGATAGGTGAGTTTGGTGCAGCTAAAGTCGTATTGCTGCCAGCATCAGATGGTACCGGTATTATTGCTGGTGGAGCGATGCGAGCGGTTTTTGAAGCGGTCGGCGTGCATAATGTATTAGCAAAATGTATTGGTACCAATAATCCTATTAATGTCGTAAGGGCCACTTATGCCGCCCTGACGGAAATGACGACGCCTGAATACGTTGCTGCAAAACGTGGTAAGTCAATAGAAGAAATAGTGAGTTAATCTTGGTTGGAGCAGGAAAGATGGCTGAAGCAAAGACAGTAAAACTGACATTAATACGTAGTTTTCATGGTCGATTAAAGTCGCACAAGGCTTGTGTTGCTGGGTTGGGGATACGCCGTATGCATCAAACAGTCGAAGTGCAAGATACACCTGAAAATCGCGGTATGATTAATCGGGTTCATTATTTATTAAAGGTAGAGGAAGCGTAAAATGCGCTTAAATACATTAGCACCTGCTGCTGGTTCTAAAAAATCAGCAAAGCGCGTCGGGCGAGGAATTGGATCCGGATTCGGTAAAACATGCGGTCGTGGTCACAAAGGTCAACATTCACGTTCCGGTGGATTTCATAAAGTGGGTTTCGAAGGTGGTCAAATGCCTTTGCAGCGCCGTTTGCCAAAGGTGGGTTTTGCGTCTCGCAAGGCGAGATTTCAAGCCGAAATTCGCTTGCATGAACTTAATTGTGTAGAAGATGGTGTTGTGGATTTGCAAGCATTAAAGCAAGCCAGGCTCGTTGGGCTACATGTAAAGCATGCCAAGGTTATTGTTTCTGGAGCGATTGAGAAAGCGGTTACCCTGAAGGGTATTGCGGCAACAAAAGGTGCGAAAGCGGCGATTGAAGCAGCAGGCGGCAAGGTAGAAGAATAGTGGCCGCATCTCGCTCAGCAATGATGGACGCAATGGGTTCTGGCAAACTGACAGAGCTAAAACAGCGCCTGTTATTTGTGTTGCTGGCTATAATCGTATTTCGGGTGGGCTCCTTTATCCCAGTTCCTGGTATTGATCCAGGAGCCTTAAATGAACTATTTGAACAACAAAAAGGCACCATACTGGACATGTTTAATATGTTTTCCGGTGGTGCTCTCGGTAGATTGTCTTTGTTTGCATTAGGTGTTATGCCGTATATTTCGGCGTCCATTATTATGCAGTTGTTAAGTGCGGTATTACCCAAGCTCGAGCAACTAAAGAAAGAAGGTGAATCAGGTCGACGTGTAATTACCCAATACACACGCTATGGCACCTTGGTTTTGGCGACCTTTCAGTCCATCGGTGTCTCCATTGCCTTGCAATCACAAACAGTGGGTGCCTTAAGCGTTGTGCCTAATCCTGGTATTGCATTTGTTTTTACTGCGGTTGTCAGTTTGGTAACAGGTACCATATTTTTAATGTGGCTAGGCGAACAGGTAACCGAGCGTGGGATTGGTAATGGTATTTCCTTAATCATATTTGCCGGTATCGTTGCAGGTTTACCCTCGGCTATAGGCGGGACTCTTGAGCTGGCTAGAGTGGGTGAAATTAGTGCATTTTTAGTCATCTTTTTGTTACTACTAGCCGTTTCGGTTACCGCATTTGTCGTATTTATGGAGCGTGGGCAACGCCGAATTACGGTGAATTACGCTAAAAGACAACAGGGTAGAAAGGTATACGCGGCACAAAAAACCCATTTACCGCTTAAGGTTAATATGGCTGGTGTTATTCCGCCGATTTTTGCTTCGAGTATTATTTTGTTTCCAGCAACTTTGGGTGGTTGGTTTGGTAGTACCGAAGGAATGGGCTGGTTGAAAGATATTTCTTCTACCTTATCACCAGGGCAGCCAATATATGTAATGCTTTACGCGTGCGCAATTATTTTCTTTTGCTTTTTTTATACGGCCTTGATGTTTAATCCAAAGGATACCGCCGATAATTTGAAACGTTCTGGGGCATTTATACCTGGAATACGTCCAGGCGAACAAACAGCTAAATATATTGATAGTGTGATGTCACGGTTAACATTATTTGGTGCCATATACATTACTTTAGTATGCCTGTTGCCTGAATTCATGATCGTATATTGGAGTGTACCATTCTATTTTGGCGGTACATCGCTATTGATTATCGTTGTGGTCGTCATGGATTTTATTGCCCAAGTGCAATCCCATCTGATGTCGCATCAGTATGAAGGTTTGATGAAGAAGGCAAATCTAAAGGGTTACGGTCGTACGGGATTGTAATCAGACATTGATTTATAGAATATAGAGAAATCATCGACACCGTCGTTCGCTAAGATTTGGTTCGGTCGCCTTGGTTTATAATGCTCTGGTTTATAAAGCTCTGGTTTAGTAAAGAATGGTCGAGAGGTAAAAAACAATGAAAGTTCGTGCATCAGTTAAAAAAATTTGCAGGAAGTGCAAAATAGTTAGAAGAAAAGGTGTTTTGCGAGTAATTTGTGATGATCCAAGGCACAAACAACGCCAAGGCTAATTTACAAGCAAGCACAATAGTTATGTAAGGCATTGTTTTCTGGGTGTTTAACAGTTGAGCAGAATGTCTTCAAATTAGAGTATACAGTTAAGTTCTAATTGTTTGATTAACTTGCCTAAAAGGCATAAAATGGCGGGTTTACCACTAGCCGCTTTATACGCGCACTATTAGTTAGTGCAAAAAGATATTTTAGTTTAGTTAGTGCAAAAAGATATTTTAGTTCGTTAGCGTATAAAGATATTTTAGTGCATAAAGATACTTATACAGAAAAACGTTAGGAGAATTTTTCAATGGCTCGTATTGCGGGAATCAATATCCCGGTACACAAACATACTGTAATCGGCTTAACTGCCATTTTTGGTATTGGTGTGCCACGTTCAAAACACATTTGTGTTGAAACCGGTATCGATCCAACCACTAAGGTAAAGGATCTAACGGAACAAGAATTGGATTCTCTGCGTACAAGCGTAGCGAATTTCACTGTTGAAGGTGATTTGCGACGCGAAGTGTCGATGAATATTAAACATCTAATGGATATGGGTTGTAATCGTGGTATACGGCACAGACGCGGTTTGCCTTTGCGTGGTCAGAGAACCCGTACCAATGCAAGAACTAGAAAAGGCCCAAGACGCGTTATTAAAAAATAAACGAATTCTAGGCAAAATGATATAGATTAAGCAATATCATGGCCGCAGTATTGAACCAAAAACAGTATATGAAACCAGGAAAGAATTATGGCAACAGCCCCAAAAAGTCGTAAAAAGGTTAAAAAGAATGTGGTAGATGGCATCGCCCATATACACGCATCATTTAACAATACCATCGTTACAATAACCGATAGACAAGGTAACACATTGGCGTGGGCGACGGCTGGCGGCTCAGGTTTTAGAGGATCACGTAAAAGTACACCATTTGCGGCGCAGGTTGCAGCTGAAAACGCAGCTAATACCGTTAAAGATATGGGTATGAAAAATGTTGATGTCTGTGTAAAAGGCCCTGGCCCAGGAAGAGAGTCAGCAATTCGTGCTCTGAATGCAGGTGGTTTTAATATAACCAGCATTGTTGATGTAACCCCAATACCGCATAACGGATGTCGCCCGCCAAAGCGACGCCGTGTATAACTCGGCTACTGTCTAATTATTGATAGTAAATATCCGAGTCATAGAGCAATACGGAGAGTAAAATGGCAAGATATATAGGTCCAAAGTGTCGATTGTGTCGCAGAGAAGGCAGTAAGCTTTTTCTTAAGGGTGAAAAATGTTTTACCAGCCGTTGTGCGTTTGAAAATCGAGCGTTTCCGCCAGGCCAACACGGCCAAAGACGCGGCAGATCGTCAGATTACGCGCTTCAGTTAAGAGAGAAGCAAAAAGTCCGTCGTATTTACGGAATTTTAGAAAAGCAATTCCGACTCTATTATAAAGACGCTGATCAACGTAAGGGTGCGACTGGTGAGAACCTATTGCAATCCCTGGAATCACGTCTTGATTCAGTGGTACTTCGAATGGGTTTTGCCTCATCACGCAGTGAAGCAAGGCAAGTCATTCGACACAATGCAATTTGGGTCAATGGTAAAAAAGTTAACATACCTTCGTACCAAGTTAAGCCATCGGACGAAGTGCTTGTTCGCGAAAAGGCTAAAAATCAGCTTAGAATTCAAGGCTCATTGGAATCGGCTAGCCAGCGTGGTTTTGTTGATTGGGTAGATGTTGACCCTAAAAAAATGTCTGGTGTGTTTAAGGCCAGACCCGAACGTAGCGAGTTGCCGGCTGACATTAACGAACAGTTAATTGTAGAGCTATATTCGAAATAAAATCTTATTTGTAAGTTACTGGATTTATAACTATTATTATTGCGATAGTGATAGATTAACGGCATCTAAGCTAGATTTAGGATCTTTTGGTCTGAAGAGGATATTTCATGCAAGGTTCATTAGTAGGATTTCTTAAACCAAGTATCGTCAACGTACAAGTTCTCAGCCCACAGCACGCTAAAGTGACGTTGGAGCCACTGGAAAGAGGCTTTGGACATACTTTGGGTAATGCTTTGCGGCGTATCTTATTGTCTTCTATGCAAGGCGCTGCAGTAACGGAAGTCGAGATTGACAACGTTCTGCACGAATATAGCACAATTGAAGGTGTGCAAGAGGACGTTATCGATATATTGCTGAATCTTAAGGGCTTAGCCATTAAGATGCATAGTCGCAATGAAGTCAGTCTGACCTTACACAAAAAAGGTGAAGGGCCGGTTACTGCGGCTGACATAACCTTGGATCATGATGTGGAAATCATTAATCCAGATCATGTCATCGCTCATTTGACTAAAAGTGGCGAAATCAGAATGACATTAAAGATTGGTGTTGGCCGAGGTTATCAGCCCGCTAATTTGAGAAAAGAGCTGGATGAAAACCAAACTATCGGGCGTTTACACGTTGATGCGTCGTTTAGTCCAGTTTCTCGTGTATCTTACGTTGTAGATAGCGCACGTGTTGAACAACGAACCGATCTCGATAAATTGATTATTGAGTTGGAATGTAATGGCACAATTGATCCAGAAGACGCCATTCGCAATGCGGCCACGATTTTACAAGACCAATTATCAACATTTGTTGATTTGGAAAGTCAAGAAGAGACTGAAACGAAAAGAGAAGAACCAGCAATTGATCCCATTTTGCTGCGACCGGTTGACGATTTAGAGCTTACCGTGCGGTCTGCCAACTGTTTAAAAGCTGAACAAATTTTCTATATCGGTGATTTGATTCAATGTACTGAGGTGGAACTGTTAAAGACTCCGAACTTGGGAAAGAAATCTTTAACAGAAATAAAGAGTACATTGGCAGCAAAAGGTTTGTCTCTGGGGATGCGATTGGAAAACTGGCCACCAGCCAGCTTGCAGGAGCAAAAAGATAATAAGCTGCCTTAAGCGCGCCCCTATTAAAAACAGGTTGGTTTATTTTGCAATGGCAAAATAAACTTTGTGCCCTGGGTTTTTTTATAGTCAGGGCTTAGGGTTATACAAACCACATACTAAATTATTTAAAAAAGTATTTGAAGTAAGGAACTGTCATGCGGCATCGAAATTCAGGTCGACAACTTAATCGAAACAGCAGTCACAGACGTGCAATGTTTAAAAACATGGCCGCTTCGTTGTTTCGCCATGAATTGATTAAAACGACCTTACCCAAAGCAAAAGAACTGCGACGTATAGCGGAGCCAATGATTACCAAGGCTAAGGTTGACTCTGTCGCCAATCGCCGTCTGATTTTTGATCGCTTACGTGATCGAGACATGGTTTCAAAATTGTTTGCTGAGCTGGGCCCTCGCTACAAGGCACGGCCTGGAGGTTATCTACGAATTCTTAAATGTGGTTTTCGGGCTGGCGATAAAGCACCTATGGCCATTGTTGAATTGATGGATAGACCTTTACCAGTAGAGGAAGTAGCAGAAGAGATTGCAACAGAATAGTAAGCCTTGCCACTTATATAACACTTCAAAAACAAATAGTTACAGAAAAAGGCCGGGAATTCCCGGCCTTTTTTATGGAACATATTTTGCATTATTCCCTAATAATTAAGTAGCCCCTTAGTACTTACCTACATACCTATATACGCTAATAGAAATGTTTGATAAGCGATTTGAGCATTTCTCATTGAGCGTATTAGCAATATAGAATATAGTTATGTACTAAGAAGCTTGTTGAAATTGAATCATTATGCTTGTGGGTGGGGGGTAAGATAATTGTTCAAAATCCAGCTATTTTGTCCGGTGGATTACTGACGTTAAGTGTCGACAGTAAAGGCCAAACTAAAATTTGGAGAAGTTATGGAACTTGAAATTACCCAAAAGGTGCTGTTATACGGATTCGTTTTAGCCGTAGTAATGGGTGTGGTTGTGAATAAAACCAATTTTTGTACCATGGGGGCTGTTTCAGATATGGTCAACATGGGAGATAAAAGTCGATTCCGTGCTTGGTTATTCGCCATAGTTATTTCGATAATCGGAGTTATCGTAATGGAGTACATGGGTCTGGTCGAATTAGACCCCATGCGACCCCCGTATCGAGCCGCAGTATTTGATTGGTCACGTTATATCTTGGGTGGATTGATGTTTGGCGTAGGGATGACGCTTGGAGGGGGATGTGGTAACAAAACCCTTATCAGAATCGGCGGTGGTAATATTAAATCCATTTTTGTATTGGTTATTGCGGCTATATTTGCCTATTTAATGACTAAGACTGATTTATATGGCGTTGTTTTCTATAGTTGGATGAATCCCATAGCCATTGATCTTGCTGTATCTGATATTCCAGGCCAGGATTTGGGCAGTTTAGTCGCTAAAGCCGCTGGTTCAACAGAAGTAATCAATTTTCGCTTGATTGCAGGAGGCCTATTTGCGCTGCTACTATTATTCTATATCTTTAAATCTTCCGATTTTTTTAAGAGTTTTGATCATGTGTTTGGTGGTTTGGTGGTAGGTCTCTGTGTCGTTGGTGCCTGGTACGTCACTGGTGGCCCAATAGGTCAAGAATGGTTAGAGGAAGTGGAAATGATGGACCAAAGGCCCTTGGGTGTTGGCGTTCAGTCTTTTTCTTTCACCAATCCTATGGGTGAAACACTTGACTACGCGATCAATGGTGCTCCCTCAATGATGATTACCTTCGGTATGATGGCATTATTTGGTGTTATTGTTGGCTCATTTTTATATTCGGTTATATCCAGAAAATTTAGAATTGAATGGTTTAATTCTTTTGGTGATTTTATAAATCATTCCATTGGCGGTGTTCTCATGGGTATTGGCGGTATCCTTGCTATGGGCTGCACCATTGGTCAGGGAGTCACAGGCTTTTCAACTCTAGCGATTGGCTCCATGATGGCATTTACGTGTTTTATATTAGGTAGTGCCCTCACAATGAAAATCCAGTTATATAAAATGGTGTACGAAAACAAAGCATCGTTTCTCAGTTCACTTATAACCGCCTTGGTTGATCTGCACCTGTTACCCAGTGGTATGCGTAAATTGGAGGCCATATAAGCGTTATAGATATGGCTCTCTCAGGGCGAGGGAAGGGCACTAAAGGGTGTTGTCTTGCCCTTTCTTACGCGGGCTATTTAATAACTCCACATAGGAGGACGTGGAATGGCTAACTTCAGCAATCATTAATAGAAAAACTGCCTATTTACGACCTTTTAACAATTTTCAGAGCCACATAAGATAAATTGGTCTTGTTATTCTCTTGAATTTCTGTATTATTGCAGCTCATTTCTGTCTGTGGGCCGTTAGCTCAGTTGGTAGAGCACCGGACTTTTAATCCGATGGTCCCGCGTTCGAGTCGCGGACGGCCCACCATTTAATCTCACCCCTCCCTACCCAGTAAGTGTCACCAAACTATCTACTTATCGCCTTGTATTAGTTGAATTTCGCTGAGCTCGTAGCGACTAGGCAAGATGCGTGGCAAGAGTGTGGTGGACAGAGTACAGTACTTTGCCCATGTTGTTATTTAGTTGATATATCTCAATATCCCTTCCGAACCCGCGTTGTATACTTTTTAAACTATAGGCGGTTCTAGGCAAGCTTGTTATGAATACGCATAAAAAGCGTTTAAATACTCGTTGGGTTTATATTTTTTGGTTAGCGATAATCCTTTTATCTATTAATGGCACGTGGGCGGCACCAGCATTACCGATATTAGTGGAAACAACTCAACCGGATGGTTCTTCTCTACGAATTAGAATGCATGGTGACGAATACAATACTTGGTTGGAGACGGAGCAGGGTTACACTGTACTTAAAGATGCTCAGGATTGGTGGGTATATGCTGTAAACAACGGGCAGACTAAATCTTTAACAACTAGCGCTATCATTGTGGGACAGGGTGATCCGACGCAAGCCGGTATTATTTCTCATTTGCACCCAAAAACACCAACAAATAATTTGAGATTGTCGACACAAAGCTTAAGGTTTTCACCCAAATTGGTTTCCATTCAGCCAGTTCGTGGAACTGTCCCAACATTAGTGATACTTATTGCCTATGCCGATTTTGACATCGGCTGTGCAAATTGCAGAAACGATAATGCCGTAAACCATTTCGCTTCCAAAATATTTGGAACCTCATCCAGCGTATCTCATTATTATGACCGTGCATCCTTAGGTAACATGACTTTTGGTCCTGCTGCCGAAACTCATGGAACCATTAATGACGGCATAGTGGGCTGGTTGGATATGGCGGGAACGCCTCCAGATAGTACAACCTTTAATTCAGAATTAACCGATCTGCAAAAAGTGACAAAACTTGAATCAATAGCACATGATGCCTTGTCGCAAGCAAAACCTTATGTAAACTTTGCCAGCTATGATAGTAACAACAATAATATTATTGATACCTACGAGCTAGCAGTCGTTATTGTATTAGCTGGCTACGAAGAATTAGTTAATCGGGATGAATCAGTAGGACTATTAAATCCCGATAATACAACTAGCCCAAGAGTCGCTGCACATTCTACCAGTTTTTCTATCCTTGCTTCACCCGATTTTAATGGAAAGATTATTCAGTGGTTTTCTATTTTGGGCGAGCGGCACGCCGATAGCGCAGCAAGCATGGGAGTCGCAGCGCATGAACTCGGACATGTGATACTGGGTTGGCCAGATCTTTATGATACTGATTTCACTAGTAGCGGCATTGGTAATTGGGGTTTAATGGGTTACGGTGTTTGGGGTTTTAGTGCTACAGATTCGATTTACGGGGAAACACCTGTGTTGCCATCGGCCTGGTCACGAATGAAGCAGAATTGGATATCGCCCATCGATATCACTAATACTACAGGCGTATATACCATTACGCAGTCTACAGACTCCAATGCACCGACTATATTGCGAATTAATACTCTAAACTCTAATGAGTATTTTCTCGTCGAAAACCGTCAAAATCATGAATATGACGCTGGATTAAGTTGTTTGTTGGATTTCAATTGTGATTTCCCTGGTGGTCTGGCCATTTGGCATATCGATGACAGTATTGGTAGTGTCACTAATGAAAATGTAAATAACAATGAAAGGCATAAACGGGTTGATTTGGAAGCTGCCACAGGAGATGTCGAACTTGATAACAAAGATAACCTTGGCAGAGTAACAAATCTTTATTACGCCGATAATAAAGATCACTTTGACAGTGCCACATTGCCAAGTTCGAATTTATATGATGCTAGCGCAACTCGTATTAATCTTTATAATATATCAGCATCCGGACCGATTATGACAACGAACTTTGCCCTAAACTATACACCGGTCATCGCAAGTATTAGCGACAAAACTGTAAATGAAGGCAGTAGTTTAAATTTTATTGTATCGGTATCCGATGCAGATGGTCTACCCTTGCCGATACTAAACGCCTCTGGTCTACCTGCAGGCGCAACGTTTATAGATAACCAAGATGGCACAGGTGCTTTTAACTGGGGATCATCCGTTGCCGGCACATATGAAGTGGAAATTATCGCAACCGACGAAGCGCTAAACGACTTAACAGATCGTGAGTTAGTCACCATTACAGTTGAATCACAAAGTGATAACAATGAAGATGATGGCAGATGTTTTATTGCCACAGCGGCTTACGGTTCTTATCTGCACCCTTATGTAAAAACCTTACGCGAATTTAGGGACAACTTTCTCTTAACTAGTTCTTTAGGTCGCAGCTTGGTAGAGTTTTACTACCAACATTCACCACCCATTGCCAATTTTATTGCTCAGCATAAAGGCGTACGCTATTTGGTTCGCATGCTTCTTACCCCAATGGTGTATGCGCTTACGTATCCAGTAACGGCGTTGTTTGTGTTGCTACTAGTAGGTGTTGGTTGTTCACAAAGACGCACCATTCAACGCACACTTGGTAGTAGTCTTTGATAAGCGCGCTAGTTTGATTTTCTTTTCAATTCATTAACCGACATTTTTCGTGGCGTTTAGCTGATTGCTTTTAGTTCTTGTTGCAGTCCTGATTGCAGCCTTGTCATCCTTTGTGTTTCGTGGGGACAAAGCATTTAATATGCGATCTATAATAGAAAATAAAAAATCAGTGCTGTAGCCAGCCAGAAAACCTAAAGCAGCAGCCGTTAGCGCAATATTTCCCGTGTTGGCCTCACCCGCACTGAAAAACATGACAATGACACCTCCACTCAGTGTACCTAAGACCAAGCGGTTGCGATGCTCGGGAACTTTTCGTGGATCGAACTCACGATCACGAATCCGTTGATCGGTCAGTCGAAGTACATGCGCGCAGGCACCCAGTGTACCATATGTAAAGGGGATTAAATCATTGCTTAATTGATAAACAAAAGTAAGTGTCGTAAGTCCAGTTGGCCAATCTACAGCCCATTGCGGGGAGAGAAATTCGAATATATATTGAAAAAGATTTAGCGTTGCAATAAGGCCAAAAACGATATAGGTTAAAAGCCACTGGCTTTTGGCAAACCTTCCAGCTGCTGATTTCATGCAATCATTAAAGTCACTGCAATCCGTCGCGCGTAAACTGACGGCGGTTACGGGCGTTAATTCAAGTTCCAATATTCTATAATACTCGCCAAGGCGGCTGATTTCCTTTTCATCGAGGTGTTGCTTTTGGTCTATCTTTTTGTACCAAAATTGATAGATTTCGGCCAATTGCACTTCATCAGGAAGTCTGCCTTTTTCCAATGCAAATACGGCAAGCCGCATCACTGAGTGAATCAAATCTGTCAAACAGCTTTCACCCACAATTTGATCTGCGGGGGCGTTACGATTGATGTTTTTTACTGCTTTGTCTATTTTTGCGACGACGGATGGTTCGTTCATTGGTTTATCCCGGATCTAATTGACAATATTTATGCGTAAAAATAGTTTTCTATAAGCGTGTCTTTACCTGATCTGACTAAAATTTTAGCCGGTGAGCGATTACCGCAGCATTACATTTATACTTAATTGACGAGTTCTTTAATTATGGTAGCAGATATTGACACGCAGTGAGGAATAATTGTCTGTATTGGAGTGGAGGGCGATATAGAAATAATTACGAATCTTTAATCCTGTGTTTATTTCCCAACGTAGCCTATTGAGGATCGCACTAGAATTACCATGAGTGGCTCTTGCAAGAGTAGAAGATAGATTTAACAGCTACCTTGGTAAGTATGATAAAGTTGAGGGTCGTGGTAGTGATATTAGAGTACAAAGTCTGTTATCTTCATTGTTTCCAGGTTATCATACCCAGTTTTATTTCCCAGCTATATACGACGTGCAGTGGATTCAAGTTGTGTACAGCTTAGAAGACTAGAGGAACTACAAAAATGGCAAGTGGCCTATTGGCTGATCAGGTAAGGCATCGACGCGCCTTTGCTATCATTTCCCACCCTGATGCGGGTAAAACTACGCTCACAGAAAAGTTGTTATTGTTTGGACACGCTATTCAGTTGGCGGGTACTGTGAAGGGACGTAAGGCAGCCAGACATGCCACATCAGACTGGATGGCGTTGGAGCAACAACGTGGTATCTCTGTAACATCTTCGATTATGCAGTTCCCCTATCGCGACAGGGTAATCAACCTGCTTGATACTCCCGGTCATGAAGATTTCTCAGAAGACACCTACCGAACTCTGACCGCTGCCGATTCGGCCTTGATGGTTATCGATGTTGCTAAAGGTGTGGAAGAAAGAACCATTAAGTTAATGGAGGTTTGCCGATTACGGGATACGCCTATCATCAGCTTTATAAACAAGCTCGACAGAGAAGGACGGGATCCGATTGATTTGCTGGATGAAGTTGAAGACGTTTTAAAGATTCAATGTGCACCCATTACCTGGCCAATCGGTATGGGAAAACAATTTAAGGGTGTGTTTAATCTGGCAGAAGACAGGGTGCATTTGTTTAGCGCACAACATGGCGGCAAAGTACAGGAAGGAGAAGTAATCCAAGGCCTGAATAATCCACGCCTTGACGAATTATTCGGCACTTTAATTAAAGATTTTCGCGAAGAGGTTGAATTGGTCAGAGGTGCCAGTCATGAGTTTGATCTAGACGCTTTTCTGGCAGGAAAACTGACACCCGTATTTTTTGGTTCGGCAATCAACAACTTTGGTGTCAAGGAACTCATGGATGCGTTAGTGGATTTTGCCCCCGCGCCACCTTCACGGGCCACATTGAGCAGGGTTGTCGAAGCAGACGAAGAAAATTTCAGTGGTTTTGTGTTTAAGATTCAGGCCAATATGGACCCTGCGCATAGAGACCGAATTGCATTTCTTCGCATTTGTTCGGGTAAATTTACCAAAGGTATGAAGGCCTATCATGTGAGGATAGGTCGTGAAATAAAAATACCCAATGCCATAACGTTTATGGCCAGTGATCGCGATCATGTGGAAGAGGCCTATTCCGGGGACATTATTGGCTTGCATAATCATGGCACCATACAAATTGGTGATACCTTTACCCAGGGCGAAGATCTTAAGTTTACGGGTATCCCACATTTTGCGCCTGAATTATTCAGACGCGCACAATTGCGTGATCCTCTTAGGGCCAAGGCGCTACAGAAAGGCTTGCAAGAGTTATGTGAAGAAGGTGCCTCGCAATTGTTTAAACCTCTTAGCAATAACGACCTCATTGTTGGTGCTGTGGGTATATTGCAATTTGATGTGGTTGCCTATCGATTAAAGCACGAATACAAAGTGGAATCCGTGTTTGAAAATGTAAACGTTGCAACGGCGCGCTGGGTAAAGTCTGATAATGAGGCAAAGCTTGATGAATTCAAGAAAAAGGCATTTGATAATCTGGCCATGGATGGAGCTGGTTGCCTCACCTATATTGCCCCTACTCGGATTAATCTTGAGCTGACTATAGAACGCTGGCCAGAAATCGAGTTCTTGTCAACCATGGAACATTAAAGTATTTTGTTTCACTTCTGTCCCGTTAAAATGTAACCTATTTACGTAAACCTGTGTGATAGTTACGTTGTAGATTATCACAAGTACCCCGGACATGGGGTTGGTCTACCCAATTCAAGACGCGCGTGAATACATCCATGTAAGCTCGACTGCCACATCCATGTGGCAGACGGTCTCGCCTAAAAGCGCCTACTGTTGGTGAATTGGGTACACCAACCCCATATCCTAGCTATTTGCCATGATTCCAAATATTAATGGGGTAGCTGTGATTATTTTTGATGTGCCCTAATCAGACACCAGCCTGACAAAGGCCATCGCCGAATCCTTATCGGTGTGATTTTCCCCATAGCGAAATTGTACTAACCAGTGAGAAGAACTTTGATTGACAAAGGTGGTCGCTGTCCAATAGTGAGAGGCTGGTGTGTTGGGGAACAGCACAAGGTTGATCGCTGGATTTTCACAGCGCAATTCGATAATACCACTGAGTTCGGAAACGCTGGCCAGACGCCATTTTCGATTGGCAAAGGTTGAGTTGGCCGCTTTTTCAGCAGCTTGAAGCCAGGTAAGCTTGCTTAATGGTCCTTGGCAGGAATTACCGTTCCACGTTTGTCCTAAAGAACAACGCATCCAGATTAGTCCAGAACGTTTATCGCTTATAGTTCCGTTTTTGTGAAATTGAAAACGGTTAAGAGGTGTGGATGAAGGGTTACCCTGTTTGCAAGTTTGGGCGTTTAGTGGCAGGCTAAGTAACAACATTACAAAAAGTACTAAGAGACACCACGGGGCTGTTATTAACAGCGTTCGCCTGTTACTTTGTAGGGTAAGTGCGTTCATCATGTACCAGGCGCAAATGGCCACTGTCTGCCTTAAAGTAGCTATAGTCATAGCCAAAGGTGAAACCTATGCCCCAGGCACTATCGCTACTTCTGGCGTCAGGGTTTGCTGACCAATAAAACTGCGATATGGTATTAGGGAAATACTGAGTATTTACAGCGGGACCAGGAAAATCAATAGTATAATCGACCAGGCTTCTTAGTTCTTCACGTGTGGGTAAACGCCAATTACCCAATCCGCAGTAGTTTATACTGGATAATTTTTGCACAAAGGCCTGAGTATTGCAGGGAGAAGGGGAGCATTGACCATTATTACTCAAACCGGTGAATCCCCCGTTGGTATTTGGGTCGCTGTCATACCAGGAATAGGTATGTGTATTTTTATTTATGGTGCCATGGGGTGCTTTAACTTCCCAGGTCAGTCTAGATTGAGAATCAAAAACGCAGGCCCAGGTTTTAGTGGTATAGTCTTGGGTCTGATCTGGTAATGGAGTGCCATGTTGATCCAGTTTAATAAATCGTTTTGATGCTGAGGTCTCTATGCCATTCTCTGGTGTAGCTTGGGCATAAGCAAAGAACAGTGTAGTGAAGAACGAGATGATAAAAAATATGAATGCATACATAAATATAACTATTTGACTCAGGAGTTGTCCAACGATTGTTGCACTCATTTTAATGTCGATAAAGAAAATACACTTTAATTGCCCATGGTTTGCATGCTGGCAAGGATAAAAACCGTTAAAATTTGGTCACAAAGTAATAACTTATCATAAAATGTTCATTTTTCTTCAAATAAAGAGGTTGAATGTTACATTCAGGTCAGTATTTTTTAATATACTGTATCAGTTTTATAAATACGCGCTGAATAATCACAGGGCTCAAAGATTATTAGAGGTTGGCATTACTGCTCATTGACATGCAAGACAAGACACAAGAAATTATACAGCGGATTTGGGTAAATGGTTTGGACAAGAGACTGCCGGTCTTTGTTACAATATTGACCATTATATTGCTTGCTCAGTCCCTGGCCAACTTAACCTGGCGTATTATCCCTCAGCCGGAGATAGTGGACGAAGGGCGCGCAATGGTAACTCCTCAGGCACGTGCTGCCCCCCAAGCT
>Ga0316187_10000297_pt1 | contig 37362 bp, 27 predicted proteins | sample CroRivburrow1_MG_FD_204927 | JGI IMG/M metagenome (GOLD analysis project Ga0316187, IMG submission 204927) | Coastal sediment microbial communities from Maine, United States - Cross River worm burrow 1 | ecosystem: Environmental > Aquatic > Marine > Coastal > Sediment | place: USA: Maine... | reverse complement strand
CCCGCGTATAGCGCACGCCGGCAACGACGTCGAAACGGTCGCTCAGGTGCCAGGTCAGGTCGCCATAGACGGCGACACTTTCGGTCTCGCCATCGCCGTTCGGCGTCTCGATCGCAGGGGTCGCGCAGAGCGGAACCGCGACATCGCCGGTGCCGTCGAAATCGATCCCGCCGTCGCAAACGTCACCGTTGCCGAGATCCAGGTCGTTGAGTCCGAACAGGAAAGCGACCGTGGGCTCATCGTAGCGAAGCGCATTGCGGAACCCGAGTTCTTCTCTGGCGTAGCTCGCGCCAACAAACCAGTCGAGCGCATCGCTGGAACCGTTCAGGCGGAATTCCTGGCTGAAGTAGTCGTTGGTCTGGGGTTCCATGAAGTCGGCGACGAACACGTCGACGAGGTCGGCATCGACGGGTGTCACGTTGACGTCGTGTGTGTAGTAGCCGGTTATCGAAGTCAGCGACAAGGCATCGCTCAATGTCCAGTTGTTGGTCCAGTTGACGCGCAGCGACTCGAGCGTCTGATCGTCCGGCGCATCGTTCAGCGCCACGCTCTCGGCAAACGAATCGGCCGGGCCGACGAAAGCCGCCGTATTGCTCATGTCCACGTATTCCGCGGAGAAATGTGAATCCCACCTGCCGCCGGCGTCATACAGGAAGCTCAGCCGCGCGTTGGTATGCTCGCGGCCGTTGAGTTCCTGGCCATTCACGCTGTTGGTGTACAGGCCGTCGCGGCGATCGTGCTTGACGCCAAGCCGCAGGGCGGTCGAGTCGCCAAGCCCCGCGTTGTAGATGAACTCGTACTTCTGCTGGCCTTCGTCGCCGAAACCGACCAGCGCGCGTCCGTAGTTCTCGCCGATTTCCGGTTTGCGGGTGATGATCGAGATCGCGCCGGACGACGCGTTGCGGCCGAACAGCGTGCCTTGCGGTCCCTTGACGACCTCGACGCGCTCGACGTCGAAGAACGCGGCGGTCGCGTTCGTACCGCGCGACGCGTACAGGCCGTCGATGTAAATGCCGACCGCAGGGTCTGCACCGATACCGGGCGCTACCGAGCCGATGCCGCGGATGAACACCGAGCCTTCGGTCTCGCCACGTGCCTTGATCTGCAGGCCCGGGGTCTGCCCCGCGATATCGCGGATGTCCTTGACGCCCGCTTCTTCGATCTGCTCGCCCGTAAATGCGTTTACGGATATCGGGATGTCCTGCAGGCTTTCCGGACGCTTGGTTGCCGTCACGACGACCTCTTCGATCGTCCGCTCCTGAGCATAAAGCGACGTCGCGATCAGTGCCGTGGCGACGGGTGCGAGTTTCAATAAGCCTTTCATGTTCGGTTCCCCCCTCGGAGAATTCACTGGTTTCAGGCTGCATTCTGCGGGGCAGATCACCTTTCGTTAATGATATTTCTGTCCCTTTGATTTACATTTTAGCGCCCTGCGGGAAATAGGGACTTGCCGGTCACTGCAGGTTGCGGCTCTGCTCGGGAGCAACGCCGAAATAGGCCTTGAATGCGCGGCTGAACGGCGCCGGCTGAGAGTAGTCAAGCAGGTAGGCGATCTCCTGGACGGGTAAGGCAGTATCCTGCAAATAGTGCTGCGCGAGCGCCATGCGGATTTCGAGAACAATTTTTTTGTAACTGGTACCGGCCCGGTACAGTCGCTTGCGTAGCTGCCCAGGCGACAGGTTCAATTCGGCCGCCGCCTCCTCCAACCGATACATGCGCCGCCCCGGCCGGCTCAGCAGCAGGCGGCGCACCATCTGCGATGTCTCGCGCGACCTCTGCGCTCCCAGCAAGCGGTCGCACATGGCCGTACACACGTCTGCCAGGGTCTGGTTCGCGCTTGCGACCGGCAGCCCCAGCCACTCGGCCGGAAACCGCAGTTCATTGCGTTCGGCCTCGAATGACACGTTGCATGCGAACACGTCATGAAATGTCTGTTCGTAGTCGGGCGCCGGGAAGTCAAAGCACACTTCGGCACCTGACGTATCCACGCCCGGTCCGAGCAACAGGTTAAGTACCCGCCAGTTTCCGGCGAGACTGTCTTCCGCGATGTTCTTGAAATTCTCCATGTGACGGAGTCTCGGCGTCGGCGTGACACACGCGATACCGTCCTCGACCGCAAAGGTGTCGTAATAACGGTCCGAGGTCAGCTCGTGGTACTGATACATCAGCTCGAGTGCCCGGCCGACGGTGTCACTGTTGATCGCCGCGTACCCCATGATGCCCAGGTCGGACAGTTCGGCACGGGCGAACATGCGCAGCGTGATGTCCGGAACGTCCCGCAACACATCCTGCACCACCCTGTCGACCTGCTGCTGTTCGATGTCGCGGCGCTCATGCATGTTTCTCAGGCTGATGCCCGCACGGCGCAGCGTCGCCTCGAGCAGGCGCTGTTGTTCGGGTTCCCGCAGAACTTCCGCCATTCGTGACAGGAAGTTGGCCGAGATCTTGCTCTGCTCAGTCTTGCGGGACTCTATGTTCAGGGAGATGTTATTCATAGCAGCTCGCAGAAAGATGGTAACAAGTGTAACTTGACAACCACCGTTGCACGGCCGTGGCTCGGAGTATTCGTTGGCGATAGAAACCACCAAGGCGGTCTACCTGATAAAGCTCATCGACGTCTTGCGGTCGGCGGGCGCTGATGCCGGCCCGGTCCTGGAAGCCGCGAATCTCGATCCAGGGGCGCAGACCGACCGAGATACCCCGTTGCCGATCTCCGACTACCTCGACGCCGTCGAGCTGGCGGTCAGTCGTTACCCCGAAATTCCGGACCTCGGCTTTCGGGTCGGCGAGAGCACCACATTGCTCGAACACGGCGTGCTTGGCTATGCGCTGCTCTCCAGCCCGACGCTTCGCGACAGCGTGCAGCGCTTCGTCCGCTACCAGTACCTCCAGGGCCCGTTGTTGAGCATGTCCTTCGAAGAGTCCGGGACGACCGCGGCTTTGATCGTGGTGCCGCGGCGCGGCCGCTGGCGCATGTCGCCACTGGCCCATCGCTACGTGGTGCAGGAATGGCTCGCGAGCTGGAACCAGGTTTGCCAGCAGGTCAGTCGTTCGTCGAGTTTCTTCGAGCACGTCCGGCTCGGCTATTCCGCGGGCGACGAGCACAACTATTACGAGGAGCACCTCGGCTGTACCGTGAGTTTCGGCAATGACGAGACTACGGCTGTCTTCCCGTCGCGGCGCCTGGACCGGCCGCTCGAATATGCCGACGAGTCCATCGCTGCCCTGTGCGCGGTACAGTGCGAGCGGTTGCTCGAGACGCTCAACCTGCGATCCGGGCTGGTCGCGGAAATACACCGGCGGCTGGCGAGTGCCCCGGGCACAGTCCCCGGCATGGAGACGATGGCAAAGTACATGCACGTAGGTGCCCGCACCCTGCGCCGGCAGCTCAAGGCGGAAGGAACCACCTACCAGGATGTCGTCCGCGATTTTCGCATCGCGATGGCGCGGCATTATCTCGAAGAAACCACGCTGCCCGTCAGCGAGGTCGCGGCGCTGGTTGGCTATGCCGATGCGACCAACCTGTACCGGGTCTTTCGGCAGCTGACGGGATACACGCCGCGCGAGTATCGGGATAGACACCGGGATATTGGTTAGACTGCAGCAATGAGTGAATTCAACCAGCCCCTGGGCGGCAACGAGATGCCCCGTTACTCGGGACCCGGCACGATGTTCCGTTTGCCGTCGCAGGACACGGCCGCCGGTCTCGACATCGCGATCGCCGGCGTCGGCCTCGACATCGGCACGAGCAACCGTACGGGCACGCGCTTCGGCCCACGGCAGATTCGCAACGAGTCGGTCATGGTGCGGCCCTACTGCATGGCGACCGGCGCCGCGCCGTTCGATTCGTTCCAGGTTGCCGACGTTGGCGACGTTGCGCTCAACAGTTTCAACCTGCTGAAGTCGATCGACATCATCGAAACGTTTTTCGACGCTATTCTCGCGCAGGGCGCGAAGCCGGCTACGGTCGGCGGCGACCATACGATCACACTGCCGATACTGCGTGCGATCAACAAGGTGCACGGTCCCGTTGCCATGGTGCACGTCGATGCTCACGCGGACATCAACGACCGCATGTTCGGCGAGAAGATCGCGCACGGGACGATCTTCAGGCGCGCGATCGAGGAAGGCCTGATCGAGCCGCGCAGGATGGTGCAGATCGGCCTGCGTACGACCGGTTACTCGGCAGAAGATTTCGACTGGTCCCGCGACCAGGGCGTGCGGGTGGTGACGGCGGAGGAGTGCTGGTACCGGTCGCTCGCGCCGCTGATGGATGAGGTCCGCCAACAGATCGGGCCGGATACCCCGACCTACCTGAGCTTCGACATCGACGGCCTCGACCCCTCGGTCGCGCCGGGCACCGGCACACCCGAGCCCGGCGGCCTGATGGCGTCGCAGGGTGTCGAGATCATCCGCGGCTGCTTCGGCCTGAACCTGGTCGGCTGCGACCTCGTCGAGGTATCGCCACCCTACGACACGTCGGGAAACACGTCGTTGCTGGCTGCGAACCTGTTGTACGAGATGCTGTGCTCGATGCCCGGGTGCAAGCGAAACAGCTGACGGCGGAAGAGGGTTCATCACGTCACGCGGACTCGCCGACCATCGCGGTGTGGCCGCCGGCCTTTGCTTCAAATGCTTCGACTGCGATTGCTGCGAGGAGCTGTCTGCGGTAGTCCGCCAATTTTGCTGCCTCGATTTCCGTAACTGCGCCGTCATGCTGGGCCCGGGTGATCGCCTCCTCGTCGGTCCAGAGCAGGGTCTCGCTACCCGCGTGCTTCGCTGCCGCGCGTACTGCGGGCTCGATGTCATCGGCTCGCGCGAGCAGGGTATCGAGCAGACCGACGCCCTCGCCGTCCGGGATGAACATACCGCGGGTCAGACGATCGCGGCTGTCCGACGACGTAAGCAGGATTCCCGCAAGCTTCTGGGTAACTGCGTCAGACGCTCCACGGTACGGTCGCCCGAGCGGAAACGTGAGGACCTTGAGTAAGCTGCCGAGAATGCGCGACGGGAAATTGTCGAGGATTGCGATAAGCCGGTCCTGGATGATCGCGAGCGAATCGCTGACGGCCCAGTCGACAATGGGACGATCGGCATCCGGCGCGCCATCGTCTTCGAATTTCTTCAGCGCGGCGGACGCCATGTACAGGTGACTCAGCACATCGCCGTAGCGTGCTGAAAGGCTCTCGCGGCGCTTGAGTTCGCCGCCCAGCGTCAAAAGCGCCGCATCGGCCAGGAATGAAAAAGCAGCGCTCATCCGGGTGAGCTGGCGATAGTAATAGCCGAGTTCGCCGGATCGCGGGGTGCTTGCGAATCGCGCACCGGTGAGGCCGTGCAGCACCGCGCGAATCGCGTTCGTAGCCGTGTAGCGAACGTGCCGGAACAGGAGCCGGTCGAACTCCGCAAGCCCGGCGCGTTCATCCGTGTCGGCCGCAGCGGCCATTTCCTGCAGGACGTAGGGATGGCAGCGGATAGCGCCCTGCCCGAAGATGATCATGCTGCGCGTGAGAATATTGGCGCCCTCCACGGTAACGGCCACGGGAGCCATGTCGTAAGTGCTGCGCAGGTAGTTCGTGGGACCGCCGGAAATGGCGCGACCGGCGTGAACATCCATTGCGTCGTTGATCACCTGGCGCAGGCCCTCGGTGTTGTGGTACTTCAGCATCGCCGAGATCACCGCCGGTTTTTCGCCGCCGGCCAGCGCGCTGGCCGTGAGCAGCCGCGATGCATCCATGCGATACGTCAGACCGCCAATACGGCCCAGCGCCTCGCCCACGCCCTCGAACTTGCCGATGGGCGTCCTGAACTGCTTGCGCACGCGCGCATAGGCGCCGGTCGAGCGGCTCGTCAGCTTGCCTGCCGCTGTGCCCAGTGCCGGCAGCGATATTGCGCGGCCCACCGACAGGCAGTTCATGAGCATCTTCCAGCCCTCGCCGATCTGTTGTTCGCCGCCGATCACCCATTCCATTGGCACGAAGACATCCTTGCCGGCGGTCGGGCCGTTCAAAAACGCGCTTCCGGGTTCGTGCCGGGCGCCGGTCGTAACACCGGGCGTCTTTGCCGGGATCAGCGCGCAGGTAATACCGAGGCTCTTCCGCTCGCCGAGGAGCCCGTCCGGATCAAAGGCCTTGAAGGCAAGTCCGAGGACGGTGCATATCGGCGCTAGCGTGATGTATCGCTTGTCCCAGTTGACGCGGAAGCCCAGCGTTTCCTTGCCGTTGTAGGTCCCTCGGCACACAACGCCGCTGTCGGGCATTGCGCCGGCATCCGATCCGGCATGCGTACTGGTCAGGGCAAATGCCGGAATCTCTTCGCCGGCGGCCAGGCGTGGAAGAAAGTGGCTTTTTTGCGCGTCGGTTCCATAGTGCAGCAGCAGTTCCGCTGGCCCGAGTGAATTCGGCACCATCACCGTCACCGCGGCAGCCGGGCTGCGCGTTGCCACTTTCATGACGACTTCGGACTGGCCCCGCGGCGAAAACTCGAGTCCGCCGTGCGCTTTCGGAATAATCATGCCGAAGAAGCGCTGTTCCTTCAGGAACTGCCAGACGTGCTGCGGCAGATCGTTGAGTTCCTTGTTGATCGCCCAGTCGTCGAGCATATTGCAGAGCTCTTCGACCGGCCCGTCGAGAAAGGCCTGCTCTTCATCACTCAACGTGGAAGGCGCAATTTGCAGTAATGCATTCCAGTCAGGGTTGCCGCCGAATACCTCGGCGTCCCACCAGGTGGTGCCCGCGTCGATAGCCGCCTTCTCCGTGGACGACATGGGCGGCAGGACCGAGCGAAACCACTTCAGCACATGCCTGCTGAGGATGCCGCGCCGCAAGGGCGGCACGATGAGCGTAATAACAACCGCGGCGACGAGTACGAAAATCAGGGATTGCATCTTTCGCTCCATCCGAAGGACTGGTTGTCTGCATCTTATGTGTGTGCATACCAAATAGACATGATGTTTTAGTCCCTTTTCATGATATTTGTGATCTTTGTGTCCAGCCCAATGCTGGCAAGGGTCTCCGCGAAAAATTGTCCTTAAAAGTCATTATCAATGTCCTAAAAAGCCGTTGATTACTCGCGAACCGGCGATAACGATGGGCACATCACCAAAACGAGGCCGAAAGCCATGGATCCTGCCATCGAGAGCATGTTGCGGACCTACGGTGTCACGCCGGAAACCGACGCGTTTCTGCGCGATACGCAACGCATGTACGTGGACGGCAGGTTCGTCGACCGTGACGAGAGAATCGACGTCACCGAACCGGCCACCGCGAGCTGCCTCACGTCGCTGCCCTCCGCGTCGAACGCCGACGTCGATCTTGCGGTCGGCGCGGCACGCAAGGCGCTCGATACCGGGCCGTGGGCCGCGATGAAGCCGGCGGAACGCGAACGCCTCCTGCTGAAACTCGCCGAATCCATAGAGACGCACGCCCAAACGCTTGGCGAAATCGAGACCATCGATAACGGCAAGGCCATCGGCCCGTGTATAGAAATGGACATCCTCGGCGCGGCCGACCTGTTGCGCTACATGGCCGGTTTTGCAACCAAGCTGGATGGCGCGACGCGGCAGGTATCGATTCCGGGCGAGCATATCGCCTGGACCGTACGGCAACCCATCGGCGTCGTGGCGGCGATCGTGCCCTGGAACTGGCCGTTCAACATGGCCATGTGGAAGATGGCCGCGGCGCTTGCCGTTGGCTGCACCATGGTCATCAAGCCCGCGCAGCAGACATCGTTGTCCATGCTGTATTTCGCGCGACTTTGCGAGGAAGCAGGTATCCCGGAGGGCGTTATCAACATTGTCACGGGGCGAGGCAGCAGCATCGGCAACTACCTGGCCAGTCATCCCGGCGTTGACAAGGTATCGTTCACGGGGTCGACCCCGGTTGGCCGTGTCGTCGGTGAAGCCGCAGGGCGCGCGCTGTCGCCGGTGACGCTGGAGCTCGGTGGCAAATCGCCCATGGTCGTATTCGACGACGCCGACCCGAAGGCGGTGGCAGCCGCGACGCGCTGGAGCGTCTACTTCAATGCTGGACAGGTATGCAGCGCCGGCTCACGCCTGTACGCCCACGCATCCATCTACGACGAGGTCGTCAGAGAACTCGAGGCGATGACCAGCGCGATGAAGATCGCACCCGGCCTTGACCCCGCCTGTGACATGGGCCCCGTCATCTCGGAGTCCGCGCTCGCGAGCATCGTCGGCTATATCGACAAAGGCAAAGCGGAAGGCGCGGAGTTGATTTATGGTGGCAACACACCCGACTCGCCGGGCTATTTTGTCGAGCCGACGCTGTTCGCCGCGCACCGCAACGACCTGGCGATCGTGCAGGAGGAGATTTTCGGTCCCGTGCTGACCATCGTGAAATTCGATTCCGACGACGAAGCGATCCGCCTCGCTAACGACAATATCTACGGTCTCGCGGCGAGCATCTGGACCAGGGACATCTCGCGTGCATTACGTTACTCGGCGCAAGTCGACGCCGGCACCGTGTGGATCAACAATCACGACATCGTGGACAGCAACATGCCCTGCGGCGGTTTCAAGCAGTCGGGCTTCGGCAAGGACATGGGGCCCGAGCAGTTGCAATATTTCACTCGGACCAAGGCGGTGTGGATCACGCTGTAATGACGCCATTCCTTTCGACGTTCCAGCGATATGCTGTCCTGGCGCTGTGCTACCTGGTCGTACTGACCGCGTCCCGCCTGTTACTCATCGGCATCTTCGATGACCGGGTTTCGCAGACGGACGGATTCGGCTTCATACTGCTTCAAGGCTTCCGCTTCGACATCATTCTGCTCGGCCTCGTCTTCGGGCCGATAGCCCTCGTCAAGCCCTGGTTGCATACCCACGCGGTCCTGCGCCGCGTCAAGAAGTGGATTCTACCTATCTACGTCGGCGTAGTTACCGCGCTTGCTTTCTTCGTCGAGGCATCATCCGCGTCGTTCCTGGCCGAGTTCGATAGCCGACCGAACTATATCTTCGTAGAGTACCTGTTGTACCCGAGCGAAGTGCTGCCCACCGTGTTTTCCGAACGCCCGATCGAGCTGGTGGCGTTCAGCATGATCACCATTCTGATTGCGTGGACGGTATTTCGCTGGCTTCGGAGCGATCCACTTGCGCACATACGCCTGTCGCTGCAATCGTGCGTGATTGCAACGCCCATTATCGCGATCATCGCGGTGGCGATGGTCCGATCCACGCTCGATCATCGGCCGGTCAATGCCAGCACCGCCGCGTTCTCCCAGGATTCGATGGTAAACCAGCTGCCCCTCAATTCTCCGTATACGCTGATCTACGCGCTTTACGAGCGCCAGAGAGACGCGGACAGGGAGAGAATTCGTTACGGAGTGATGGATGACGATGAGGTGCTCGACATCATCCTGGCAGAAGCGGGGTTACGGCCCGGCGACCAGCTCGACCCGTCGTCACCAACGCTCCACCACCAGCAGGCGACCCGTGCCCGCGAGAAACCACTGAACCTCGTCATCATCCTCGAAGAAAGCCTGGGCGCGCAGTATGTCGGCAGCCTCGGCGGCCTGGATCTCACCCCGGAGCTCGACAAGCTGTACGACGAGGGCATTTCCTTCGATCGGCTGTATGCAACCGGAACCCGCTCGGTCCGCGGCATCGAGGCGCTTATCACGTGCATTACGCCAAGAGCGCAGCTGAGCGTCGTCAAGCTCGGTGCAACACAGAACAACTTCTTCACCCTGGCCAGCCTCCTGGCGCGGAGCGGCTACCAGACCAGCTTTATCTACGGCGGCGAATCGCATTTCGACAACATGAGGCAGTTCTTCATGGGCAACGGCTTCCAGACCGTCGTCGACGAAAATGATTACGAAGATCCCGTCTTTTTGGGCACGTGGGGCGTTTCAGACGAGGACCTGTTCAATCGCGCTCACGACGAGTTCAGCAAGACGGGGGGGCAACCGTTCTTCAGCCTCGTCTTTACGTCCAGCAACCATTCGCCATTCGAGATACCGGAGAACCGGGTCGAGGTGAGCCCGCACGGACCGAGGGAAACGGCAATCAGGTATGCCGATTACGCACTCGGGCGTTTTTTCGACACGGCCCGCCGGTCCGACTACTGGGAAGACACGGTCTTTCTGGTCGTCTCCGACCACGGTCTCGGCATCAACGGCGGCACGCTCGTGCCAATCGAGCGCTTCAGGATCCCGGGCGTGATTCTCGGCGGGACCATTGAGCCCGGCCGGATTTCCGGGATTACCAGCCAGATAGACCTCTTGCCGACGCTGCTGTCGCTGATTGGCCTCAGCAGCGAGCATCCGTGTATCGGGCGCGACCTGACACGGCCCGAGTACGCGGATGGCGCCGGCCGGGCTTCGATGCAGTTCGGAGAACTCCAGGCTTACCACGAAGAGGGGCGCATGGTCGTGCTCCAGCACGACCTCGACCCGACGACGTTCCGCGTCGATCCGAACGGGGAGACGGAGCTGATCCCGGACGGGGACCCCGAACTGGAACGCAAGGCGCTCGCCTATGCGTTGTGGGGGCCCATGGCGATACGGGATAAGGCCTATTTCAATTACCCGGACAATCGATAGCATGGGGATGTCTGCCGGATCTTGTTACAGGAATATTGCGAACGCGATTGAGCCGAAATGAATCTGTCACTGGAATATCGTCCCCGGCAATCGCCGATCGGGCTTATGCGTATCCTGAAAAGCGCTTGCCGCATCGGGTTATTCGCGCTGCCTCTTCTCGGCCCGTCTGTGGCGTCGGCGAACGACGTCACTGCGACCGGGCCGCGGGCATTGTCGGTGGACGAGATCGCACTGGAACTCGAGAATCCGGTCACTGTGCTTCGCAGCGTCGCCTGGGATATGAAATACACGACGTACCAGGGCAACTTGCCCGAAGCGGACGAGCAGGCCGCGTATAGCAGTGTATTCACGCCATCGTGGCCCATCAGGCTCAGCAACGGCAAGCATCTCCTGCTGAGAGCCACGATCACCATCAATGGCGACCAGCCCTATTGGAAGCCTGTCGGCTGGATCGACTACCCCCAATGGCTAATCCGCCAGTTGCCGGATTTCGACGAGACGGTCGGTGGCTTCGAGAGCGGGCACGGCCATATGGATAATCTCGCCTTCGATATTGGCTATGGCGGCGTAAGCGAGGACGGCGTCATAAGCATGTTCAGCATCGCGAATGTCGCACCGACGTCCGACGACCGCAGCGCCATGCGGCGGCAGTGGCTGATCGGCCCGGAGCTGGCACTGGGCAGGATGACGAGCTGGGGACTGTACGGGATACGGGCGAAGCACCTGACGAATATCTGGAGCGGGAGCAATCCACAGGAAGAGGAGTTTGACACCAACGAAACGACGCTGAAGCTGTTCTTCGCTTACTCGCTGGGCAATGGCTGGCAAATCGAGGCAAACCCGACCATCCTCTATGATTGGGAGGCTGTCAGGGGCAACGAATGGACCGTGCCTGTCGGGGCCGGTTTGTCCAGGACGTTCATGCTCGGCAACGTCCCGGTGAAGCTGGGTGTCGAGATCCAGAATCACATCGTGAGTCCCGACCGGTTCGGGCCGGAATGGCTGGTCAACTTGAATCTCACGCCGGTCTTTTCAACGCGGCTCCTGAGATAGCTTCTCACCTGCCCCCTATTGACCGATTTGCGTTCTACGAACGACTGCCGCGGAGGTGCCGCGAAGCGGCGAGGAACAGGATGATCGTCGCTACCCAGGCCACGGTGCACATCAGGTAGACATACAGGAAAGAGCCGTCGACGATGAGGAGCCCGGCCAGCGCCGGGCCGAGCGCGGCGCCGAGCGTCTGCATCGCGGGCACCAGCGTCGAGTAACGGCCGCTCGCGTCCGCCCGGGTTGCCAGTGCCATGCGGTACGGCGACCCAAGGTTCCATGCGAGGGCAAACAGCATGACGCCGGCAAAAAACACCGGCTCGGCGCCGCCGGCCCACAAAACCCAGACCGAGGCGATCGAGAGGCAGACCGCAGCGATGAACGGTCGGGTCGATCCGAAACGTGTCCCGATGGTCGCCGCGAATATCGATCCAAGTCCGGAGGCAAAGAACGAAACAGCCATGACGTTGGCGGCAAACTCGGTGCTGAACCCCCCGCCGACCGCAATACGTTCGAGAAACGCCCAGATAGCGCCTTCGGCCATGACATTGAGCAACAGCACCAGCAGGGCCATTGCCAGCGCCGCCTGCGGCAACGATACCCGGCGTTGGCCCGATTCCGGCAGCGTCCCGGACTTGACGCCGTGGCCGGGCAGCAACAACACGAGTAAGAGGCCGAGCAACATCAATGTGGCGGCGATCAGCTGTCCTGTCTCGAACAGATCGAAGGCGACGGCGATGCGCGGCAGCGAGAATATCAGGCCGGCGGAGAGGAAGGTCTGCGCCGCATACGCGAGCGCAAAGTTCCGTTCCGGGGCCCTGCTGTCGCCGAGGCAGGCGATGCTGACGCCGTAACTCGCGCCGGTAGCGCAGCCGGCGAGCAGGTTACAGGCGATCCATAGCGGGTAGTTGAATACGATGACTGGCGCGATGAAAGCGAGCGCGGCGACAAGGTTGCCACCCGCAACGAGCAGCCTCCAATCGTAACGCCGGATCCAGGCAAACCCGGTGAAGTTGATAAAGGCCAGGCCGCCCATAAAGGCGGCGGCAGCAAAGCCGAGCTGGTCCTCTTCGAGGCCCTGAGTGTCCGCCGCGCCGCCGAGCACGAGCGGCAGGATATTGTAGTAAGTGATGCAGACGACGTTGAGCGAGATAGCGGCGGTTCGTGCCGCGAGGCTGTTAACGTCACGCATCGGCGTGGACAAGCTATCCGGGCGCTTCGCCGCTGCCGGTCACCATCTCCAGCAATCTGATCGTCGGCCCGCAGTCCCAGCCGCCGTCGACCTTCATGGCCTGGCCCGTCATGTACGCGCTTGCCGGGCTGGCGAGGAACACGTAGACGCCGGCCATGTCATCGACCGTCGCTACACGGCCGAGCGCGGTGAAGGCTTCGCAGATCTTCTCACCCTCCTCGCCGCTCCCGAGCGCGGTCGCCGTGTACCCCGGGCACACGGTATTCACGCGAATACCTCGCGCTCCCAGTTCGAGCGCCGCCATTTCGGTCATGCTGACAACCGCCCGTTTGCCCGCAGAATAGACGCCAGCGCCGGGCACGTTGATGAACGCGGCCATCGACGACGTGGAAATGATAGACCCTCCGTCATTCATGTGCCTGGGCGCATGCTTGAGACCGTACAGCACACCGTAGTGATTGATCCGGGTGACCTTGTCGATGAGCGCCTGGTCGGTCTCTTCGAACGTCGGACCCACGTCGCCGATGCCGGCATTGAGGACGACGATGTCGAGATTGCCGCCGACGGCATCGACGGACTGCTGCAGAGCCGACGCCACGCTGACCTCGTCGGACACGTCGACATGAACGAACGCAGCGCTCATGCTGTCCGCGATTGCGGTACCGTCGGTGATGTCCGCGACGACGACGCGCGCCCCGTGTGCAACGAAGGCTTCCGCGACCGCCCTGCCGATCCCCGACGTGCCGCCCGTTACGAACGCGGCTTTACCCTCGAGTGAGAACATATTCTTCACCGGCAAGCCCTCAACCAGTGGCAACAAGAAAGTCGCGCATTATTGATCACGCTCCATGATGAATATTATCGTTGAGCGGAGAGACGGTGTGTTGACGAAAGCGTGTGCCATAAATACTTTACCCCGGCAATCGTTATCTAATCTGGCTGGACCGCGGATTCGGCGGAAGCTGCTGTCAACGGCTGGTTGCTCACGATAGCCTTGTTACCGACCACCTTCAACACGTGATAGTCACCTTTGAAGGCAGCGTCCGAACTGCGCGCCCGGCTCCTGACGATTACGAAACGGCGTTCTTCTGTGTCGAGGTAGTCATGAAGTTCGGCCTCGGATTGCAATTTCACGGCTTCGCGTCCCGTGTAGAACATGGCTGAGTCGAGCAGCTGACCAGCAGAATAAAGCTTCTCGCCCGGCGCGAGCATGGTGTCTATGTCCTGCGCGATACTTTTCGCGCCCCTGTATGCATCTATCCCTGGCACGAGCGCAATAGAGACATATGCGATCAGGATTGGTGAGAATAGCGACATTCCGACGAAGGCAGCGCGTTGTCGCTTTGTCCATGCCAGCGCACCGATAATGACGACCAGCACGGTCATCAACACCATGAAAAGCTCGAAGCGTTTCCAGATGATTCCGCTGCGGAACTCCCAGTACGCCCACGGATCCTCGACGATAACGTAGGCTGCGCTGATCGAAAGTACCAGTGTCAGAGCTGCACAACCAAGCAATAAGCCACGGCGCGCGTCTTTGAGCGGCTCCCACATGGATTCCTGCCAGTAGCGGGCAACAAGAATGGCGGCGCCGGGGAACATTGGCAGGATATAGGTGCTGAGTTTCGAGGCTGCGATGGAAAACCCGAGGAATATGCACGCTACCCAGCAAACGAGAAACAGCGCCTCTGCTGAGCGGTCTTTTGTCATAGCGCGTGCAATGGCCTGCGGCAATAACAAGCTCCATGGCAACAGACCGGCAAACAACACGGGCACGAAGTAATAGAATGGTTCGGCATGTCGGGGCTGCATGATGCCGCTGCCACCGATGAGGTTGGCGAAATGCTGATGTACCGCAAAATAATAGAGATAGCCCGGGTTCGCGCGTTCCATCAGGACATACCAGGGTACGACGACGGCGGCAAACGTCAGCAGGCCCAGCGGAGAAACGAACTGGGAAATGTATCGTCGCCGGCGCGTGATCAGGCTATGAGCGCCAATAACAACCAGTGGAATGAAAAGACCGATGGGTCCTTTGGTGAGAGCCGCCAATCCGGCAGCCCCGTAAAACAGAAGCACTGATGCTCGCGAATTCTCAGCGTCCTCTGTGCTGCGCACATAGAAATACATTGCGAGCGTACTGAAGAAAATGAACGGGGCGTCGTATTGAACGATCCGCGACACGATGATCATTTCCAGCGACGTCGCCAAAACGATGCCGGCAATGAATCCGGTTGCCTTACCGTACAGCCTCCGTGCAAGGCCGTAGGTAACGAGTACCGTGCCGAGCCCCGCGAGGGCAGCGGGAAGGCGCGCGGCGAACTCCGTTGTGCCGAATACCAGGAAAGAGAGCGCCGTGAGCCAGTTGAACAACGGAGGTTTGTCGAGAAATGCCTCGCCGTTGAAAATGGGAGTTACCCAGTCGCCGGTGAGCAACATGTTCTTTGCGATTACGGCGTGCATGCCTTCGTCGATATCCCAGAGATCGCGTCCGCCCAGATCGAAGAAATACAGCGACGCGCAGAGCACCGTCAGGAAGACCAGTTGGCCTGTCGTTGAATTCCCGAATCCTGGCCGCAACATTGCTCTTGCCTAGATGATGCCGACGCGTCGGGCGAGGTCGGAAGTGAATAGTACCCCGGGGTCGAGCTTCCGCTTGTACCGCAGAAGCTGACGGTAGCGGGGATAAAGACGGCGGAATTGCTCCGGCGTTGCAACGTGATCCTTGGTGAGATGCAATTTGCCGCCTCGATTTATCGTGGCCTCGAGCAGCTGGTCGATGACCTTGCGGCTCGCATCCCGATGTCGCTTCTTGGGGTGAAACTCGAAGTTAAGGCTGTAACCGTCCTCCGAAAACGATATCAACCCTTCGTCGCGTTTGTGCGCGCGCAATACCGTCGTCACCGGCGGGCACGGTGATGTCTGGCAAATCTCGAGAAGTTCGACGATAGCCTCTCTAGCCTCGCCCTTCGGAAATGTCAGCTGGAGTGTGTATCCGTAGGGTCCGCAGACAAGGTGGGCAGGCGGCACGGTGAAGCTTGCCTCAAAGCTGAATTTGAGGAACAACTCGCTGTAAGAGGAACGACCGAGGGATTTCTTCATACTATTCATCGCAAAGTAGAGCCGGTTGAAGACGGGCAGCATCAGGCGCTGCGCGTTCAGCATCAAAGACAACATTGGTCCAAAAAACTCATGAACGGCGAGCCCAAACCGGCGATGCCGACTGAGGCGCTCGTATCCTGCCTGGACATACGCCCGACGTTCCTCTTCGGTGTCGTCCCGCTCCGCCCATCTTGCCGCATGGATTACCGATCGCCCGACCCTGTCACCGCGAGCGTAAGCATCGATCCAGACTACGGCCAGATCATTCGATCTCTCGACACTCGCGAGTGTCTCAAGCAAGGCATCTACATTGGTAGCCGGGATGCAGGTGACGTCAAGATAAGGCGAGTTGATCGGCTTTAGCTGTAGCGTCGCTTCAACAATGACGCCTGTCAGACCCATGCCGCCGATGACCACGTTGAACAATTCATGTGACTTGTCGATCTCAACGAGCTCGCCACTCGCCAGCAGCATCGTCATCGAGACGACCTGGTTGCCGAAGCTTCCGACATGCCACCCGTCCTTACCGTTTACATTGGCGCAAATCGCTCCCGATACCGAGGAATGCGATTCCGTCGGGCTGGATGGCAGCGTGAGGTTACGGTGGTGAAATTCTCGGAATATATCGATCAGGCGCACACCGGCCTCAACCCGGACTTGCCGTTGCACTTCATCGAACTCGATAATGCGGTTCAGGCGGGTAACATCCAGCAGTGCCTGGCCGTCATTGAGCGCCATGTCCCCATAGGAACGGCCAGAGCCTCGAGGGCAAAGGGTAAGACCGTTTTCCCGACACCACTCGAGTACACGCCGGCACTCGTCGATACTTGCCGGCTTTGCAACGAGCGAGCGCGTCCGCCCAGAGCCGACCAGGAATGACAGATCCTGCCATTCCATGCAGGCAGGAGGTTGCGTCGTTGCAGTATCCATCGGCCAGTCTCGCTCTGTCATCCGGGTCCTATGACGATGTAAAGGTGAGAACCCACGCGAATATTCCGCAGCACCCGGTTGCGCCAGGCGGCCTCATCGCCGGCAAACAGCTCCGCAGTGGAACTGTCGCGAACCAGTACGACCGAACCCGGGTGTCGTCTAAAGAAATCTTCTACGTCGTCGGCATCGTCGAGCAGGTCAACCATCGTCCCCGTGTAATAAGCGAAGCCCCCGCGCCGAAGGGCTCCCGCCGGATCCATCATGCCGAAATGGGTCGCATCGCCAATTTGCTCGCTGATCCACCGACTCTGTGGCTCGTAACTCTTGACCGGGCTGAACGCCGGCATTACCAGGCCAAGGATGACCACATACAGCGCGATGAAACTGCCACCGATGCCGATCAGCCCGTTGCGCGCCTGGCCGTTGCGCCACGCAAGACCCATCCACGCCGCACCGGAGAGAAGCACGATAGCCATCACTGCGAACGGCACGCGCACCGCTGCAGCGACCATTTCTTCCTGTTCATTCAATTCGAGTCCGGCTGCTATTCCCGGGAAATTCAAGGACGCGATCAGCAGGCCAACACCGCTGAGCAGGAACACGATGGCCAGTGACAGCGTATAGACCCGTAGCGGCCGGGTGGCTGGCGCCGGCCCATCGGTCTTGTCCTGCGACCGGCATACGTCGGCAAACCAGTGCCCGAGCAACAGCGCCACCGCAGGGTAGGCCGGCAACAGGTAAAGCTCGCGCTTGGTTGCGGCAACAGAAAGAAACACGAAGAACGCGCCGAACCACCACAGCGCGAGCTGCACCCTGGGATCGCGCCAGCGGCCGGAGCGGACCAGCGACCAGACAGCGAAAGGAAAAAGGAACGACCAGGGCAGAAAATTCAACCAAAAATTTCGGAAAAAGTAATACCAGGGCTGCATGTGCCCGCGGTGCTCGGCGGTCAGAAAGCGCTCGAAGTTCTGCGCATAGAACTCGTAGAGCATATTATCCCAGCCCATCGCCTTCGCATTGGCAACGAACCAGGGCAGGTAGACCGCGAGGGCAACTAGCGTCAGCGGCAGCAGTTCGATGACACGCAGCCGCTGACGACGCGTCCCGAGCCAGAGCACGAGGACCAGGCCGGGGAGCAACAAGCCGAGTGGCCCCTTGGCGAGCATGGCGACGCCGAAGAACGCAAAGCCCAGCACACGCAGCCACACACGCGGCCTGTCCCCCGAGCCCTCAGCGTACGCGATGAGGCCGGCGGTAATCGCGAGCGTGAAACTCACATCGGGCCGGTAGCTGTTCCCCTCGTACACGAACAGCAGGATCGTCAAGAGGGAGAAGCCGGCCCAGAAGCCCGTGTCATCACCGAACCAGCGCCTCCCGGCACCGGCTATGATAAAAATCGTCATCAAGGCGGCAATCGCGTTGGGCAGGCGCAATGAAAACGCCGACATCCCGCCCAGCAGGTGCGACGAGACAGTCCCGATCCAGTAAATCATCGGCGGATAATCGACCCAGATTTCGCCCATGCGCCGCGGCGAAACCCAGTCACCGCTGAGGAACATCGCGCGCGCCACCTCGGCAATATCCGGCTCGTCGGGGTACCACACGTCCCGAAGGCCAAGAAACGCTATGTAGACAAGCACACCGACAACGAGTAACAGGACGTAACGGTACTCTTGCGCCCAGATAGTAAGTCCTGACTCGCGTCTGGCGATCATGCGGTCTGCGCTGCTCCCACGCCGGCGACCGCGGCGGCCACCCTGTCGATTTGCGTTGTGGTCAGCGAGGCGTGCGCCGGCAGGTGCAGTGCCTCACGCTCGGCTCGCGCCGCGTTGGGGAATTCAGGCCCGCCGTCGAACATTCGGCTGCAATCGCGCATGTACAGGTGCTTGGTATCCACACCGGCGCGCAGCAGTTCGGCGGACACCTCGGCGAGTTGCGGCATCAAGGCCGTAACCAGCATGTAGTTGGCCGTTACGTTCGGTCCCGCGGGCTCCTGGAAGGTCACCTGGCCACGGAGCCGTCCAATCAGATGCTCGGCATTCTCGACGCGGCGGGCATTCAATGCCCCGATCAGCGGGATCTGTCGCAGGCCGAGCTTTGCCTGGTAATTGGTATAACGTCCCATCTTACCGGCCAGCGATACCTCGTCGCCCTGATAGCCGGAGGCGAAGCGGTCCTCGCCATCGGACCCCCGAGTTGCCCAACGCAGGGCCTGGTAAACGCCGAGATTGAACAACAGCGGATTGGTAACAGCCGCCTCGAAACTGGTTTTCAACAGGCGTCGCAGCAACCATCGCATCCCGTTAGTCGGCTCTTCTTCGCCGGCGGCGCGAACGCGGCTCGCAAGCGCCGGGTCGCGAACCGTCACCATGCCCCCGCCCATCGTATTGATGACTTTGGACGTCTCGAAGCTGAAGCAACCGGCGTCGCCGAAAGATCCGACCTTCTTGCCATCGACCGATGCGCCGAAACAGTGGGCGCAATCTTCGATAAGTACCGCGCCATATTGCCTGCAGCTCTCGGCGATCCGTTCGATCTGGCACGGCACACCGTACAGATGCGTCGCGATCACGGCACTTGTTCGATCCGAAATCGCGGCCTCCAGCGCGTTCGGATCCATACCGAGCGTCCGCATTTCGCAGTCTACGAATTTCAGGTCGTAGCCGAGCGACTTCACAATGAACGGTACTATCGGGTAACCGAATGCCGAGCAAACAACCTCACTGCCAGGCTCAAGGCCAAGGGCGTCGAACAGGAACTTGAAGCCGGCCCGGCCGGAAGGCACGGCAACTGCGTCAACCGTACCGATCGCCGCCGCGAACTCATGCTCGAAGCGTTGGACCTCCGGTCCCTGCCAGGCATCGCCACGCATAAGGGAGCCGACCGCGGTTCGCCAGGCGCCCTTCGGCAAGTGAATTCTTTGTCTCGCAATGGCCATATTTGACTACTCTGATTGGTGGTGAGTCATTCGATTGTCGTTGACAGTTCACAATACGTGTCTTTACGATCGATCGTCCTTCCAGTCGACGAGCTTACCCAACAGCATCGTTAGCTTCCGGTCTATGACTAAGAACAGGATTGCCGACTATTCCAGGCTTGCCGCATTTGCGGTGCTCGCCGTTGTGACCGCATACGGCACGTATCGATTTCTCACCGGCGACTGGACCGACGTAATTCAGTTCTGGCGCCAAAACTGGATAGTGATCCCGCTGCTGGTCGTGCTGTCGGTAATCGACGTGGCACTCGAGGGCATTGCCTGGATGTGGACCTATCATCGATTTGGAATTCGTACACTGGACCGCGATGGATGCTGTGCCTTCCTGGTCGGCCGCGCCGGGCTGATTCTGCCGGCGCAGCTGGGCCGCCTGCTGCGACCGGATGCGATCGTCAGGTTGCGCCGCGCGAACATCTCCGAGGCACTGAAAGCCGAGGGTGTGATGTTTGTTCTCGACGGTATATCCGTGCTCGCGTTGCTCGCCGGCTTGCTGGTGTTCCTGGAGTTCCCGGTTGCGGCGCCACTCGCCGGAATCGGCGTCGTTATCGTAATGGTCTTCCTCGGCAACAAGATCAACGCGATATTGACGCACACCCGATTGCGGCTGCCGACAGCGTTCTGGTGGGCGTGGCCGACCTTTGCCGTGATACTCGTCAACATGCTGGGTTGGGTGATGCATGGATTGGCGCTTCATGTCGTCGTTGCCAAGCTGCCCGGAAGCATGAGCCTGTGGGACTCGCTGTTCATGGGCCCCGGCTCGGCAGTGCTCGGCGTCGCGACCGGGCTGCCGGGCGGGATAGGGGCAACCGAAGGTCTGCTCGGCGCGGGCATGCGCCTGAGGAGTGTACCGGTCGAGCATCTGGCAGTAGCAGTGGCCGCATTTCGCCTGATCACATTCTGGGTGTGGATTCCGATAGGATGGCTGGCGATGGGTTTGCTGCGGCGCAAAGCAAGAGAGATCAGCAGATGAGCAGGCGTTATCCGTTCGCAATCATTAAAGAAAAGCTGCATGCGAGGCGCGACTCCGTTCTCGATTTCGCCATCGGTCGGCGACCGGTCGTACTCCCGAAGCCAATCGAAGACTACTTGCGCGCCAACGCCGAGCTCGCTCTCGTGCCCGCTAATCGCGACGATACGGATGCGTTCAGGGCGGCGGCGGTGGATTACCTGGCGCGAGAATATGGCGTCACCTTGCCGGACGATCGAGTCCTGCCGACGCCGGGCGGTCGCGCCGCGATGGCTGCGCTGATCGCCGCAGCCCTGAGCCCGGGAGACAAAGTGGCGGTTACGACGCCCGGTTACCCGGCGTTTGCCCGACTTGCGCGGCACGGTCACGCGGATGTCCTCGAGATGCCGCTGGATGCCGACAAGCACTTCGCGCCGGACATATCCTCGGCACTGGCTTTCTGCACGTCGCCGGTTCGTATTGTCAGCATCAATTATCCCAATAATCCAACCGGGGCGACTCTCTCGACCGATGTGGTGGCTGCGCTCAGTGCTTTGTGTTCGCAGGGTTCGATCGTGTTCAACGACGCCACCTACGGTCCCCTCGTCTACAGTGAAATGCCGCGATCTCTGCTTGCGGAGGCGCGACTGCACGTGCCGGGCGTTGAACTCGTCGAACTGCACTCGTTTTCGAAACTGTTCCCGCTGGGCCCATTTGCTGTTTCGTTTCTTGCCGGCTCCGGGCCGCTCATGGAGAGCATCAGCACTTACAGCGAATTTGCCTGGTCGCCCCTGAGCAGGCTGCAACTCGAGATCACCTCGCTCGGCATGCGGGACGAGGGCCGCAACGATGAATTGCGACGCTACTTCCCGGACCGGATCCGTGATTTGTCCGACACGCTCGTGAAGCTCGGCTTCGAACCTCGCGCAACGCCGGCCGGCGTTTATGTGCTCTGCGCCGTTCCGAAATCGATTGACGGACATACCACGGTTTCGGCGGCCGATGCCGCCGAACACCTCATCGACATGTTCGACCTTGCCGTCGTGCCAGTGGATACTCCGCAAGGCGCTTACCTGCGATTTTCCACTCTGTACCAGCCCGCAGACCTGCAGGGTCTCGCCGGGCTGCAGGGTAAGCTGCAGCTGGCCTGACATCGATCATAAAGCCCTGTGCTCTTCACCCGAGTGAGGCTGCGCAAAGGTCGGCAGGTCGATTATGTTTCGCCTGTTCTCGAATACGCGGCAGACTGTGTCAAACACCTCGTCAACCGAGATGTGCTCCATGCAATAGCTGCGGGTACAGGCCGTGTAGCGCTGGTTGAACGCGTTTACACAGGGGCTGCAAGCCAGGCTGTGGTAGACGATGTGGCTGCGCGTCGACTTCGAGCCGAAGACGACGGGCGTTTCCGGACCGAACAGCGTAACGACCTCAACAGGTGTCAGGCTCGCAAAATGCGCCGGCCCGCTATCGTTCGTAACCAGAATGTCGGCAAGACCGTACAGTACGAGGAGCTGGCGCAATGTCGTCTGTCCGGCGAGGCTCACGCATCGCGCCGAGCCAACGGCATTCGCGATATCCTCTGTCTCAAGCTGTTCCTCGGGCGCGCCCGTGAATGCAATCAGGAGCTTCGGGTAACGTTGCAGCAGCCGCTTCGCGAGTTCGACATACCGCTCTGCCGCCCAGCGCCTGTGCTGCAGCATGTCGCCCGCGTTGGCGTTGAACAGCACAAACGGCGGAATTTCCTGGCGGCCGATCACCCGCCTTACCATCGCCTCTACCGTCTTCACCTCGTCTGGATGCGGGTCGAAGCGGGTAACATGACGCCCGACAGCCGGCTCGAAGTCGATTGCCGGCAGTATCCTTGCGGGCATCGTCGCGGCCTCGACAAGTACGCTGTATAGCTGGCTGGCGTGATGGGTGATGTTATACGGAACGCGATGCGTCATCAGGTCGCCACGGTAGCCGGCTTCTCCGGCGTATGAATGGAATCCTACCCGCCGTCGGGCGCCGGACAAATAGGTCAGCGCGCCGGAGAAACGCGAAAAGAACTCGAAATCGACGGCCGTGTCGATCTTTTCCTGCCGAAAGCGACGTATCGCCCGCAGGGTGTCTGCGGCACAAACGATCAGGTTATTGTGCCGTAACGTGATGATGTTGTCGGACGGAACGACGTCCAACAGATCAAGAATGAAACGATTCTCTTCAAAGACCGCCATAAAGACGTTGTCGCGTCCGACGAGCTCGATCGCGCGCTTTATTGCCGGTTCGGCGATCACGGTTGCCCCTTGCTCAACCAACTTGATGATCAGGATGCGCTTTGGCGGCTCACTATCGGGTCCGCGCATAGCGTCCCCTAGCCTGCGTACGCCGGTCAGCGCCGCCGTCATTGGTACCCCCACCCACCGGTCCAGGAAGCGCATACTCGTGACTTTCATTGTTTCCCCAACTTGTCTTTATTTTGGATGCGCTGTCCGGCTTACCTGTCGTGCGGAATTCGAAGCACCCGGCCAGCAGTAGTCTTCAGTCCCGAATGGTTAAATGTAGTTGAACCAAAAATCATTCGCAATTTCGGATATCCGCAGATGTTTTCGCTTTGTGCGGACCGTTTCATGGGCCGGGAGCTGAAAGAGAAAATAAGTTGTCCATCGTTGCCATGTTCCGTTTTGCGCCCGCTTGGCCGCCGAATCAGAATCCCGCGATGCGTTCGATGGTCCAGAACGCCGCCATGGTGCCGATCCCGTAGACCGGGATGCGCCAGGCCCATTCCGGCCATTCGATTTTGCGCAGCATCGACCAGGCCAGGATCACCGCCCCGATAAAGAGCAACTGTCCCGTCTCGACGCCGACGTTGAAAAACAGCAGCGCCAGCGGGATCGCGTGCTCCGGGAGACCGATCTCCGACAGCGCCCCGGCGAAGCCGAAGCCGTGCAGCAGCCCGAAGGTAAATGCGACCAGCCAGGGTTTGCGGCGTGTGATGCCGGGCTTGCCCTGCCGCCAGTGAATGATCTCGGCCGCAACGAACAGGATACTGAGCGCGATCACCGCTTCGACAGGGGCCTGCGGCACGTGCACCCAGCCAAGGGTCGCCGCGGCAAGGGTAATGCTGTGCGCCAGCGTGAACGCCGTGACGGTCGCGACGAGCTTGCGCCAGCCCTCGACGATCATGAGCAGCGCCAGCACGAATAACAGGTGATCGATGCCGAGCAGTATGTGTTCGACGCCGAGCATCGTGTACGTCGATGCGACCTGCCGCCAGCTCTCGGAGTTCGAGACAGTGAACGTGTAGTTGGACGGCGTCAGGCGCACGATCTGCGTCGTGTCGTCGAGCCGCTCGAATCGGGCGAGTACGTCGGTCAGCGTCGCGGATAGCCCGTCGATCGTGACGTCGTGACCGACCAGGCCGCCCGGGCAGATACTGGTCCAGCGCTCGACGAACGCGCCGCCCTGCTGGTAACTCCGCATTTCGCCACGCGTCTTGCAATGGTCGGGCATCCGGGCGTACAGGCCGAGGCGCAGGTCACCGCGGGCCGGGACACGCCACAGCACATCGTAGGTCGCCTCGTCGATCTGCTGGATGCGGAGATAGCCCGGCCGCACTTCGTGCGCGAGGCTCTCCCCGGAAACCAGCAGGACCAGGAGCGGAAGCGCAAGGATGAACCGGCGTATGTTCACGAGTCGCTGTCCGCTATCGGTTCGATCGTTATCGTGTAGTCCTTGCGGAATTCCTCGTACAACGTGTCGATGGCTTTGACCCGCTGTTGGTTATCCCAGTCACGGCGCACATCCCGCTCCGCCTCCTCGAGCGTCAGCGGCCGGCCGGGTACGAATTCCTCGACGAGAACGAGGTGCAGCCCGTAGCCCGAGAGAACCGGCCCCTGCCACTTGCCCGCCTCGAGGTCCACGAGGTTCCCGGCGAAGTCCCTGCCAAACAACGCAGCCAGCTCGCTTTCCGTCTTCCTTACTTGCCGGTGCGCCAGGGAAAGCCTGTCGCCCAGGTTCTCCGGGTTGGTCAATACGGAGTCGGTCTCGAGCAACAGCAGCGCCTGTTCCGCATCCTGGTCTGCAGCGGCGCCTCGCTCGTCGACGTTGAAGAAGACCTGGCGAAGCGTATAGACCGGTTCGAGCGTGTAATTCTCGATGTTGTCTTCCAGGTACTCCTGCAACATTTCCTCCCCCGGCTCCGCCATCGACACGATCTCGTCGGCGAGGACCTCGAGTTTTTGCCGCAGGCGCCGGCGGATGATCGTGTCATTGGAGTCGAGACCCAGCCTCTGGCCTTCACGATAGGCGATTTCTTCGCGGATCCAGTCGTCCACAATACCGGTGAATTCAGCCTGCGTTGGCGGACGCTGCCAGGTACGGGTGAACGCGGTGACGAGGTGCTCCTGTTGCCCGCGCGAAACGACGATCTCGTCGTCCGCAGGCGCGTCCGGTCCGATGTATGAATACAGGGCGAAGACCAGGGCGCCCAGCACCAGAAAATGCACGAGGGGTTCTTTCATCCACATAATTCGTTGATCCGAACGGGAAGTCGAAACTGAATCAGAAGCGTATTGCTACGGCGCCCGGTCTTCAGCTGTTACGCGCAATAGTTCACGCTTGTTGAGTGGCTGTAGCGGCCGAGCGTTGTCGTGCAAGTGCGAGGAGATCGCCTCGATCTGGTCGGCCGACAACTCCTCCGGCTCCGCGATCACGAACCAGCGCACATTCTCGGTGCAGGGCGGTGTGGTCAGCGAGCCGGCATACTCGTAGAAGACGTCGGGCAGCGGCCTGAGCGCCCCGATGTCGAGCTCCAGGTTCTCGAGGTGCCGGGCATCGCCCACGTTGTCGGGCAGATTGCTCACGATCAGGTCAAAAGCGGGGTCGTGTTCACCCTCTTTGTAAAGGACACCCAGCACGGCCAGTTGCCCTTCCGAGTTACTCATTACGAAATGGGCTTCGAGCGGGTAGTGGACACCCTCGATGGCGTGCTCACTGGGTGAGTGAAAGTGAAACTGCGCCAGGGCGAAACGTGTGCCGTCGATCATGAGCCCGAATTCGGCATCCGGCGTCACCTGGATCGTGTGCCCGTTGTCGATCAGGTCGAGAATTTCCGACCGCCGGTCGAAATTGACAATGACCTCGCCGATCAGGTGTTCGAGTTGGGTACCGGATACTTCCTCGGCGCCCGAAAGATCGATGGGCGATTGCTCGCGGCCACTTGCGCAGACGGAAAAATCGGGGCTCAGACCGGCCCAGTGCTCAGGCCCTTCGGCACCTTCGTAGCCCCAGTGCACGGCCCCGCGCGCGGCCTCGTCGTGTGCGGCCGGTTCTTCGGCGACCTCGGGGGACTCGGCCCCGCCGCAGGCTGCGATCGCCGCGCAGGCGGCGACCGCGGCCCAATCCCGATACCGGGCAAACATTACGGCGTGTACCAGATTGGCGACGTATAGGCGCGTTCCTGCGTCGTCATCGGAACCTCGTCCGACATCGTGATGCCGTAGCGCAGCTGGTCGTAGGCGGTCCAGCGTGGTGTGGGAATCTCGATGACGCGAGCGTAGTAAAAGGCCCTCTGGTCAGGATCAAAGTCGGGGTCTTCCCAGACGGTGATCAGCTCGGGGTCGCCGATCGTATTGGTCCAGGTCGCCCTGGCAACGTCGACGGTATTGCCGACCGGCGCCAGCTTGCCGTCGCCGTCCAGCTGGCGCCGATCGGCGTCACCCCAGACGACGTTGTACACCTTTTCCTGCGTCTCTCCGTCGTTATCCAGCCAGCCTTTGACGATCTGGATGCGGTCGAGGTTGCCGCTGTAGGGGTCCTTGAGCGCCGCCACGAGGAACGTCGGCGACGCGCCGTCCGGGCGTGCGGGCATGTCGCCGCCCATCGGCACTCCCTTCGTGTAGCCGGTCGCTCCGGGAAGTCGGCTCGCTGCGTCCGACGCCTCGAACTCCCAGCCGCCCCAGAAGCGGACGAGGATTCTTGTACCTGTCGTGCCGTACACTTCGCGCCGCTTGTAGGCGTCCCAGATTGCCTCGCGCGTGTTCTCGGTGGCCCACACGGCAGCCAGTCCGGATGCTGCCTGCTCCCAGCCCATCACGTTGCCGGCCGGGGTCGCGAGCACGGGTTTGTTCCACCGATGGGCACTCGGCTCCTTGCCCGTGTGCTTGCCGAAGAAATTCTCCTCCGCCGCCGTCACGAGGGACGTGTGGGAATCGGTGCTGCCGACGACGCCGAGCTTGAACGGGTTCGTGCCGAGCCGGTCCTCCAGCGCCAGGCCGGCCTTGAGCGCTTCGCGTGCATACTCGTATTGCAGCATGTCGTCCGACTTCACCTGGCTGAGGTCGAGATTACCGGCATCCCAGGTCTCGTAGTCCGCAAATTCGTCGTTCGGCGACAGCAAGGGATGGGTCTCACCGTCGCCCTTGATCTGCGTGATTTCGTACACGGGCTCCCAGCGAGCCCGCTTTTTGGCGTAGTCGGCATCGAATCGCTTGCCGTCGATCGTGCGCGGCATGAACATCATGCCGTTCGACAGGTTGCCGTTGTGCGGGATGGCCAACACGCGGTCACTTGTCTTCGCCTCATAGTTCTCCATGAATGCCCACAGGTCTTCGGGGTCGGTGCTGTCGGCGAAGGTAAAGGGGACTATCTGGTCGGCGTCGTTCTTGTCGCCGCGGAACATGAGTACGCGGTGCAGGTTGTTGCCCTTGATCAGCGACGTCCACTCGTAACCGATGACCGCCGTGAAGCGGCCGGGATCGTTGTACTTGTCGGCGGTCTTCGTGTAGTTGTTCCAGACCGTGCGCGTGATGGTCGGGTCGAAGATCGCAGGGGGCAGCTTGCCCTGGCTCCCCGCCGAGATCATCTCCCCGGCGGCCTTGACGCCCTCCTCCGGGCTGGAGTTCATCATCTGGTGCCAGCGCCGCAGCTGATCATCCTTGAGCAGGTTCGGGTTGCCTTTGTACAGCTCCATCACGACGCCCATCGCGACGCCGTGGTCGGCAACAACGAGATAATCGAGCGGCCGCGATAGCTGCACACGCTGCCCGGTCGTCGACGTGACGGAGTGACCCAACGCGAAGCGATAGGCGTCCTCTGGCGTCAGCCGGTTGCCGAACGCGAACGCATCCGGGGAGTTCGCCGTGTGCAGGTGCGTGTCGCCCCACAACGGCCGGGTGGGAAAGCCGCGGTCGGCGTAGGGGGAATAGCCCCGGCTGATGAAGTGCTCGGCCGCCTCTTCGGGGTCCAGCGTCATCTCGCCGGCCTGTTGCTCGGCGGGCGCGGGCGCAGCGACGAATAGCGCTGCGAGAACGAACAAGAAAGTACCGGGTTTCATATTTCTCACCTTTGTGATTCTCGGTTCATCGCAATTACTTCAGGGGGTGTACCAGATCGGCGACGTGTAAGCGCGTTCCTGCGTCGTCATCGGCGACTCCTCGGGCGCCTCGACGTTGAAGAAATTCGCCTCGTAGGCGGTCCAGCGCGGTGTCGGAATCTCGATGACGCGCGCGTAATAGAACGCGGGCTGCGAAGCATCGAAGTCCGGGTCGGTCCACACCGTGATCAGCTCGGGATCGCCGATCGTGTTGGTCCAGATCGCCTCTTCGACGTTGACCGTGTTGCCCACGGGCGGCAGCTTGCCGTCGGCGCCCGGCTGGCGCTTGTCAGAGTCGCCCCAGACGACGTCGTAGACCTTTTCGTACGTGTCGCCCTTGCTGTCGATCCAGCCCTTGACGATCTGGATGCGGTCGAGATTGCCGGATAACGGGTCCTTGCGCGCTGCGACGAGGAAGGTCGGCGTTTTGCCTTCTGGCGCCGAACGCAGGTCGCCGCCCATCGGCACGCCTTTCGTGTAACCGACGTTCGCAGGAAGTCTCGTGTTGGCGTCGGCTGCCACGAAGTCCCAGCCACCGAAGAAACGAACCGTCATGCGCGGGCCGGTGGTGGCATAGACTTCCTTGCGCTCCATCGCGTCGAAGATGGCCTTGCGCGTGTTCTCGGTGGCCCAGACGGCCGCGTAGCCGGAGCTGGTCACCGACCAGCCGGCATATTCGGCGTCACCTATCTTGGCCATCGCATGCTCCATGCGGCCCGCGTAGGGCTCGGAGCCGGAGTGCTTGCCGAAGAAGTTGTCCTCTTCGGCGGTCGAGAGCGAGGTGTGGGTGTCGGTCGAGCCTACCATGCCGAACTTGTACGGGTTCGTGCCGTGCTTCTTCTCCAGCACAAGGCCGCGCTTGAGCGCCTCGCGCGCATACTCGCCGGCCAGCATGCTGTCCTTCTTGAGCGCGCTGAGGTTCAGGTTGCCCTGGTCCCAGGTCTCGTAATCGGCGAACTCGTCGGTCGGCGACAGGAACGGGTGCGCCTCGCCGTCGCCCTTGATCTGCGTCGCTTCGTACATCGGCTCCCACTTGATGCGCTGTTCGACATACGTTTTGTCGATGCGCCGGCCCGTGTACTGCCGGTCCAGCGGGAACATGATGCCGTTCGACATGTTGCCGTTGTGCGCCAGCGCGAGGACGTCACCCCTCGAGGCCGATTCGAGGTTGTCCATCCACTTCCACAGGTCCATCGGGTCGGGGCTGCCGAACGGCGCCATCGTGGTGTAGGGCTCGAAACGCAACGCGAGGTCGGCATCATCGCGATAGATCACGACACGGTGCAGGTTGTTGCCTCCCTGCACGAGCGACGTCCATTCGTAGCCGATGAAGGCCGTGAATCGGCCCGGGTCATTGTAGTCTTCGGCGGCCTTGACGATGCGCTCCCAGGTGGCCGTAAAGGCCTTCGAGCCCGGTTCCACGGAGAGCGCGTCCGAGATAGATCTCCCTTTGCCGAATGCATCGATCAGTTCGACGGTCGCGGCGACGGCGGTCTGGCCGCCGGCCTTGATGGCGTCGTGGATGCGACGGCCCTCGGCGTCGGCGAGGATGTCGGGATGGCTCTCGAAAATGCGCGTAAAGAGGCCCATATTGTCCGAGTGATCGGCGACAACGAGCCAGTCGAGCGGCCGGGACAGGCGCACCTTGTAGCCCGTCGTCGCGGTAACCTCGTCGCCGCGGGCGAACTGGTAGGCCTCTTCCGGGCCGAGGCGATTACCGAATGAACCGGCATCGAACGACAGCGTCGTGTGTACATGGGTATCTCCCCACAGTGGCCGATCGGGGAAGTTGCGCCCGGCGTACGGCGAATAGGAAGGTGGCTCAAAATTCGCGGGTTCCTGCGGGCCGCCGAAATCCTGGGCCCGCGCGGTGCCGAGAGACAGGACGAGCGCTGCCATGAAAATTCCGAGTAGTCTTGCGGTCATGTTATTCCCCTGTGCTTGGACGGCAATTGTCTGGGCGACCTGCCGGGTACGGTGCCGGTAGTTAGTCTCGTGCGTCGGTCCCGAGCTGATATCAACGGAGGGCCACTTCTTGTTCGTTCTTGCGGTAGCGTTGCAGATGCTCGCATATGGTTATCATCCACAACGCCATCCATCAATACGCACTTCTTCCTATGCCAGATTGCCTCCGCCCTCTTTTGCATGCAACTCAGTCACTGCTGAGCGTTATTCCCTGATCCGCCTGTGTAACTCCCGAGAGAGCTAACGCCCTGCAGATTGCGCAGATCCTCGTCAGCACTCGGCGGTTCCGCAAGTTCGATGATATTGCCGAAGGGATCGCGGCAGTAGACCGTGTAGATGCCGCCGCCGATGTCCGTCGGTTCGCCGAGCAGCTCGCCGCCGAGTTCGAGCAGTCGTTCATATTCCGCCCGGCAGTCGTCGACGAAGAAACACAGGTGGCGGATGCCTTGTACATTTGCGTCCGCCGATTCCCCGTCCGACTCGGGCTGTTCCGGCCTGCTGAATTCGAACAGCTCGAGGTAACAGTTGTGCCCGGCGAGCGTGACGCCGCGGCAGGCCGATCCCTGCAGCCCGGTGACGCGATCGGCTGCGGGACTATCGGACCAACCCTCATCGCAGAAATGGCGGAAGCCGAACATCTCCTCGTAAAAGCGCCGCGCCTTCTCGAGGTCGGGCACGACGAGCCCGGGATGCGCAAATCCCAGGATCACGGCGCGTATGGTTCGGTCAGCGTCAGCACGTTACCGCCGCAGGGTTCGCGCAGGTAGCCTGTAGTGAGCCCGGTAAGCGGATCCGTCGTCGGGGCCTTGAGTTCCTGCATACCGGCCCAGAGCGCATCTTCCCAGGCGCGTTTGACGTTCTTCGCCTGGTAGATGATCGAGCTGATGTATGGGCCGTGTTCCTGCAGATGGGCTTTTTCGAAGTCGTGCCGTGCATTGTGCAATACGAACAGCGAGCGGCGCTCGTCACGATCATAGTCGCCGTCGGACATTACAACCTCGTGATAACCGTTGGACCGGAACTCGTCGATGACATGCATGCCCATGACATCCCGGTACCAGGCTGTCATGCCCTCGACGTCCCGGCACACTTCGGCATTACCGACCATCTGCAACCCGCACTCACCGGACGGCGCATTGGTGAATTCCTGGACGCGGAACGTATCGTCCGTGTACTCCATGATCTCGATCCAGCGGCCCTCGGGGTCGTGGACCACGAAGCCGTCATAGGTCGGGAATTCCTCGAACGGCATCACCTCGGTTGCGCCGTTCGCCAGCAGCTGCTCCATCGACGCGCGCGCGTCGCTGGTGATCCAGCAGATGTGGTTGTAGCCCCGACCGTGCGCCGACCACCAGTTGCGCTCGTACTCGAACTGGAAGGGCGGCGCTTCGATCTGCACCTGGTAGGCGCGGCCACCACAACCGAGAAAGGTGTAGTCCGAATGACCTTCGCCGGTGACGTGGAACACCGCACCGGAAAAGTAATTGGTGATGCCGTGGTGCCAGCGCAGGTAGGGCCACATGCTGTCGCGCGGCTTGTCGTCGTAGATGCAGAGATGATGCAGTCGGTAGTCGAGGTCGCGGGCGGATTTCATCGGCGTTTCCTGGAACGGGATTTCAGCTAATCTGTAGTCTAGGGATGCGCTGCGCCCAGGCAACGGCTTTTCAGGACATCATGTCTGACTTTTCGGGACAGGTGGCGAATGGACAGAACTATCACAGGAAGGGGCGGAAATATCATTAACCGCCTGAATACCGCTCCCTATAATCTCTACTCTGAATCGTTGCGATGGGCAGATCTCGAGCGTGACAAAGAGCAACATTGTCCTGACGGTACCGGAACCCGGGCGCTTCGAGCTCGTGGAACGGCCGTATCCCAATTATCTGCCCGGTTACGCGGTCATCCGCACCGAGATAGCGCCGGTTTGCCTGGAAGGTAGCCGAATCTGGGCCGAGCACGATTTCGAGTTCCACGACGATCCCCGGCACCTGGGGCACGAAGGTGTCGGCGTCATCGACGCCATTCATCCCGGTTCCGGCTTCAGGAAGGGTGACCGCGTCATCGTCTTCCAGGGCGACCATTGCGGCCAGTGCCATAGCTGCCGCAATGGTCTGTCACCGACGTACTGCGTTTCCAACCTGCCCGACCATGGCGGCCGGGCCCTGATCGGCATCGAGGAAAAAAATGATTCTGAATCCGGTGGTTTTGCCATGGCGAAATATCGCCTTGCGCCCCTCGCGAACCTCTACCGAATCCCGGACGCGGTCGACTTCAAATACGCCGCGGCCTGCAACTGTTCCTTCGGCGTCGGCTTCTCGAACCAGGAAATCATGAACGTTCGCGCCGGCGACACGGTACTCGTCGGCGGTATCGGCTTCATCGGCATGGGGCACATCATCTCCGCGCTCTACCGCAATGCGACGGTAATCGCACTGATGCGCAACCCCTACCGCAGGGGCCTTCTCGAACGGATGGGGGTGCAGCATTTCGTGGACCCGTCCGACGAGGATTGGCTCGAGCAGATCCGAGCCCTCACCTACGAGGGCCAGGGCGTCGACCACTCCGTGGACGGCTCCGGTGTGCCCTATTACCAGGAGAAGCTGATGGCTGCGACCCGCCTTTACGGCACCGTGAACTTCAGCGGCCACACGCCGGGCGCCAAGATCGAATTGAGCCCCCTCCACCACGTCATCGACCCGGCACACCAGCTGATGGGCCAGCACGACGTCCGCACGCGCGACCGCGAGTATCTCGTGCGCGCGCTCGTCAATCCGCGCGTGCAACGCATGATCGACGTCATGGTGACGCACGAGTTCCCGATGTCACAGGCCGGAGCGGCGTTTGACGTACAGGTTTCGAAACAGTGCGGGAAGATCTACCTGCACACGCAACAATAGCCACAGCCACACGCTCTCCGGAATGGGCGTCAGGAGTCAGAATTGAATTCACTGGACGGAAAGGTTGCGCTGATTACAGGCGGTACCGCCGGTATCGGGCTGACCGTCGCGAAGAACTTCGTCGACTCGGGCGCGACGGTCGTGATTACGGGCCGACGGGCCGACGGCGACTCGATTGCGGCTGAAATTGGCGCATCCTTCGATCGTTGCGACGCAACGGTCGAGGCAGAGGTAGCGAGATGTTTCGCCGCCGTCGAGCAATCGGCCGGCAAGATAGACGTCCTGGTGATCAATGCGGGCGGCGCAGCCGATGAAGGCAGCATCGAGACCTTCCCCACGGAAAGCATGCAGAAGCTCATCGACGTAAATTTCAAAGGTGTGTTCCTGGCGCTGAAATACGGTCCGCGTCACATGAACGACGGCGGCTCCATTATCACGACGGGCTCGGTGTCCGGCGCCGGGACAACCAACGCCGGATCCGCCGTTTACGCCGCAACCAAAGCGGCCGTCGCCTATCTCACGCGCACGTCCGCCATCGAGCTGGCACCGCGCAACATTCGGGCAAACTCGGTCTGCCCGGCCGTTATCGCCGACACCGGCATGATGACGGCCGACAATGGCTGCGACGAAGCCCGCCTGCTCGCGTCGCTGACCGCGCTCGGGCGCATGGGCCGGCTGGATGAAGTCGTCGGCGCGTACAACTTTCTCGCGAGCGACGCGGCCACCTTCATTACGGGACAGGAGTTGCGCGTCGACGGCGGCCTGACAGCCGGTATCGGCCTGCCGATATTCAACGGACTGACAGCATCCCTGGAGGGACAGAAGTGTTAATTGAGTTTCGTTAGTCTGTAAAAGGTGCCGGACTTATTTTTAGCTAAAAGCTGCCGGACTTATTTTTCGAAGGACAGAAATGTTAATTGGACTTTGAAGTACAGCAGTTCTCGTAAGGAAGAGTACGAATAGAGCCCGGGGTGACATACGCGTACGCTTCGGTAGCCAAAGCAAATAAGAACCGGATTTCCCGGTTCGTATCCAACGGGAGAAACCATGCACAGACGAGGCTATTTGCCCATTGCGGTTGCCTTGCTCGCCTTGGCCAGCGGGTCGGTCAGCGCGCAGGACAAACCCAACATCCTGGTCATTTGGGGCGACGATATCGGCGTTCACAATATCAGCGCCTACAACCACGGCATCATGGGTTACCGGACGCCGAACATCGACCGGATCGCGCAGGAAGGCGCGATGTTTACCGATTCGTACGCGCAGCAAAGCTGCACCGCGGGCCGTGCGTCGTTCATCCTCGGCCAGCACCCCTTCCGTACCGGTCTGCTGACCATCGGCATGCCCGGTTCGGATCACGGCATGCCCGACTGGGCGCCGACGATTGCCGACCTTCTCAAGGAACACGGCTACACGTCCGGCCAGTTTGGCAAGAATCACCTCGGCGACCAGGACAAACACCTGCCCACGAATCACGGATTCGACGAGTTTTTCGGCAACCTCTACCACCTCAACGCAGAGGAAGAGCCGGAAACCTACTACTATCCGAAGGATCCCGAGTTTCGTAAGAAATTCGGACCGCGTGGCGTGATTCACTCCTACTCCGACGGCCGTATCGAGGACACCGGTCCGCTGACAAAGAAGCGCATGGAAACCGTCGACGAGGAGTTCGAGGCGGCCGCCATGGACTTCATGGAGCGCGCCGTTTCGCAAGAGAAGCCGTTCTTCATCTGGCTGAATTCGACGCGCATGCATGTGTGGACGCGCCTGAAACCCGAATCAGAGGGCCGCACGGGCATCGGCCTGTACCCCGACGGCATGGTGGAGCACGACGACGCAGTAGGTCGCGCACTTGCGAAGCTGGAAGAGCTCGGCATCGCGGACAACACGATCGTTATTTACTCGACCGATAACGGTGCAGAGTCGTTTACCTGGCCCGACGGCGGCATTACGCCGTTCCATGGCGAAAAGGGCACGACCTGGGAAGGCGGCCACCGCGTTCCGCAGGTCATCCGCTGGCCCGGCGTCATCGAGCCCGGTACCGTCTACAACAACATCATCTCGCATGAAGACTGGTTGCCGACGTTCCTGGCAGCTGCCGGTGAACCGGACATCAAGGAGAAGCTGAAGAAGGGCCATCGCGCGAGCGGCAAGAAGTTCAAGGTGCACCTCGACGGCTACAACTTCATGCCATTCTTCAAGGGCGAAACCGAAGAGAGCCCGCGCGAGGAAATCATCTACTTCGGCCAGGGTGGCGATCTGAATGCGATCCGTGTCGATGACTGGAAGATCCACTTCGCGACGATCGACGGGAACATCGCGACGGGTGTACGCCGTGTGGCCGGCTGGCCGCTGATCGTCAACCTGCGCGCGGATCCTTACGAGAAGATGCCATCCGAGGGTGAGATGGGCTACCTGCGGTGGTACGCCGACAACATGTGGACCTTCGTGCCCGCACAGTTGTACATCAAGAACTTCCTGGACACGATTCCCGACTATCCGTTCCAGGCGGGCAGCAGCCTGAACGCGGCCGGCATCAATTACGGCACGCTGAAACAGATGGAAGCGATGGAACGCCTGCAGGAGCTGGAGACGATTTCCAGGCCCAACAACTAGTACATCGCTCGACAAAACCAGGCCCGGCGTGCGAACTTGTCGCGCGCCGGGTTTTTCTTTGCGTGCTAGTTGCCGAACGGTATCGCGGGAATGATCGCGAATCGGACGACCCAGTCGGGGTCCGCATCGGCTTTCACGACGTTGCGACGAAAATGTGCCGGACTTATTTTCTTGGTCGTCCGCGCCCCCGGCTTTCCACCCGAATACCCGTTCGTCGTTCGATTTCATCGGCAAAACGACCGCTACCAGTGAGTTGATTGCGGGCCGCTGCCTTGCGTATCAATTTCGTCTCTGCCCCTGGTACGATTTCCCGGACAAATCTCGTGTATGCCCTACACCTGGCCGCAGTTGTGTTTCCCAGTAATTCCGTTACGGGATCTTTGTCGATCCAGGTGTTGTTGCACATGCCGACCCGCTGCGGGTAACTGCTCCAGCGATAGTCCTCCGGCTGATTCACTATGCCGGCGCGAACAGGATTCAGTTCGACGTACCGCAGGCACGCCAGCAAGTAGTTGTCCGTGTCGATCACACTGCTCTTGAAGCGACCTGACCAGAGAGTACCGATCCGTTCTTCGAGTCGGTTTACGCGACGTCCCTGACGTGCCGATAGACGGCGCATCAGACGGGAGATAGAGTCGCCTTGGTTCCGCGGCACCAGGATCAGATGCACGTGATTTGTCATCAGGCAGTACGCATAGACGCCCACGTCGTAGTGGGTCTTCCACTCAATCAGATTATCCAGGTAGAAACTGTAGTCGGCGTCGTCGACGAACACTGCATTGCGGTTGTGACCGCGTTGCACGATGTGGTGAGCTAGCCCCGGAACGAATAATCGCGGCGATCGGCCCATACTGAATGCCCGAAGATACGTCGTTTTCCGCAAACGTCAGTATGTGCAACGGCATTGTTGCTAACGAGCCTCGATTCGCGGCCATATCGGAAAAAATAGATCCGGCAAATCTCTTGGGAACAAATAAGTCCGGCACCTTTTCCACCACGGCAAATCTCTTGGGAACAAATAAGTCCGGCACCTTTTCCAACCTTTTCCACATTACAGGTGGAGCCGTCGTGGGGGGCTGGTCATAGGCTCAGTTTTTACCGAACGGTATCGCGGAAATGATTGCGAACCGGACGATCCAGTCGGGGTCCGCATCGGCTTTGATGGCGTTGTAATAGCCCTGGACGGACCAGGCCCAGGGAAAATCACCGATCTTGAATATGCGGCCGATGCCGCCGCCGACCGGAACCAGCCAGTCCTGTCCGGGGCGGCCCCAGTTGGCTGTTATCAGCGGCGCCGAGACAAAGTACCAGTTATTCGGCAGCTCTCGCCGGATAGCGCCGCGGAGCATCAGTTGGTTGACATCTTTCCGGGCTCCCGTACCGGCGAACGACCAGCGCTGGCCCGCGACAAAGCCAACGTTCCACGTCTGCGTCCGGTAAGCAAACCGTACCGCGGGGCCGGCGGTCCATTTCTCGCTGCCGAGAGCCGGGTCCGTTGCTGTTGGCAGGCTGATGATCGGGCCGACGCCCCATACGACGTTGCCGTCCGTCTTTGGTGTGAAGAAGCTCGCGTGCAGCAAGTCGGCGATGCCAGCCGTCTTGACGGCGCCGGGTGCCGCTGGGAAAGCTGGCGTTCCGGGCGCGTCGGCAAGCGTCAGGATCGTGAGGTTTGCCAGCTCCATCCTCTGCCCGAGCGGAAACTTGTAGAGCGGCATGATGCGCATGATGGCCGCGTTTCCATTCGCGGCGCCCCGATCGAGG
>Ga0316187_10000295_pt1 | contig 37511 bp, 35 predicted proteins | sample CroRivburrow1_MG_FD_204927 | JGI IMG/M metagenome (GOLD analysis project Ga0316187, IMG submission 204927) | Coastal sediment microbial communities from Maine, United States - Cross River worm burrow 1 | ecosystem: Environmental > Aquatic > Marine > Coastal > Sediment | place: USA: Maine... | reverse complement strand
GCCAGGGCCCACAAAGTCTCTCTCCAGGAACTCATTAGGGCCAACAACCTCAACTCCAAAGCGGTTATTCGCGTTGGCCAGAACTTGCGAATCCCAACATCTGCAACTCACACCTCAAGTGCACCGGAAGTCGACAGCAGCAGCACCTATACAGTGCTCAAAGATAATAAAAAGCTGCCGCCAGCCGGTCTCTTGCAACCTGTCGTTGAGCAGGATCTGACGGTGGCCGGTAACCTAAAAGTCTCAAACCAGCAGAGAGAAAGAAACTTGCTCGTCGGCACCATCGAAGTCCAGCCTGATGAGTCGATTGGCTTGCTGGCAGACTGGCTAAAGGTGACGCCAAATTCCATTCGCATCAACAACAACCTGTCTAAAAACAGAGGGATTTATCCCGGTCAGAAGATCAAACTCGATTTTATCAATACGAAAATTACCTCGTTCGAAGAGAACCGTTTCGATTTTCACCAGGAGTTGCAGGAAGATTTCTTTAATTCATACCAGGTTGTCGGCTTCACCAGCTACCAGGTGAAAAATGGTGATACCATCTGGGAGCTTTGTCGAACGCGATTTTTCGTACCACTCTGGCTGATGAAGAAATACAACGAGAATCTCGACTATGCCCGCCTGGAGTTATCAAGTAAGCTTCGGGTGCCGATACTGCGGGAGATATGATATTTTCTGCTGAACAGTTAAAAATGAGGTAGAGGAAAGGTCTATGGATATCAGCAAGACCATTGCCGATTTAAAGGCCCGGCCAGATTTCAGCGACAACGTCGGCATGCTCCTGGTCCATAACGGAACTGTTCGAGGTTGGTCCCGTCAGGATCGATCTTCGGTATCGGCAATTGAGGTCAAGGCCGATGCTGATCGAATCGCCGTGCTCAGACAAGAATTTTTACAATGTCCGGGAATTTATGATATTGTTATCGAAGCCCGGTCAGGGCTTCTCAAGCCCGGTGACGATCTTCTCTTTATTATTGTTGCAGGCGACATCAGAGAGCATGTAAAACCGGTTCTTGCCGATCTGCTCGACAAGATCAAGAGCGAGGCAGTGATTAAAAAAGAGCTGAGCGATTAAACGTCGCGCACGAGGGATTCCAGAAGGTCATGTCACTTACATCTCAAGCGGGTCGTTCGGATAAACTGGCAAGCCGAAAAGTAAATAAAAGCAAAATTTTCACCTGGGCCGACAATGTTCCGACAGACGGATTTGCCCCTTTGCGCTGGTTGCACAAGCTTGCCAGGATAATTCTGATCAGCCTGCGGGAGATGAATGAAAATCTACTGACCCTGCGGGCCGGATACCTGACCTATGCGATGCTGTTGTCCATGGTCCCTATTCTGGCGATGAGCACCGCAGTGGTCAAGGGGCTCGGTGGCGGAGATCAACTCCGTGAAATCGCCTACGCTTACATCAATACCCTGGAAGACACCTCAACTACTTTTACCATCCCCTCTTCCTCCGATAGTACTGAAACGGATCAGGAGGAGGACCAAGGTGAAAAATCTGTCGATCTCACCACCCATCTGCGCTCTGCCGCCGACAAAATTTTCAACTATGTGGACAAAACAAATTTCGCCACCCTTGGCACCTTTGGTATGGTGGGCATCTTTCTCTCGGTGATCCTGGTACTGGGCCAGATCGAAAAATCGCTCAATGTCATCTGGAAGGTCAAGGACGGACGCTCATTTTTAAGAAAAGTTGCCGACTACATTGCCTTGATGATCCTCTTTCCGATCTCGATCAATGTAGCCCTGGCCTCCGGTGCGATGGTGGAGAGCCAGGCTTTGAGTGTGCATCTGGATAAGTTTCTGCCCATCGCCTGGATTCAGATGCTGCTGCTCAAAGGAGTTCCGGTTCTTTTTCTGAGCCTCACCCTGTATGTCATTTATATATTTTTCCCTAACACCAAGACAGGGGGAATACCGACCATGATCGGCGCCTTCGTGGCTGGCTTCTGCTGGTTCCTGACCCAGAATATTTATATCAGCATGCAGATCGGCGTTGCCAAATACAACGCGATCTACGGGTCTTTTGCCACCATCCCGCTGTTTCTCGCCTGGGTATGGTTGGCCTGGCTCTTCGTGCTGATCGGCGCCCAGATTGCCTACGCCATTCAACATGAACCTGCCTACCATTTCACCACCCAGAAATTCGAACCGGCCTTGCGACTCAGTGCCGCCCTCGACGTCTGCAAGACTGTCGGCGAGCGCTTCAATTCTGCTGAACAGACACGAAGCGAAGATCTGCTCGACAATAACCCTGATTATTCTCCAGAGCTTGTCGGGGAAACGGTGAACACACTGGTAGATGCCGGTCTGCTGCACCATTCCAGCGAGACAGGTGAGCTCATACTGTCACGGCCGCCCGAAAAAATATCCAGCCGTTTTATCGTTGAAACCGTGCTGGGCAGCGAGACACCGGCCACGTTTGGCGGCGACCAGGCGACCCTGGCCGTGGAGGGGGCAGCAGATAGATTTGCTGACCTGGATCCAGCCGAGAGTCCATTAGGCAAACCACACCCCACGGATCACTCCTCTGAACAGCCCCCTGCTGACGCTATAGAGGGTGGCAAAGCGGAGATGGAAGCCAAGACGGGGCCTTAAGAGACAGTGAACTGAGTTTCCTCCTCTGCCGAGCAGTTCACCTTGCTGCATTCGGGTAGTTCGAGGACAATGGTGGTGCCGACCTTTTTCTGAGATTCCACCAGAATCCTGCCGTGGTGCGCCTCGATGATCCCGTTGCAGAAAATCAAGCCAAGCCCGCTGCCGGTTTCCCCCTTGGTTCCCTTGCTACTTGTCTTGATATCGGATCTGAACAGATTCTCTACATATTCACGGCTCATCCCCTCGCCATTGTCCTTTACGGCAACGCTCATGGTCCGCTTGGAATCCGGCAGATAGAGTTCGACCGTACCGCCCCGCTGGCTGAACTTGATGGCGTTGGACATCAGGTTATTGAGGACCACAAAATAGAGATGTCGATCGGCATAGACTTCCGCCTCTGGAGGAATGGAGTTTTTCATTCGGATTGCTTTATCGAAAGCTTGGTTGATAAAGTTCTGAACGACCTCACTGGCCATCTGATGGACATTGAAGAATGATTTTTCAAGCTTTAGACCGCCGGTCTCCAGCCGATCCATGGACAGCAGATTGTCAATCATCTGCAGCATTCGCTGCCCGTTGATGACGATATTCTCCAGAAACTGGCGATGAATCTTGTGGGAAAAATGCTCCCGCTCTAAAATCCTTTTCAGCATCTGGGTCATCGAATAGAAAGGAGATTTCAGATCATGGGCCACCAGAGCCACCAGACGGCTGCGCATGCCCATGGCCAGCTCAGCCTGGCGGCGGGCTTCCTGTAGAAAATGCTCAATGCTCTTCTGCTCGGTGATATCGATGGCTATCTCCAGCTTCACAAAACGGCCGTCCGACCATCTGATAGCCTGATCTTTGGCCCGGTACCATTTTTTGTTGAACGGGTTCTGGTATTCCCATTGATATGGTTCGAGCGGCTTCTCGGCGTCGGCAAGCAGGCGCTGGTTGTTGCAAAACATACAGGGTTTGTCTTCGGCCGAATGAATGAGTTGGTGACACTTTTTACCCACCGGATCAAAACCGAACAAATTGCGCAGATAATCGTTGGCAAACAGTATTTCATGAGTTTTGAAATCGACGACATAAATAATTCCCTCGATGGTCCCGACGATGCCCGACAACAGCTCATTGGACTGTTTGAGTTGGGCTTCGGCTTCCAGCCGTTCGGTAATTTCACCGCTGAGCTGGCCATTTCGCTGGTCGAGTTCTCGGGTCCGCTGACTGATCTTCTCCTCAAGTTGGGCAAGATGATCTATCTGCTGGATGTATCTAAATTCTTTTTCCTTCTTTGCATTGATTCGATATTTGGCCAGCAGAAAGCATACTATGCCAAAAAGCACCAGCAGGATAGCGGCGCCATGCTTGAGCGGAATTGCTTCTATCTCGTTTAAGTGGAGAGAGATAACAAGCAGAACAAGACCGGCAAATCCCCAGAGAAAGAGCAGGATAGCCTGCCCGACAATTCCTGCAAATATCCTTTTCAGACGCAGTTCTCTGGAGAATTTTTCGGCCATGGTACCTAGTTTCCAGGGATGATTAGGATGGGCCCCTTATCGAGTTATCGCAGCGCCTATGAGAGATGTTCATCAATCGGCCTGCTGTACTGTGGTGTTGTGGAGAGAATCGATAGGAAAGAATAACTACGATTTCAGGGTACCGCAAATATTGTAGTTTCCATTGAGTAAACCACCTTCACTCCGGTCCTGGAACATTTGATAGTCTGTTTTTCAGAAAGCTTTATGTCGAGATCATCTCCTCTGAGTCCCTGCCACTGTGCCAAGTAACAGAAGGATCCCGTTTTTTTCTTTTTTTTGGGATTCCGCTTGACGCCGCCTTTCCAACTCAGCATCGGCAGTTCACCCCGCTGGGCTCGTTTTGCCAGTTTGGGCTGGACGACCGCCAATTCCCTTCCTACTTCCCAGCAGAGAACGAGTCCTTTATCATCCCCCCGCCACTTCTGATCAGGGGTTGGATCGTTACGAATCGGCTCTTTAATCGAGCGGTAAATGCGCTTACCCATCAACAGTTCCTGCCAGTTCTCTGCAAATGATCTAAAGTTTTTCTAAAAGTAAAGATTTATAGCGGTCCTTCACCGGAGTTTGATAGATACTCTCGAGAAACGCTATAAAATCATCTCTGCTGAAGTCCTCTTCATGATTGGCCACAAACATCGATATCAGGCTCCATCGTTCAGCCTCGTCCCGTATCTTCCAGCTGTTCAATATTGTATCAAGTACCTTTTTATCCATCATTCCACCCTGCTGTTTAAGATATATCTGATCTCTCCAGAAAAGATATCAAGGGCAAATAATTAGAACAGTGTTAAAATTTTGATAATACAGCGTTTTAAAAGCAATAAAACAACTGAGCTGGCACTACCCAGTTCAATTAAGCTAAGCTTTTATAATTATTATGAATTCACTCCCCATATCGACGGTGCTTTCGACTTCAAGATGACCACCGTGGGCCTGAACGATGTGTTTGACGATGGCTAATCCCAGCCCGGTTCCCCCGGCCTTTCTGCTTCGTGCCTTATCACTGCGGTAAAATCTTTCGAAGAGCCGGGAAAGGTGTTCTTCCTTAATTCCTATGCCACTGTCTTTTACTGCTATCTGAACTTTTCTGCCGTCGGCGGTGTCAATCTCCCCAGCCGTCACCACTACCTCCTGTCCCTCCTCACTATAGGTAATACCGTTCTGTAGCAAATTGACAATGGCCTGTTCCATCAGTGTTTGGTTGAGATTGAGCAGCAAATCTGCCGGGCAGTCGATTCGCAGGCGGACACCGCTTTCTTCTGCCTTGAGTCGACAGGTCTCAACTGCCTCCTCCAGAACCATTTGCAGCGGCAGCTTTTCAAATTCAATCTGGCTTTCCTTGGCTTCACGTTCGATTCTTGAGAGCGCCAGCAGGTCGTCAATTATTTCTTCGAGCTGCTCAGACTGATGCAGCACGATTTCCAGAAACTTTTCGGCATCCTCTCTATCTTCCAGGGCACCATCGAGAAGGGTCTCGACATAACCTCTGATTGAGGTGATCGGTGTCCTTAACTCATGCGACACGTTGGCCACAAATTCGCTGCGCATGTTCTCCAGCTTGCGCAGGCGGGTAACATCGTTCAGGACAAGCAGCGCACCTATCGTCTGCGAGTCTCCACCTCGCAGGGATACCACATTGGTGTGCAGATAAATGTTGCCGCTGCTGCCTTTTTTCAGAATCAGCTCATCCTCGAATGGTATACCCGTGGTAAGAATGCGGTCTATCTGCTCCTGCAGATCACTGTTCCTGATGACTTCCTGTATCAGTCTCCCCTTGGCAGCCTGGCGCTCAACCTCAAAAAGTTGGGCCGTTGCCTCATTGATACTTATAATTCGCTCTTCGCAGTCGACGGCAATCAAGGCCTCGACCATACTGGAAAAGACTGCTTCAAGCTGATTGCGCTGACTGACGATGGTATTGATGGTTTCGTCCAACTGACCCGCCATCTGATCCATGGCTGCGGCCAGGCTGGCAATTTCTTTTGAAGCCGTAGTTTTGGTGCTGAGCAACATTTGCCTGGAAAAATCACCCCGAGCATATTGTTCTGCGCCTTTGGTCATTTCCTCCAGTGGACGGCTGATATTTCTCGATACCAGAAAGGTCAAGAAGAAGGCGCCGACAATGGCCAGCAACGCTCCGACCCCGATCTTCAATCTTATATCAGCCAGTGCCCCATCAATGGCAGTGACCGGCATAGACATTCGCAATACGGCGATTACGACACCTTGCTTGGCAACATCGCTACCATGAGCTCCTGTTCCGTAGAGAGGGATGGCCGCATAGAGCATCCGCTGTCCAAGCGTATTGCTGAATCGAAGCGATTGTCCGGGGGTTCCGTAAAAGGCAGTATCAATCTCCGGACGCCTCCTATGGTTATCCATCCGCTCGGGATCTTCGTTGGTATCGGCAAGAACCAAACCGTCCGGATCAATGATGGTGATCCTGGTTCCCGATGCCCGTCCCGAATCGACGACCAGGTTTCTGAGATGGGCCTCATCGCCCTTGATCAACAACTCGACGACCCTGGCTTTGATTAGATTTGCCCGGTTTTCCAGATCTTCTCCCTTATCGGCTATATAAAAACTGTCAAACGTTCGGGAGCTGTACCAGGAGACGGCAGCGATTGTCAGTAACAGGATTGCAAGGTGGACCAGCAGAATCTGCCAGAACAGTTTTTTTTGTTTAATAACCATGAATATCAGGATGTGGATTTGAACCGGTAACCAACGCCCCTTACGGTTTCAACCAATTTACCGGAGTCTCCCATCTTTTTGCGTAAACCGAAGATCTGTACATCGATGGCGCGGGGGGTGATCAGAAAATCGTATCCCCTCACTGAATCTATGATCTGCTGGCGCGAGAAGACCCATCCGGGTTTTGAGGCAAGAAGGGCAAGTATGCCGAACTCAGTCATGGTGAGGTGCAAAAGCTCTCCCTGCAGTTTTACTTCGTGTCTGCCTATATTTATCTCCACATCTCCGACCGTAATGTTGCTCTGCTCATCCTTCTCTTGCTTCTGCTGCTCATACCCCCGTCTCAGTACCGCTTTGATTCTGGCGATCAGCACTTTCGGGCTGAACGGCTTGGTCACGTAGTCGTCCGCACCGTATTCCAGTCCCTCGACGATGTCTGTTTCTTCGCCTTTGGCGGTCAGCATGATAATCGGCGTATGACGGCCATTTTTCTCTGACTTCCGCCGAATGGACTCGCACACCTCCAACCCGCTCATACCGGGCAGCATCAGATCAAGCAATACGCAGTCGATGGATTCCTGAAGAAAGCATTCAAGTGCCTCTTCACCGGTATCCGCACAGGTGACATTAAAACCCGCTTTTATCAGGTTGTAACTGACCAGCTGCTGAATAGCAGCCTCATCTTCGACGACAAGGATTGTAATTTTACCCATGGCTCATTTTTGTCTGCATTTTTGATTTGTCCGCTATCGAGCTGTCAGGCAGCCATCGAAAACGACGGTATTAAGCCCACAAACATAAATTTTGCCGGGGACCTATAGCACACGGAGACCAATGTTCTGCATTTTTGGTGACCACGCAAGTATTTTCCCCTCATTAACGCAATCCTAACATTTACGTAACCGGATAAAAACAAAGCCCCACTAAATTGCAGCCAAACAATAAACGACCCAAAAATCTGTGCTCTTTATCACCCGGCTTGAACAGATGACAAACAGGATAGTAGGTAGATGGAACCATTTTACACATTCCATATTGAGCTAAAAAAACTCAATAAAAAGCTCCTCAGCTTGAGTACTCAGGTAGAGGAGCGTTTTCGTCAGGCCACGTCCCTCATCACCAATTATGATGAGCAGATCGCCCAGTCACTGATTTTATCTGACTACCAGATAGATGAGCAGGAAGTCGAGATCGAGGAAGACTGCCTGAAGATCCTGGCCCTTCACCAGCCTGTTGCCGGTGATCTCAGATTTATCATCACGGTTATCAAGGTTAATAACGAGTTGGAACGGATTGCCGATATGGGGGTCAATATCGCCATCGGTGCCCGGGCAATCAGTAAGTCTCCGAGTCGAGATCTGGTCAAGGATATCGATTTCTCAGAAATGTCCGAGAAAGTCCTGAAGATGCTGAAAGACAGTCTCGACGCCCTGATCAGCCGCGATGCTGCGCTTGCCAGAAAGGTGTTTCTGATGGACGACGAGGTCGACGCGCAACATGACAAAATCTTTGTGGCCATCAAAGACATCATAAAACAGCATCCCGAACACCCGGGTGGATTGCTCAACACCTTTCTTCTTGCCCGAAACCTCGAGCGAACCGGAGATCGGGCCACAAATATCGCCGAAGAAACCATTTACCTCGTTGAGGGAGTGGTTACTAGGTCAAACTCATAGGCCTGATGCATCCGTAGCCGCATGATCTTCTCTTTCCTCATCCCCGCGATTGTCATACTCGGCATCAGCGGCTTTTTCTTCGGCCGTTTGAAAGCAATCAGGGTGGCAACTGCACAAGGCGGCATCAGAGAGCTGCATTCACTGCCGAATCATTACGGAATGCTGACCGGCCTGGCCATTCTGCTTCCAGCATTATTGATTTACGGGCTCTGGATTTCCATAGAGACCTCGATAATCGACACCTGGATCATTAATGAACTGCCACCAGAACTGGCCAAGGATTCAGGCAGTGCCTCCCTGGTACTCAATGACATCAAGAACACCCTGGCCGGCAATGTCACTGTCAGCAAAGACCCTGAAATCACCCGTGCAGCGGGACGCTACGCTGAAATCAAGCAGAATTACCGTACAATGGTCGCAGCTGCGGTGATGGTGCTGATGGCGGTGCTTGCAGCCATCTCCTATCGTTCAATTTCGACGACTTTGAGGGCCAGAAACATCGTCGAGTCGGTCGTCAAATTAATCCTGCTTCTCTGCTCAGGCGTCGCTATACTCACCACCCTGGGGATTGTGCTCTCGGTTCTGTTTGAGGCCATCCGATTTTTCAAGATCATTCCGTTACAGGATTTTCTTTTTGGCCTGAGCTGGAGCCCGCAAATGGCCATCAGGGCCGATCAGGCTGGATCTTCAGGTGCCTTTGGAGCTGTTCCGGTCTTTGCCGGTACCTTCATGATCGCTGCAATCGCCATGATGGTTGCCATTCCCATCGGGCTGCTGTCGGCAATATATCTTTCCGAATTTGCCAACAAAAAATTTCGAACCATCGTCAAACCCCTGCTCGAAATCCTGGCCGGCATCCCCACCGTCGTCTACGGCTTTTTCGCCGCTTTAACCGTGGCGCCCTTGATAAGAGATATGGGCGGTGTCGTCGGACTCTCCGTTGCCTCGGAGAGTGCCATGGCCGCAGGGCTGGTAATGGGTATAATGATCATCCCGTTTGTCTCCTCGCTTTCCGACGATGTCATCCATGCGGTACCGCAGGCACTCAGGGACGGCTCTTACGGGCTTGGGGCCACCAAGTTCGAAACCGTCCGTTTCGTGATCTTTCCCGCGGCATTGCCTGGCATCGTGGGCGGTATACTGCTGGCCGTTTCTCGGGCCGTGGGTGAAACCATGATCGTGGTAATGGCCGCAGGCCTGGCGGCCAATTTGACCGCCAACCCTTTTCAGGCGGTGACCACGGTAACCGTGCAGATAGTCACCCTGCTGGTCGGGGACCAGGAGTTCGACTCACCCAAGACTCTAGCCGCTTTCGCCCTGGGACTGATACTGTTCATCTTCACCCTGGTACTCAATTTCATCGCCCTGCAGGTGGTTCGCAAGTACCGGGAACAATACGAATAACGGATAGCATCCATACGCGTCTTAAAATATGCAGACCTCGAAACAAAATAACTCCTTTTCTCCCGAGTTTAACAAACGGCTGAAGAGCAGATATCGCGCCGAACAGCGTTTTAAATTCTTGGGGATCGGAGCAATTTTCATTGCCCTGGCGTTTCTGGTTTTTCTGCTCAGTACCGTCACTTTGAGTGGCTACAGTGCATTCAAACAGACCTATATCATGCTCGATGTCACCCTGGACAAGGAATACTTCCCGGATGAGGATCTGGCCAAGGGAGATTTTCAGGGTATTGTCAAAAAGTCACTATATTCGATGTTTCCTGATGTGAGCAGCAGAAAAGACAAACGCATGCTCAACGGCCTGGTCAGCAAAGGGGCCGCATTTCAGCTCATGGACATGGTTAAAGAGGACCCCAAGCTGGTCGGTACCAGTTTCAGTATCTGGGCGCCTGCAAAGGACGATGTGGACATGCTGATGAAAGGCAACATCGACATGGATCAGGCCGAGTCCAATCGCCGCATCAAAGATAAGCAGTTCGAGTGGATCAAGACGCTTGAAGAAAACAAACGTGTGAAGACCAGGTTCAACCGGACGTTTTTCACCTCCGGCGATTCACGCGAGCCTGAGCTGGCAGGTATATTGAGTGCGGTCAAAGGGTCACTTTATACTTTGGTCATTACCCTTCTGCTCTCATTTCCAATGGGCGTTGCCGCGGCTATTTATCTGGAAGAGTTCGCACCCGACAACAAATTCACCGACCTGATCGAGATCAATATCAACAATCTTGCGGCCGTGCCGTCAATTATCTTCGGTCTGCTCGGTCTGGCAATCTTCATTAATTTCTGGGGAATTCCTCGCTCAACGCCGCTGGTGGGCGGACTGGTGCTCACTCTGATGACCCTGCCAACCATTATCATTGCTGCCCGGGCATCACTCAAGTCGGTGCCGCCATCGATCAGGGAAGCGGCCCTTGGGGTTGGGGCATCAAAGATTCAAACGGTTTTTCACCACGTCCTGCCGCTGGCTCTGCCCGGTATGCTCACCGGCACCATAATCGGCATGGCACAGGCACTCGGGGAAACGGCTCCTTTGCTGATGATTGGCATGGTGGCCTTTATCGTCGATATTCCCGGCAGTTTCACCGATCCTGCTGCGGCATTGCCCGTCCAGGTTTATCTCTGGGCTGACAGCCCGGAACGGGCATTTACCGAGAAGACTTCCGCAGCAATCATGATCCTGCTGGGCTTTCTGGTGATCATGAACGCTGTGGCCGTTTATATGCGTAAGAAGTTTGAAATCAAATGGTAGCAACAAATCTGTAAGAACTAGCAGAACAACACAATAACAAGGAGAAAAAAATGAAAATCAAGGGACCAATCGTTGCCGGTGTACTGGCAACCGCAACCATCATGAGCTCAGCGGCTCACGCCAATCGTGACTACATCTCGATCGTCGGCTCCTCAACGGTCTATCCGTTTGCCACCGTAGTTGCCGAGCAATTCGGCAGGACCACCCAGTTCAAGACCCCGAAAATCGAATCCACCGGTTCGGGGGGCGGTCTGAAGCTTTTCTGTTCTGGCGTCGGCGTTGATCATCCCGACATCACCAACGCTTCCAGGGCGATCAAGAAATCGGAACAGGAAAAATGTGCCGCAAACGGTATCAAAGACGTCATCGAGGTAAAGATCGGTTATGACGGAATCGTTCTTGCCAACTCCAAAAAGGCTGATCAGATGCAGCTGACCCGTAAGGACGTCTTCATGGCCCTGGCCAAAGAAGTTCCCGGTAAAGACGGCAAGCTGATGGCAAACCCGTATACAACCTGGAAAGATGTCAATCCTTCGCTGCCCGCGGTAGCCATCGAGGTACTTGGTCCTCCTCCTACTTCAGGAACCCGCGACGCCTTTGTTGAGCTGGCCATGGAAGGCGGCGCCAAGAAGTTCGAATCACTGGCTGCTCTGAGAAAAGAAGATAAGAAAGACTTTCAGAAAATCGCTCATACCCTGCGCGAAGACGGTGCCTACGTTGAAGCTGGTGAGAACGACAACCTGATCGTTCAGAAACTGCAGGCCAATCCCAATGCGCTTGGTATTTTCGGTTTCTCCTTCCTGGATCAGAACTCTGACGTAGTTCAGGGATCCATGGTAGACGGCGAGGCCCCGACCTTCGATAACATTGCCGAAGGTAAATACCCCGTTTCCAGACCGCTGTTCTTCTACGTGAAGAAAGCACATGTTGGAACCATTCCAGGCATCGCCGAATACCTGTCCGAGTTCACCAGCGAAAAAGCCTGGGGACCTGAGGGATATCTAGCTGACAAGGGTATGATTCCAATGCCCGATGCAGAGCGTAAGCAGTTTGGTATGGACGTGAAAGAGTTGAAGCCGATGGCAATGAAATAAGTACTGATTCATCCGCAGCAGCCACCGCCGGATTCGCTGGAGAGAAACCTCCGGTGAATCCGGTTTAATGGCTGGATTGATCCATAAAGAAAAATGGCAGAAGACATGGAAACTATAGTGGAAACGATTCCGCCGGTGATGCCGGTCACACAAAGCCAGGAAGTCGCGCAACGGAGTGAGATCGAGACCGAAGTCAAAAAAACGGTTGGAGACCCCTTCGTCGAGAGCCCCCGTATGACCTGCCGCGACGTGTATGTGTACTACGGTGACACCTGCGCAATTAAAAATGTCAGCATCGATGTTGCCCACAACGAAGTGTTGGCAATGATTGGACCCTCAGGCTGCGGTAAATCAACCTTTCTAAGATGCTTGAATCGGATGAACGATACTGTTCCCAGCTGCCGGGTTGAAGGAAGCATCACTCTCGATACCACAGACATTTATCATCCCTCTGTCGACGTGGTGCCTTTAAGGGCCAGAGTCGGCATGGTCTTCCAGAAGCCCAATCCTTTTCCGAAATCGATCTACGATAATATCGCCTACGGACCTAAAATTCATGGTCTGACCGCGAATCAAGGTGAACTGGATGAGATTGTTGAAACCTCTTTGATCAAGGCCGGACTATGGGACGAAGTAAAGGACCGGCTTGGAGAACCCGGAACAGGGCTCTCGGGCGGTCAGCAGCAGCGGCTCTGCATCGCCCGGGCAATCGCCGTAAGTCCCGAAGTCATTCTCATGGATGAACCATGTTCGGCGCTGGATCCTATCGCCACAGCCAAAATTGAGGAATTGATTGCCGAACTCAAGACCCAGTTTTCCATAGTCATAGTTACTCACGCCATGCAGCAAGCTGCCAGGGTCTCACAGCGTACCGCCTATTTTCACCTTGGCAACCTGGTCGAAGTTGGAGCCACCGAGCAGATCTTCACCAACCCGAGCCATCGGCTTACCGAGGACTACATCACCGGCCGTTTCGGCTGACTATAGAACGGCATACCTCCAAGTCATCGACTCATACGGCACTAATCTCTGCGGTGCTTGCTCGCAGCGCTGCCAGGCTGCTCCTTCGGCTCTCCGCTCGATCCTGACTTAATTGGCGACCTGGACCGTATGTCGCTAAGTATAACATTGGAATGGCAGAATTACCGACCTCTGGTCTCTTTTGTTACGAGCGGTCAAACTCACGGCTGATGCGCTGCCACTGTTGGCCGATCCGCTCACCGCTGGCAACGATTCTGTCGACCATTTCCCGTTGTTCAGCAGATAATTCATCGGTTCCTGATTCGAGCAGCAGTTCAGCGTAATTTATCACTGCGTTTAGGCTGTTCGTCGTTTCGTTCACCGTTTGGGAGAGCAGGTCGTGGTTGGCCTCTCCAGGCGCATCCCCGTTCTGATCAGGCGACTGGCGACTGGTCAGCATGGTGTTTACCGACTCGACCAGCACCTGCAGCTCCCTTCCTGCCTCGGGCGGGCATTGAAAGTGCTGAACCTCTTCGACTTCTCCAGCCGCAGCCTGACGGGATATTTCAAGCAGCGGGCTCACTCCCCTTTTATAAAGAACAATGAGCACGAAGCTGGCGCAGCTTATCAGGATACCCATCGTGCCGATCACCGTGAGCTGAAAGCTGATCACCGAATTTCTAATGTGGCCGGTAATGATACGGTCGACCTTGATCAGATTTTCCCCGATCCGCCGCATTTCCCGCTGCAGTTCGAGGCCGGCCGTTTTTTCTGACTCTGCCACCTCCAGTCGGCGCAGACCGATAACCAGCCCACTCAGATCTATGGTATCGGCCATTGCCAGTTTGTACTGGGCGGGAATCATCTTGTAATCATACAGTCTAGAAACCAGGGTGTTGAGCTGTTCGATATCGGGAATTATGTTCTTGAGTTCTTCAAAGCTGCCGCTGATCATCATTTCAGTAACCTGATCCCGAATCGTACTGAAGCCAAACAGCGTCCGCTCACTGAGGCTGCTGATCTCGGTGTACTGGTCATTGAGCCGGTACTGACGGACGCCTAGTACAATGACCAGCAACAACGACATGCCAATGATGACAAAACTGAGGTATAAAAGAGACTTGACGGATCTGAACATATTTATTTTCAGGCTTCGATGGAACTGGTCACACAGGCGTCGGCAGGTTCGTTCTCCATCTGGAATTCATATTTCTTTTTGACCGAACATGAATAGATGATGTCGAACTCTTCGCCATCAACTGTTTCCACCTGCATGAGAATATCTGCCAGCACTGAGAGGAATAATCTTTCGTTGCTCAGAATGGCGACCGCTTCGGAGTAACACTCATCGAGAAGATTTCTGATCTCTTTGTCCACCTGATTTTCGGTGCGTATACTCATAGCCAGACGATGGTTAGTCGATCCAAGAAAGTCGCCGTCGTCTATCACGTAGACCTGCGGCCCCAAGCCCTCACTCATCCCCCATTTGCAGACCATACTGGTCGCCAGTTCGGTGGCCTGCTGAATATCGGACTGCCCGCCAGTGGACTTGATGCCGAAGACCAGCTCTTCGGCGGCCCGACCTCCCATCATCGTCGTTATCCTATTCTTGAGGTATTGTTTTGAATAGGCCTGCCGGTCGTTCATCGGTAACTGCTGGGTTTGGCCAAGGGCACGGCCTCGGGGAATGATGGTGATCTTGTGAACAGGATCACTGTCCGGCAGCATTTTGGCAACGATGGCATGACCTGCCTCATGGAAGGCAAGAATGCGTTTATCACGCTCGGTGATTACCATGCCTTTACGTTCAACACCGAGCAGAATTCTGTCGCGGGCCAGGTCAAAATCGCCCTGGTCGATCTCCTTCTTGCCATGCCGGGCAGCAAGCAGCGCCGCCTCATTTACCAGACTGGCAATCTCTGCACCGGTGAAACCCGAGGTCATAACCGAAATATTCTCAAAATCGACATCTGGACTTACCTTCACCTTCCGGCAGTGGACATCTAAAATCTTTCTCCTGCCCTTGATGTCGGGCGGTACGATGGTGATCTGGCGATCGAATCGGCCGGATCGCTTGAGCGCCGAATCGAGGATGTCAGGGCGGTTGGTTGCCGCCATTACGACGATGTTGTCGGTCGGGCTGAAGCCATCCATTTCCACGAGCAGGGCATTGAGGGTCTGGCCACGCTCATCGTTGCCGTCAGAAGAAGAGGATTTCCTGGAGGCTCCCACTGCATCAATTTCGTCGATAAAAACGATACAGGGGGCATTCTTCTTGGCTTCACCGAACAGATCACGCACCCTCTGGGCGCCAACTCCAACGAACATTTCCACAAAGTCTGAGCCGCTGAAGCTATAAAAGGGTACTCCGGCTTCGCCGGCAATTGCTCGAGCCAGCAGCGTCTTACCGGTGCCTGGTGGTCCCTGTAGTAAAACGCCTTTGGGCGCTGTTGCCCCAATTTCGTTGTAGCGTTCAGGATTTTGCAGAAAACCGACAATTTCCTGTAGCTCCTCTTTTGCTTCTGGTATGCCTGCCACGTCATCGAAGGTGATCTGCTGCTGATCTTCGGCTCCGGGTGAGATCAACTTCTCGTTGGCAAACACCGAGGCAGGGGTTGCCGGCTTGATGCGCAGAGAAAGCCAGGAAACCAGCAGGAGCGAGACGGAGAAGACCAGCCCTATGCCAAAGAAGAGGATCTCGGTATAATCCTTGCGATAGGAAACCCTGATGGCGCCGGCATGCCAGCTTGATACCAGATAGGCCGGCTCCTGAACCACGGTCATATACTGATTGCCATCGTCAGTGGTCACCTGCACTACATCATCTTTGACCACCAGCGAGGTTACGCGGTTCGCATCAATGTCATTGAGCAGATCAGAGAAGTCCTTCTGCGCCAGCCTCGTTTCAAGATGGTAAATCATCCCACCGATGAAGAAGGCAAAACAAAAAATGAAGTAAATCAGTAGATTTCTGACCAGTATTGCCATTGTCGACCAGCAGTATTTCTAGCCGGACTGTCGCACTGTTGCACGGCAGCCAATTTTTGTCTCATTTCAAATGATTACCAGACCATTACTTATCTTATACATCGAAATGTTCAAAGTTTAAAGTTCTCACTGCTGCGAAACGATGGGGACACAATACCTATGGCGTCCCCGATTGCTGTATCCCTGCTGTAATCAACACATTATAGGAAGAGGGACACCATAGGTATTGTGTCCCCGCAATTTAATTATTATCACTACAAAAAAAGGGCCGTGGAACACATCGGTTCCACGGCCCTGAATACTTAATCAGTGCTTTTATCACATACCGGTCACTGCTTTGAACCAATCACCTACGAAAGCCAGCGGTCCGCCGCTTGCCGCCATACCGCCGACGATGCAGGCCAGACTCCAGAGACCGACAAGAGCCCCAAAGGCGGCCACGGTAATCACGCCGACTCTGGATATTTCTGTAGTCGCATCCTGGTTTATGGATGTCGTAGCATCAACCTTTTGTTTTACTCTGGTGCGCTCACTCATCTTGTCCACCCCTCTCATCAGGATCCGATAACCGCTCTAAACCAGTCAGCAACAAGTGCTCCAGGTCCGCCGCTTGCCACCATACCGCTCACCAGGGCAATAGTCGCCCAAACGCCTATCGCCAGAGAGCAGGCTCCAACAACAGCGATACCCACCTTATATACCTGCTCGTCTACTCTGGCAGTGCTTCTGGTTTGAGTTTTGGATTTTTTGAGAATTGCTGTTTTCATCTGGTGACCTCGTCTATTGGGTTGTTGTTGTCTGGTTCACTAATCAGTCTGTGTACTACATTGCATCACCTGTGCCACAATGTATAGCTCTACCCAGAAGCCACCCTCAACAAGACCATAAATATATGTATTCTATAGATATATTATTTTAATTTAGCTCTTCTTGGGTATTTGAAAAGAAATAACCAGGGCGGGAAAAGATGCGCCGTGCTGTTGCGGAAACTGTCGCGGCGCAACAGTACGCTACAGTTATTGCAACACAACGCAACAGTTTGTCATGCGGTTTGAATATCGAGTCGCTTCATTTTCCGATACAGGGTTGACCGATCTATGGACAGCAGTCTGGCGGCTTTTGATTTATTACCTCCAGCCTGTTCCAGAGCATCAAGCAGTTCCTGCCGTTCATCCTTTGCTGGTGATGATACAGCACTGCTGTGCCTCGGTTGTTCAACCGATCCCTCCATTGGTTCAACCGCATTGACCGAGGTACGTGTAAGGTTTCTCATCAGGTCTTCGGGTAGATGCTCGACCAGTAGATTGGGCCCATCACAGAGAATGCAGCCCCGCTCAATCACGTGGCGCAGCTCCCTTACATTTCCAGGCCAGGAATAGGTGGTGAGTATTTCCATGGCCCGGTCGGAGACGCTGTGGATGCGGCGGTCGTGTTTTTCACAGAAGAAAATCAGAAAATGATTGATCAGCAGAGGCAGACATCGGTGCCGGTCACGAAGCGGCGGCAGATTGATCTCGACAACCTTGAGCCGATAATAGAGATCTTCCCGAAATTGTCCCACCCTCACCTTCTCTTTAAGATCGACATTGGTGGCGGCAATCACCCTGACATCGACTTTGACGGGATTGTCGCTTCCCACCGGAGTGAAGGTCATCTCTTGCAAAAAACGAAGCAATCTGAGCTGCATTTTTGGCGTTATATCACCGACCTCGTCCAGCAGCAAAGTCCCCTTGTCGGCCTGGAGCAGCCGTCCCGGCCGATCTCGATCGGCACCGGTGAACGCCCCTTTGCGGTGACCAAAAAGCTCACTCTCCAGCAGATTTTCAGCCAGGGCAGCGCAATCCACTTTGATCAGCGGCATCGAGCTGCGGCCGCTTTCCTCGTGCAGAGCCTCGGCGGCCAGCTCTTTGCCGGTACCCGATTCTCCGGTAATGAGCACGGTTGTCTCAACCTTGCCGACATTTTCGATGAGTCGGTAAATGCGCTGCATTACTTCACTGGTCCCGACAAAACCGTGAAAATGATTACGGTCCTGCAGCGATTTCTTATCCTTGTTTACCGTTATATCGCGGGCTACAAGCACCGCTCCCAGCAATGAATTGTCACCGGTTTCCAGGGGGGCGCCGTTGAGCAGGAGCATTTTCACCGAGCCATCCGGTTTGACACATTCCACCAGATGCTCGCGGATGATCTCTCCGGTCTCAATTACCTTCCTGGCGTCTTTAAGACAGGCTGCTCCCATCTCGCCGGGTATTTTATCAATTCGATCGGCGATGTCCACATTGAAGGCCTCGAGCCATTTCTGAGCGGACTGGTTCAGTTTGAGGATATTGAGATCGTGGTCGACGGCGATAATTGCGTCCCTGACGGAGCTGATGATTGCCTCGAGATAATATTGATACCTCTCGTTTTTCCTGATGAGCTCCTGTTTTTCCCTTTCCAGCTCGCGGTACTTCAAAGCCTGGGCCACAGTCTTGAGCAGTTTTTCCTTGTTTACCGGCTTGGAGAGGTAATCGAAGGCACCGTAGCGCACTGCCTCGGAGGCGGAATCGAGATTAGGGAAACCGGTGATCATCACCACTGGACAGGTGATACCCGTTTCACGAATATGGCGCAGAAGGTCGGTCCCCTTGTCACCCTCCAGGACGATGTCGCTGATGATCAGATCAAAGGAATGGCTGTTGATCAACTCTATTGCCCGCGCCAGGGTCCCCGCCACTTTGACTTGTTCGTAGCCTTCACGCCGCAGAAACATCTCGAAGGTAAGACGCAGACTTTCCTCATCGTCGACAATCAGGATAGTGCTGTCACGCATCGGCTTCTCTCCCCGGGTCGTCGGCTGCGGGTATGTCGAAGATAATGTCGGTATACTTATTGAGAACAGAATCGACGCTCAGGGTCCCACCGTGGTTCTGAATGATGCCGAAACTGATGCTCATTCCGAGACCGGTTCCCTGCCCTTTCGGCTTACTGGTGAAAAAAGGCTCGAACAGCTTATCAAGAATCCCCTGAGGTATGCCGGTACCCAAATCCCTAATCACCGTACGAATTCTGTGCCTTCCCTCCTCTTTAAGCTTTTCACAGGTGATGATTATTTTTTTATCGGGCGACGAATTGGAGTAGCGTTCGTTAAGCGCATACCTGCTGTTATTTATCGCATTGAAGACCACCTGCTGGAGCTGCATGAAGTTGCCAACCACCAGGCAAGCCTCACAGGAGAAGTTCTGTTCGACCCGGATTCCTTCTTTACGAAGCTGATGATCGACCAGCGACAGACATTCATCCACCACCTCCCGAACATCAACCTTACTCAGCTCATTTTCGTTTTCCCGGGCAAAGGAGAGAAGACTGTCAATGATATTGGCGATCCTCTCACCCTCATTTACAATTCTGCTGGTCAACTCCGCCTGCAGGGAATCTGCCTCGGCGTCATCGAGCAGCAGTTGGGCAAAATTGATGATGCCGTTGATCGGATTGTTGACCTCGTGGGCGACGCCGGCCGCCAACTCACCGATGGCGGCGAGCTGCGCTGTTCTGATAGATTCGACCTTGAGCGATTCCTCCCGGCTCAGCCGTCTGGCCTGCAGCATCACCGAATCGATGTCGCCGCTCTTGGCGATCAGCGGAGTAATGATCAGATGATACTCACCTCCAAGTCCAGGCAGCCGGGTATCTTCGCTTTTTGCCTGGCGGGTAAGCAGAAATTCTTCCAAAGGACATTTGATATGGGGCCAGCGGCCGCCATGGATTATCTGACATATTCCCGTGCCGATAATTTCTTCTCGAGCCTTGCCGGCAGCTTCTAGAGCGGCCTGGTTGACCTCGGTTATAACACCTTCCGGGGTTGTCAGAAGTACCGGATCCGGAATCATCTGCAGCAGCTCCGCAGTGACGGCCGTTTTTTTGCCATTAGCTGTTTTCGATTTTTCCACTTTCCGTCGTATCCACGCTTGAGTTGCTCAACGTAGCCCTTATTGGCTCAGGAAATCTCATCGGCATCATAGTACTATTACTGTGTAGACATGTAAAATACAACGATGTGGTGATTGCAAGGATAGTTATTTAAGCGTATAATGAAATATAGAGCACAGAAGAACTCAGAACCAGAATGGTCACGACCAGATAAGTTAATGGAAAATAACAGAAATACCAGAATTAAGAACCCCGATATCGGTTACATCACCATCGATGAAGAAGGTCGGATATGCTCCTGCAACGACCTGGCTGCAACACTGCTCAACGCGGATGGGACTCAGCTGCTGAATAACAGACTCGCTGACGCTATTGCCGGTGACAATCGTTTTGAACCGCTTGCAGAAAGGCTCAAAGAGCCTCTGAAAACACTGCAGAACGAACAGTTCCACCTGCCCTACTTTCATGACGGCAAAAAAGATTCTCTTAACGTTCGTGTCGTCAGATTCGTTGATTCAGAGGGAAACTACAGGGGTGGCTACATTGGTCTGATTGACAGGTCCGGTGCGGTCACCGCCCGAGTCCTGGCGCTCAACTCCATTGCCGAAGGTGTATTCACCGTTGACGAGGAAATGAAGATAACCTCGTTCAATGAAGCCGCTGAGAGAATGACCGGCTGGCGACAGGAAGAGGTGATCCGCAAACCCTGTAAAACGGTTTTTCGCTCCAATATCTGCGGTAACTCATGCGCTTTATCGACCGCCACAGCCAATAATTGCAATATCCTTGTCGACAGAGACGTCTATATGACCAGAAGAGACGGCTCATCTTTTCCGGTCAGAATCAGCGCCACCCCTTTGATTAACGACACCAATCAGATTATCGGCGGGGTCGAGACCTTTCGCGACATCAGTGAAATGGTCCAGAGTGACCTGATCATCAACGCCGTAGCCGACGGGGTCGTCACCTTCGATGAAAATGGCATCATCACTTCTTTCAATGCCGGTGCTCAGCAGATTACCGGTTGGAGCGAAGAGGAGGTGGTGGGCAGACCCTGCGATGAGATGTTCTTCGGAGCCGACAGCGTAGTTGCCTGCCCGATCATGGTGAAAGATCCTGACGGCCAGCCATGCACCGTAATTGATCAGGACGGCTATGTGGTCGACAAAGACGGCTTCAATATCCCCATTTCGGTATCCATCACCCCAATGCTTGACGCGGAAAAGAAACCGATCGGCTGCGTACAGACTTTCAGGGACAACACCCAGGCACTGCAGAACAAATTGATTTTAGATTCCATCGCCGACGGTGTATTTACCGTCGACAGAAACTGGAGAATTACTTCTTTTAATCTGGCCGCGGAAATCATCACCGGCTGGGAAAGAGAAGATGCCATTGGCAGCTTCTGCAGCGACGTCTTTCACAGCTCGATCTGCGGCAAGAATTGTGCGGTGGCTGAAGCGCTGTACACCGGCAAACCGGTATCCAATCGCTCTATAACAATCGAGGATGCCGACGCCAAAAGAAAACCGGTAAGCATCAGCGCTGCGCCGCTGCTCGACGTGGTTGGCAATGTCATCGGCGGGGTTGAGACTTTCCGCGACCTGACAGTTGAGGAGACCCTGCGCAAACAGTTGATGCAACGTTTCACCTTTGATGAGATAATCAGCAAAAGCCCCGCAATGCAGCGCTTTTTCGATATTCTGCCCGATATTGCCATCAGCGACTCGACCGTACTGATACTGGGGGACAGCGGAACTGGCAAGGGTCTGCTGGCCGAGGCAGTGGTCAACTCATCGTCGAGGCGCGACAAACCATTCATCTCCGTCAACTGTGGGGCCATTCCCGAAACCCTGCTGGAATCTGAACTATTCGGCTATCGCTCCGGGGCCTTTACCGATGCCCGGAAAGACCGTGAGGGCCGTTTCAGCGCCGCCAACGGGGGCACTATTTTTCTAGACGAAATAGGCGACATTCCCCATTCTTTGCAGGTCAAACTGCTCAAAGTGCTCGAGGAACATGTCTATGAGCCCCTCGGTTCAAATGAATCGATAAAAGTGGACATCCGGGTCATTGCCGCCACCAACCGGGACCTCAAAGCCCTGGTTGAAGAAGGGACGTTTCGCGACGATCTCTATTATCGGCTCAACGTGGTGAACATTACGCTGCCGACGCTGCGCGACAGAAAGGAGGATATCCCGCTGCTGATCGAACACTTCATCGACAAATTCAGGGCCGAAAAACAAAAGGATATCAGTGGGGTAAGTGACAAGGTATTGACCCGTTTAATGCAGCACTCTTTCCCCGGCAATATCAGGGAACTGGAAAACATTATTGAATACGGCTTTATACTCTGTCCCGGAGGACTGATCCAGGAGCATCATCTTCCCGATTCGTTCCACCTCGATGAACCTGCGGACAGTTACGATAAAAACCTGCAGAGCGGCGTACTTAGCCTTGAACAGATCGAAAAGCAGGCGATACTCGGAGCCCTGCAGCGCAACAAGTGGAAGAGAATGATGACCTGCCGGGAGTTGGGCATCTCCAAAGACACCCTGCGCAGAAAAATCGAACGCTACGGTCTAGAAAACCCGTTGGACCTTGCCTGAGCGTTCATGAGTTCTGGTTCGAGACAACCTCCGCAGCAGACATCATCACTCTAATTTCGATTAGCCTATCTGCCCCGTAAAGGTTTCCATCGGGTTATCAGCTCCAATGTCGAGATGCGGCCGCAGTTGGCGGGATATCAATGTTGGCGGGGAGCCTGATTGGTGTTCGGGACCAGGCTGAGATGTTCAGCCCTGCCGACTTCAGCAGGTTCTTTTATTTGCATTCTCTATGCCTGCTACTACCCTGACATTTCCTGGTGGGACTTCAGCATCAGTCGTCGTTTGTTCAGAGCGATCACTCGGTCCAGTAACAGTGAGAGGAAGAACGCTGCTCCTGCCAGGAAAATTATGGCCGCCCCGGAAGTCAGGTCGAAGCGGTATGATATCCACAGACCGCCGGATGTAAAGACTATCCCTAGACAGCAGGAAAAAAGCATCATTTGAATCAGAGATTTGGTGTACTTTTCAGCTATATAGGGAGGAATGGTCAACAGGGCGATAACCAGTATAAGGCCAACCACCTGCACCATCATGACCACGGTTATCGCCACGATTCCAATCAGCATGTAGTAGAGCCTTCTCACCGGTACGCCACGTACCATGGCAAATTCTTCGTCATAACTCATAACCAGCAGATCATTGAAAAAATAGAAAACCAGCAGCAATATTGCTCCTCCGGCTATGGTCATTATCAGCAGGTCAGAACGGGGAACGCTGAGAATGGAGCCGAACAGGTAACTCATCAGATCGACGTTGTAACCCGGTGTAAGATCGATCAGCAATATCCCCACCGCCATCCCGACCGCCCACATAACGCCGATGATGGTGTCGGCCCGCTGCTTTGACCGGGTCGAAACAGCAGCCATGATCATGGCCGAAAGAAAGGAGAAAAAAAAGGCACCGGCCATAAATGGCAATCCGAGGAAAAAGGCCAGTCCGATACCTCCGTAAGCACTGTGAGCGATACCGCCGGACAGAAAGACCAGCCGGTTGACCACGATCAGCGAGCCGATCACCCCGCAGATGACACTTGCCAGCAGCCCAGCCATGAGGGCATTACGCATGAACTCGAACTGCAGGGCCTCAATCATTGTCCACCTCCTCCACCACCGACTCCCCGCCTGGATCGGAAATTGGAAAAGTCACGGGACAGGAGTCATACACCGAGCAGGCATACACCGCATCGAACAGTTCACCCGAGGTTTCGAAGGCCTGGTGGTAGTGGAGACGTTTGTTCACGCAGGCCACCGATTTTGCGAAAGTGGAGACGGAAAGCAGATCATGGCTTACCATCAGGATGGTCAAATCCCTGTTCAACTCCTGCAGGAGCTGGTAGAAATCCGTCTGGCCACGGCTGTCTATGGAGGCGGTGGGCTCATCGAGCACTAAAAGCTCCGGTTCTGTCACCAGGGCCCTGGCGATAAGAACTCGCTGTCGCTGCCCTCCTGAGAGATCGCTGATTTTACGCTCTCCAAATTCGCTGATTCCCATCTTTTCAAGCGCGGCCAGGCCATCCTTGCGATCCTGCCTGGATCGTCCAAAAGGCATGCGGTTTTCAGGTACGTGTTTACCCATGATTACCACATCCAGCGCCGTTGCCGGAAAGCTCAGGTTATGATCGATCTGCTGAGGCACATAACCGATCTCAAGTCCCTTTTTACCAGGCCTCCTGCCTGCCAGATGCACCGCACCCCTGGTCGGCTTCAAGAGTCCTATAACCAATTTCAGAAGTGTAGTCTTGCCGCCTCCGTTGGGTCCCACAACCGCGATAAAATCTCCCTGTTCAACAACGAGATCGATATTGTGCAGGACCTCCTTACCGCTGTAGGAAAAGCAGAGATCTTTTATGTCAACGATCGTTCGCTTCATTGGAGGTCTCATCATCGCAGCGCAGCCCCTAGCTTGTTGGCAACCACGGTCATGTTCTCAAACCAGTTCTCCCCCAACGGATCGATCAGCACCACCTGCGCCCCGATCTCTCTGGCGATAACTTCAGCACTTTTCCGCGAAAACTGGGGCTGGGCGAATATTACTGTAATCTGTTCCCTGCGCGCCAGTTCGATCAGACTCCTCAGATGCGCCGGCTTCGGACTTTTGCCCTCGATCTCCACCGGTACCTGCACGAGGTCATAGCCCCTGGCAAAGTACCCCCAACTGGGATGGAATACCATGAACTTCATGCCTTTCTTGCCTTCCAGAATCCCCTTAAGCTGTCCGTCAAGTTCATCAATACGATCGCTAAACCGTTGAAAGTTGGTCTTGTAGGCAGCCGCATTTTCAGGATCCAGAGCTTCAAGACTGGTCCAGATGACTTCGGCCTGCTGTTTTACCAGCATGGGCGACAGCCAGATATGGGGATCCAATCCCCCTTCCGCCTGTTCACCTTGTTCATGGCCATGCTTATCTGTCTCTGCTTGCTCACCCTCATGATGGTGGTCCCCACTCATGGCCATCCTGTCGATCCCGGCCTCGGTATGTACCACCATCATCTCAGGATTTATCCTCGTTATTCTGTCCAGCCAGGCTTCTTCAAGAGCCACTCCAATGGTGAAATAGGCGCGAGACTCTGCCAGTTTTCTCATCTGAGATGGTTTAGGCTCATAGGTGTGGGGGCTGGCCCCGGGGGGCACCATAACTTCGACGTTGATCAGGTCTCCGCTAATCTGTTGGACAAAAAATTTCTGGGGCAGAATCGACACAAACACAGTAGGAGCGGCACCAACCAGAGTTGGCATTCCTGCACCGAACAGGCAGATAAATATTACAGCGAAGTAACCGATTCGTTTCATAGCATTTAGTCTGAGGTCCGTATCTCCAGTCTGGCTGATAAAGAAATTTTTCAAGGTTATCCCCGTCGTCTGCTGAATCCCTTGCTGCCTGAACTGCTGATCAGGCAGATACAGGCCTACTCCATGTGGGGGCCGAGAATCATGTCCTTATACCCCATTCCCGATGGTATTCGCGGATAGAGCATTTCATCGACGTCGGTAACCACTTCGAGAAACGATGGCCCTTCTGCACTGATGAAATCCTCCAGCCCCTGCTTCAATTCGTCACGGTTATCGATTCTCCGGCTATAAGCAAAGCCCATCTCCTGGGCCACATTGGCGAAACTTATGTCGGTGATCTTCTTGGTGCCCACATGGGCGCCGCCGTAGATGAGGTCCTGGATATTTCTAACCATGCAATCGCCGTGATTGTTGAGCAATAAAATTTTCACCGGAAGCTGGTATTTGCTCACCGTGAAAAGTTCCCCCAGATTCATCAATAGACTGCCATCTCCATCGATGGTTATGATGGTGTCATCGGGATTTGCGTAATGGGCCCCAATGGCAGTCGGCAGTGCGAATCCCATGGTGCCGTAGCCGCCAGAAGTTAAAAATGTTTTGGGCTTCAAGGAAATCAGATGCTGAGCGGCAAACATCTGATGGTTGCCGACACCGGTGGTCACCTTGGTATTCTCGGTAAGCATGCCGGAGAGCAATTCCATAACCTCAGCCTGCTGAACAGCTGGGTTTTCCCGGTCAAAATTGAGTGGGTGATCCTGTTTAAGTTTGAATGCATATTCCTGCCAGGGCCCGATATCGAGTTCGATATCGTACTTCTTTGCATAGTTGAGCAGGTCGTCAAGCGCAGTTTCTGCCTTGCCGATGAAGGAGAATTTCGGCCCTCGGGAAAATCTTACCTCCTGGACCTTTTCAGGATTTATATCGAAATAGGCGATTTCAGCTTCCAGGCCGGACTCACCGACTTTTTGCTGTACCCGGTCGTCCCAGCGAATTCCAAAGGCCACGAAAAGATCGGTCTCCTGAATTGCCATATTCGCTGCCGGCACTCCAAACATGCCAAGCATGCCGAGGGCCCAATCGGCCTTCTCATTGAGAATCCCCTTACCCATCAGACTCCAGATAGAGGGTACTTTGTAGCGCCTGTTAAACTCCCTGATACGCTCACTTGCCGGTGCCGTATTAAGGCCGCCGCCGATGTAGAGCAGCGGTCGTTGAGCCCTCTGCAGCAAATCGAAAAACTGCTTGCACTGATTTTCGCCCAGATGCCGCTCTTCATCGTATTTATGGCGGAATCTTTCGACTGCAATAGCCTTGTATTCGCCTTCATTTTTCTGAATATCGAACGGGAAATCGATGACCACCGGGCCCGGTTTTCCAGATTTGGCCAAGAAATAAGCGTCTTTGACAATTTCCTCTACATTCTGAAGCTCAGTTACCAGGATCACTTTTTTGGCAGCATCCTTGAAAACTGAGACGACATCGATGGTCTGGAACACATCGGTTCCCATCTGGCCCTGAGCGACCTGCCCGGCAAAGACCAGCAGCGGGACCGAATCGGCATTGGCATCGGCCACCGCGCTCAGAGTATTGGTGATGGCCGGTCCCGAGGTGACCACTGCCACTCCCACGTCATTGCTGGATCGTGAATATCCCCCGGCCCCAAAGGCGCAGGACTGCTCGTTGGCGTTGACCACAATTTCTATTCCCACGTCTTCGATGGCATGAAATACGGGCAGGATTGTGGCACCAGAAAAACCGAATACTGTTTTTACTCCAAGATCAACGAAACTTTTAGCAAGTATTTGGGCATTATTCATGACAGTCCTAAAAACCTCTCATTTGTATGATTGAATATGGGATAAAACCCCAACGACCCTAATCATTTTTTCTAAATTGGGCGGCTAAATATTGTCCGAATTGGACTTATCTGGCGAGGAAATCCTTGATTCGCCGAACCCCCTCGGCCATATTTTCGATACTGTTGGTGTAGGCAAAGCGAACGTGCTGCTCCGGTCTATGAATACCAAAATCTTTTCCAGGCGTTATGGCGACGCCCTGGGCTTCCAACAGATCATAGGCAAAACTGAAACTGTCGCTGGTCAGCTTGGAACTGTTGGCATAGAGATAGAACGCACCCTGCGGCTTCACCGGCACCTCAAAGCCTATTTCCTGCAGAGCCGGCAGCAGAAAATCACGCCGCCGTTCAAACTCCTGACGCCGCTGTTCAAGTACTTCCAGGCATTGCGGACTAAAGGCCTGAAGAGCCGCATATTGAGACATGGAAGCGCAGCTGAGAAAAAGATTCTGGGCCAGTGTATCCAGACTCTCCACATAGGGCTCCGGGGCAACCACCCAGCCCAGCCGCCATCCGGTCATGCCGAAATATTTTGAAAAGCTGTTGATGACAAAAATATCATCAGCCAGTTCCAGGGCTGAATAGCCGCTCATTCCATAGACAAGGCCCTGATATATCTCATCGACGATGAGCTGCCCGCCTCGCGCTTTGACCGTCTCGTGGATGCGCACCATCTCATCACGCTCCACCAGGGTTCCGGTCGGATTCGAGGGCGTAGCCACCATTACTGCTCTGGTGTTGTCGCTCCAGTTGTCTTCAATCTGGCTGCTGCTGAGTTGGTAATTCATCTCTGGGCCAACCGGCAGCCCCACAGGAACTCCGGAGACCAATTCTACGAAATTCTTGTTGCAGGGATAACCTGGGTCGGTCATCAGCACCTGCTGTCCAGGGTCGATCAGCACGCTCATAACCAGTTGCAGAGCCCCTGACGAACCGGGCGTGACAATAATCCGAGCCGGATCGATCGCGAGGGAAAACAGGCGGCCGTAATGGTCGCTGATGGCCTGCCGCAACTCCGGAATTCCGGTGGCCGCAGTATAGCCGGTATGACCTGCAGTGAGGGCATTTTTACCGGCCTCAATTACCGGTTCAGGGGTGACGAAATCGGGTTCGCCGACTTCCATGTGGATAACCGAACGCCCCTGTGCTTCCAGTTGCTTGGCTCGAGCCAGTAGATCCATTACATAGAAAGGAACGATCCGTTCCATCCTGGTGGCGATTCTATGTGTGCTCACGCGAGAAAGCTCCTTGGAATTCTTGGCTCAGTCTGACCAATGGGACTCGTCGAGTTCCCGATAGAGCGCCAGGATGCCCGAGCGGGTCAGTTTTTTTATCCCCAGCGGTCGAAGAAGGTCAATCATGGCATTGATCTTTCCCTCGTTGCCGGTTACTTCCACGATGTAAGAATCGCTGCCGGCATTGACCACTTTACCATTAAATATCTCCACCACCTGAAGCAGTTCCGCACGGTTTTCAGGGTTGATAGCAACACTGATCAGCGCCATCTCACGCCTGACCGCCTTCTTCTCGATGGTCATGTCTCTGAGCTTGATCACATCGATGAGCCTCTCCAGTTGCTTCTGAATTTCAATGTATTGATCTGCGGTTGCTTTGGTTTTAATCGTAATTCTGGAAATCTCAGGGTCGTGGGTCGGGGCCCCGCAGATGCTCTCCATATTGTAGCCTCTGCCTGAAAACAGCCCTGTTACCCGGGAGGTAACCCCTGGTTTATTGGCCACCAGCATTGTCAGCACATAGAATTGCTCTTCCATATATCTCTCCCCTTACGCTCTTAGGCGATTTCAGATTGCAGCAGATTACGGCTCTGTCCGTGCCGATACCGAGTTCCGAACAGCCCTAACTATTTTATCTCCAGCAATCTACCCGCAAATGAGTGGTTATGACAATAGAATTTCATAAGATTTACTGCTTGGATTGAAGGGGGGGAAAGCGGTCCATCAGACCATGGTCAGGATGGGTGTGGAAGGAGATGACAGAAAGAGATAGTAACTTAGGAGGGTCAACTAGAGGAGGTTTTTTTACCATTTCCGACTGCACCGTTCTGTCGCCTGGCAGCGTCCTGCTCTTTTGCCTTCTTTTCTGCCTCGACATCACCAGCCACTCTCAAAGTCCTCGGTACGGCTATATCGACATTGGCGGTGCAGGATTCACAGACTTCCTTCGGACAGTCGGTGATCTCCCAGCAGGGTGCGTAGCGCAGCAGTTTTTTGATGCCGGGAATGGAAATCCCCTCATCATGAATCATCTTCCGGATACAGCCTATCCACGTTATGTCATTGGGCGAGAAAAAACGTCGGTTGCCTTTGCGGGCGGGCTTTACCAATCCCTCATCTTCGTAAATTCTCAGGGTCCGGGGATGCACACCCAGGATCTGTGCAGCGACACCTATAGAATAGACCGGAGTGTCCGGCGTGATAGGCTTTACTTCCACTTTTTTATTGGATGTCATGATCGCACCGTCTGAGTATTTGCGGAATGTCTTTAAGAACCTGCGCCTCTCCGCCTGAGCGTCGGGGCACAGGTTCATGTCCAGCCCTTGGTATCAATGGTCCTCGGTCAGGTGCCCCCGGAAGATACGCTCACCGGCAAGGAACAGGAATCCGCAGAAAGCAAAGCCGCCCAGGGTTATCAACCACTCGTGCAGGGTAGGTGAATAAGTGAACAGGTGCGGATAGTCGACCAGTCCCAACCCATGATAATGAGGAACGAGTTGTCCGACGATTACCAGATCGTAGCGCATGAAGAAAATACCTATCATACCCGCCACGGAGGCGATGAATAGAACCCGCATGTTATTGCCCCGGACCGCGAGAATCAGAACGAAGGGAATGATCATGCCAAGCGCCACCTCACCGGCCCAGAAATTTATTGCATAAGGCCCCGACAAAAGTGCCTGCATGGCTTCGTATTTTCCGGGAGGATTACCGGTTACGCCGGCAATCATTTTCCAACTGGTGAAGAAAAGAATGATGGCCATCATCAGGGCCCCCATTTTGGCGACGCTACCGAGTGATTTTTTTATATCGGCGCTCATTTCCCAACCATTGGCGCGGTAGGCGAGATAGGTAAAGAAAATGATCGCCACACATCCCGACATGGCGGCCGAGGTAATGAAATAGATCGGCATATAGGGTCCATGCCAGAATTCACGGGCATTGAGCAGACCAAAAACGGCCCCGAGGTTGGAATGGGCCACAACACCGGTCAACAGACCGGCCAGGCCGAACATGGTCGCCGTCTTATGCAGGTCTTTCTGGAGCATGACAAACTCGATCATCATGAAGAAAAGATAGGCGCCGTAGAGCGTTCCCATCCACCAGATATTAGAGGTGGGGTTAGCTCCAATTACGTTGCCTACCGGCATACGCCACGAATTCTCAATTTCAAAGGCGATAACCAGAAATCCGGCAACAATGGTTGCTATTGATAAGAAGACTGCCCGTTTGGCTATGGGATTGAAATCCTTGAAGCCAAACACATGACCTACCGATGAGACGATGCACAAGCCGGTGGAAGTGACGACAAAAAAGACATAGGCAGCAATCAGTACGCCCCAGGGTACATCCCTGGTCACTCCAAAGGTGTGTTCATGGCCGACAACGATTGAATGAACGCCGAAAGCGACACCAATCAGCGTTAACAGTCCACAAAGCATCACTGCTAAAGTGTATTGCCACGAAGCAGTCGACTCCAGTCCCCCTTCCTGGGGAAGAACCCCCGCCAAAAGATTGTTCATCACCTGTTCCTCTCTCTACGTTTTGAATTATTGGTTCTTGTTAAAAAGTAGTGTGGTCCGCACTGTTCTCAGTGGTCTTCAACCTCGGTTTGATTTTAAGATCGTATAAGGTATGAAGTGCTGCACCACCAATCCAGAAAACCATAAATAGTATGCCATCCATCTGCTCGCTCCCTGGTTGATGAAAATTGACATTGGCTGCCGGGTGGCAGCCTGTTGAGAGCATCAAGCCCTGGATCAGGGTCCTGCTCCCATATTAATGGCGATACTAAACCTGTAAATCTTAGTTGTCAAGTTATTTACCGGTAACTTTTTTAATGTAAGTTGACACATTGTAGTACGTTTATTTTATATATACAAACATATCAATATATTATACTATTTAATAAATTACTATATTTTTAAAAAAAATGGAAGCATAATCGTTCCTTTCCGATGAATTCTATGCTCAGGACGCAGAATACGCCCTGGTCAGGGGCAGTGACAAAAAAAGCCTCCAACCGCTAAATCGGCTGGAGGCTTTGGTAGTCTGGTGAGTAGTCAGTGATTAAACAGCGACCTTTTTCCGTTTCGGCCTTGAGAGGGGGGTGAGTTTCTTTATTTTGCTGGGTACCAGCGTGTTGGAGAAAAAAGCGCTGCAGCGCTGCCTTTTCTCGAAAGGGCAATCTATGATATTCCAACAAGGCGTATACGACAATAGTTTCTTCACCGCATTGACACTGATACCGTGCTCGTGAATCATTTCACGTAAGCACTCGATCCACTGGATATCACGCATCGAATAATAGCGCCATTTTCCTTTACGCGATGGTTGGACCAGACCACTGTCTTCATAGTTTCTCAGTGTCCTCTGATGGACACTGAGAAGTTTGGCTGCCATTCCGATGGTGAAAATTGCTTCGTCTTGAGAGATCATCATTTCCTCCCTGATAGGTTTACCTGGATGGAGCCCTCTGTTAGTCTTCATGGTGATGCCTGAAACGATCCCCGAGAAAATACTCACCGATCAGAAAACAAACACCAAGCACACCTATCCCGCTCAATACCATGGCCAGTTCAGGTGCTGTTGGAGCATAGTGGTGGTAGGCCGGCATTCCTTCAAAGTCTGAGAATTGTGGAATGAGTTGGCCGGCAACTACCAGATTCAACCGTGAGAAGAATTGACCTACGAGAACCATAAGTGCAGCCAGCGACAGAGCCTCGATGGACTTCAGCCTGGTCGCCAGGAGCAGCACAAACGGCAGTGCAAGTCCGATTCCGAGCTCAAATACCCAGAACGAAGTGGAAAGCGGCCCCTGGGTCAACAGCCGGGCTGCGTCGCCCACTGCCTCAGAGCCTACAAAAGCGTTCAAGAATTTCCAGCCAGTGGCGAGACCGATCATGAATATGAGCAGGAGCATGGTTTTTCCAGCGGTTTGCAGAGCGGCAAAACTCTCGCCGATGACCTTCTTCCCCCTCAGCGCATAGGACGCGTGCGTAAAGATCACAATAGCCGCCGCTCCCGACAAGAAAGCTGAAGCCAGGAAGAAAATGGGCAACTGCGAGCCGTACCAGAAAGGACGTGCGTTTAAGGAAGCAAAAACGGAACCCAGGTTGGAGTTGGCGAATAATTCAGTGACCGCTGCACAGACGCCAAGGATGACCGCCAGTTTGAAGCGCCTGGTAATAATAAGGTAAAGCTCAACCATCATGATACCGACCGCCATTCCGTAGAGTGTTCCCATCCACCAGATGTTCGAGGTCGGGTTTGGAGCGAGAATAACGCCCAGCGGCATGCGCCAGACATTCTCAAGCTCCAGTCCAATTACCAGAAAGGCCCCGAAAATTGCAGCAATCGAGAGCCAGACCATGCGGTTGGCCAGCGGTGCCAGATTGTTGCCGCCAAACAGATGGCTGAGGGCCGCCAGTCCGCACAGGCCTGTGGAGATAATGGCCAGATAAGCATAGGTGGAAATACCGATACCCCAGGGAACGGTGCGGGTCACCCCAAGAGTTTGGTGGTGGCCAGCGTAAAGCGCGTAGATACCTGCTGAAATGCCAATGGCAACAAGAGCGAGCATGGCCCACAATAAAAGATTGAATTGGGGCTTCCTGAATTCTCTCTGCTCAAGTACTGCGGTCTGTGACTGAAAAGACATAATTCCTCCTAATTTGCTCATGTTTTCTACCTTTAATTTCGCACCGCAGGATCCGGCTCAGCGGTCCCCTGCTCATGGATTTTTCCAAAAAATATGTAGCCAAGTACGATCGGGGCTGAAAAAGGTCCGAGAAGCATAAAAAGAAAAAGGCAGAGCGAACCCCATAAACATTCGCTTGCTTTCTCGAGCCATGCCTTGGGAAATTCAGGACTGACGATCGTCGTGTCGGGTTGTGCATGAACATATGCTGCCATGTCGGCCTCCTATATTGATGTTGTTGCCTTTCTTACCCTCTTTAGAGCAAGCGACATGCCAGCATTTTCAGGGTTCTCAATAAAAAACTTAAATTATCTATAAGAAATTGTTTTATTTATATTTATTAAGATTTAGATAAATAACTTTAAAGGGTATACAGTTGATGATTTCCTGAATCATTTACCACCAAGGGCATATATTGCGTCCTTTCTCGTGGTGACGATGGCGCACTATACGCCCATTTAAAAAAATTGAATTATCCAATAAATTTCATATAGTTACGGAAATATAATGAGGGCCCGCCTGATTTCCTGACAGGCAAGTGAGGGGAAGGAGATTAGACAGAAAAGTTTTTTCTCTATAATATCAAACAGTTGGTCAAACAGCAGAGAAAATGGGCGCAGGATACGCCCTGAGGCGGTGCTTATTTGTTTTTCAGGAAAGGAGGTAAGGAGAAGCCAGGAGAGGCCGGATATTCCACCGGCCTCTCCCGTTATAGATCAGTGACCGGATTCTTGGTCTGCGCTGCCGGTGGATTCGCCAGTCAAGCGGGCATAGCCCCGAACGCCGATATGACAGGAGGTACATCTGGTATCGTAGGTAAAGGCAGTGGAACCGTCGTGGCAGGCGCCGCAATAGTTGCCTTCGTCCATTGACTTATGATTGAAGTCTTCATTTTCCTGGGCGGCACCGGCCTCCATGATAAAGAGATCGTTGTGGCAGGACTCACAATCCATGCCCATGTCCTCAGAATGATTGTCATGACTGAAGAGCACCGCTTTCACCGGTTTGGTCCAGACAACTGGCTCTTGCGGAGAGAGGTGACATGAACCGCAATAGGATTCGGTGGAAAAGGCCATGCTGTCATCGTGACAGGCGCCGCAATAGTTGCCTTCGTCCATTGCTGCATGATTGAAGTCATCATACTCCTCAGCCGCGCCGTCCTCCATTTCAAACAATTCGTCATGGCAGTCGTCACAAGACAGATCGGCGGCCAGGGTGTGCTCTTTATGACTGAATACCACCGATTTCTGAGGCACATTCCAGACGATAGGCTCCTCTGGACCGTAGGTGTCTTCATCGTACGGCTCCTCCTGCTCGCTACTCTGGCTCGAGGCCCAGATGATCACGGCGCTCAACAGGACGAAACTCATTAGACCGAGCACTGCAAAAATTTTCTTCATTACACTCTCCGCGTTCTCAGAACTTTGACACCGTAGGGTGAATACAATTTATCATCTTTGCCGATCAGACTATCAGGCATTGGTATAGAACACATTGGGCATGGCCCCTGCCTCGGACCTGAGAACCCAGACAATTTTCTCAGGCTGGTGAACGAGTTTGTAGACCCTGCTCTTGACGTTGGCCAGGTCACCAAACACCCTTACATCGGCAGGGCAGATATCGGAGCAGGCAGTATTCTTCTTTCCCTTGGACAACAGCGCCTCCCAGCAGAAGTCGCACTTATCCACCGCCCTGGTCTCCTCGTCAAAGTAGCGGGCGTTGTAGGGGCATGCTGCCATACAGGTTTTGCAGCCGATACAGCGGCTGTCTTTCATAACGATGATGCCAGTGGTTTTGTCTTTCCAGGTGGCCGTGGTCGGACATACCCTGACGCAGGGAGGCCGATTACACTGATTGCAGAGCACCGGCATGAAGATGGTCTCTTCTCCCCCATCGACGATATCCCGGCGGCGTTCAAGAATTGTAGTGCGGAAACCGTATTCTGGAACATTGTTGGTCTCGACACAGGCTTCCTTGCAGAGTTCACAGCCAATGCAGAGATGTTCGCGGATTACCATTGCGTAATGGGGATTATACGGATATTTACCCCGTTTGGGTACGACCCCTTCGGCAAACGCATTGGTCACTGAGGTAAGTGACAACACCTTGCCGCCAAGATAGACGCCGGTCACCGCCAGGCCAATTCTCAACAGGTTACGTCGCTCACGGGAAGGCAGACTTTCCGGGCTCTCTGATTTGGTTTTTTCGATTTCTGCAATTTTCATATCACACTCTCACACTGGATTATGGATGTCATACGTACCTGCCAGTATTGCGGGCAATAGCACAGATCAATTGTTGAAAAGAAAAAAACCGGTGCACCTGGCGAAACCGAGCAACCGGCTTTTTGTTCTTTCAGCAGCCGCATGATAATCCCGCGGCAGCCTGTCGGCCATATGACACGACTGTAATGCAGGACAAAAGTACCCGAAAATAATCTCTACCGAAAGTACCACAAACGTCCATTTTGTTGGCGACTACGCACAGCTAATCTAATTAATTGATCGGTTAAACAGCATATGCACAGAACGTAGCAGAGAGAAACAACGGTGTCAAGCTATATAGTTATCATCCGACAGCTCCTGCCGGCGCCCCGGCGCCGTTTCTAGAGATCGACATGAAACTCAAGAGGCCGCCCCTGGCAGGGCCTGAGTAAGGAGCCGGCAGAACCGTCAGCATAGGAAGCCAAATGTTAAGATGAATTGAGCTCTTGTCAGCATGAGTGGTTGCTCAATGCTCAGCTGTAACGCAATACTGGCAGAGATGACAAGAAAACGATATAATTGGAAAGTTTAGCCAGGTCAACGCGGGACAGTCAGGTTCCGCCTTCGGCCCATGATCAACCGTTGGTTCAGACCTCAGATGAAAAACGAAGGATCCGCACCGCTGAGTATTTTCGGCATCAGGATTAAGACTGTCATAATCCTGATGCTTTTTCTGGCTTTGCTGCTGGTGGCGGTTAACCGTTCAGAAATAGAATCACTATTGTCGAGTTCGGGAAAAGTTCTGCAACAGAAGGCCGACTCCTCCCAGGAAACTGACGAACAATCAGGAGACAATCACATCGTCGTCGATCAGGAAATGCTCTCCAAGGCAATGCAGGAAGCCCAGGTGAAGAAATTGACGGAACTTGAATCTCAAGATTCAACCCTACCCACCGACAGATTTTTTTATGTGGTCGAGCTGGTTAACGGAAGTGATCTGGAAGGCGTCGATCTCACCATTGAAGCGGATTATCTGACGTTGGTTTCCGAAGGTGGTACCGAGACAACGATCAAACGAACCATGGTGAGCAGGATTCAGCGGTTCAAGCTTCCCCCTTCATCGGCAAATCAGCAGGCCCCGAAGTGATTCAGACTAATTTCACCCATCTCAATAACTGACCGATAATGACACACTCTCTGGCGACCTTTTTGGTGAGGCTCCTGTTGATCTCTTTTGTTATCTTCCAGTTGGCAGGATGTGGAGTTCTCATACTTGGCGGCGCCGCCGCAGGTACTGTTGGCTACGTGAGCGGAGACCTCAATGCCACCATTGAAGGAGGATTTGAAAAAGTCGTCGAAGCTTCCGACGCCGCCATCCGTGAAAATTCCATCAGGGAAATCACCAGGGATGCAAGCCAGCACCAAGTCGCCTACGAACTTCGAACTCCACAGGATGATAAGATTCTGTTAACCATTTCACGTGCATCCAAAGATCTGACCAACGTCACCATCAGGGTTGGTGTCTTTGGTGATGAACCACTCTCTCATCGCATTCTCGAAGAGATCAAGACCCGGGTGAAGTGATGGCGGGTCTCTCTATCAGAACGTCGATCAATGGCTAGGCAGGATCGCTCCAGCCAAAATCCAGAAAAACATATCAGAACGAAAGTCACAAGAATGTTCATATTTTTACGCCACCTGATCTGCTTCTCGGCCTTGCTGGCTGCCTTCCTGGTCTACAGCGCCCCGCCAGCTCAGGCAAATGATCCGCAGATCAACAACAGAAGACAGTTTATAGAGACTCTGAAAAAGAGGACTGAGACCGTCGAAATCGCCACCCGGGTCGCTCAACTGGTTGCCGGTGGCAACTATGCTGAGGCCGAGAAAACGCTGGGCGATCTGCTCGACCAAAAAACTTTGAGCAACGACGGTCACCGACGGCTGGAGAACGTT
>Ga0316187_10000294_pt1 | contig 37597 bp, 27 predicted proteins | sample CroRivburrow1_MG_FD_204927 | JGI IMG/M metagenome (GOLD analysis project Ga0316187, IMG submission 204927) | Coastal sediment microbial communities from Maine, United States - Cross River worm burrow 1 | ecosystem: Environmental > Aquatic > Marine > Coastal > Sediment | place: USA: Maine... | reverse complement strand
AACCCTTGTTCATTTGCTAAATGCCAGGTGCCAACACTGACGCCGTGACATCTTCGACAGGTCGTCCCGAATACGAGCAACATCCTCTGCTCGACGTCTTGTGTGGCCAATATCCAGCCAAACGGACCGCGCAGACATCCTCTGTCTCTTCAACCACCTGACCCGAGATCGGAGTGTAACAACTCACCCGCCCCGCTGCCCGATCCACGCACCGTCTGGCGACACAGATCGAGGGCGCTTGTCACAGGAACGGGGCGCTCTCCCAACCGGCTACTACGGTGGCGAGAACGGCAGTGCCGGCCCAATAGTCCGGTCGTCTGCGTCTGCCGCAGCGCGGAGAGGTTTTTCACACCAAACCGGCCGCACTTCGTGAGGTTGCCAGCAAATGGCGGCACAGCAGTTGCTAAAGAGGGTTAATCAGTTTCCTGAGTCGTACCGCACCGCCTGCTCCATTGTCCTTCGATTCGTTCGAAGTCCAGGAACGGTAGAACGGCTCAAAAAGGCGCTCCCCAATGTCGTGGCGCGACCAGACACCGGAGAAAAGTACGCACATGGGTGCTTACCCAAAAACAATCGCGACCCTCGTGACCGTAGCTGGGCTGCTGGGTGCTTCGGCCCTGGCCGGCTACACGCTGGGTCGCCCGCATCCGCTCAGTACAGAGCAAATGCTGGATTCATCCGTCTCGATCAAGACAATCTCCCATGTCAAAACCGATCGCTACGGCGACTCCGTTTGGGAGCCGGCTTTCGGCTCCGGATTCCTGGTTTCCTCGACCCCGTGCGAGGTGTGGACCAACCACCATGTGATCAAAGACGCGGCGTTGATCCGGGTCACCCCCAGAGGCGCGGAGGTGGGAACAGGTGTTCCCGCCCAGGTCGTATATACGACGCCGCACCCGGACATCGCGGTGCTTCGACTCGAGCGTTGCGAAGGTATCCGCGTAGCCACTCTGGCCGACTCAGACCGCATCAGAGTCGGGATGGAAGCCTACGCGGTGGGTAATCCACTGGGAAACAACCCGGATTCCATCAGCCGGGGCATCGTGTCCCATACCGCCCGCCATGTGGGCACCAACACGTACCTGCAAACGGACGCCAGCATCAACCCCGGCAACTCTGGCGGCGCTTTGTTCGATCGCCGAGGACAGGTCATCGGTATGAACGTGTCGTTGGTATCGAGAAAAAACAGCGGCGGGCATACAGGTATCGGCTACGCCATCCCCGTAAACCGATTGAAAAACGCAGTCGGGCGGCTCCACGCTCGCACACCGGGCTGGGGAACCGCAGGAATCTCCGACATTGCCAGCAACCTGAATGCGGCCGAGGCGGCCCTTTTTAACGTGCCCAATAAGCAGCCGGCGGTCATCCTCACGGCAGCGCCCAAGGCCAAACCCGGTGCCGGCGTGTTGAATGCACGCGACGTGATTTACCGGGTCGATGGACAAGCGATCAAGGACACAGAGCACCTGCGCCGGATATTTGCAGGGCGCGAGCCCGGAACGGCGGTCGCGGTGGATCTGATACGGGACGGCAATCGGCTACGGAGGACGCTTAAGCTCAAAAACGGCTACCAGCAACCGGCATTGCCTGGGCCGCAACCGTACAACGGGCTGCTGGGCATGACCCTGGAGATGTGGAGCGACCGTGAGGGTGAGACCGGACGATTCGGTTCACCCGTTATAACCCAGGTGCACAGCCTCGGCCCTGCCCATCTGGCGGAGATCAGTAGTACGCAACATTCCATGGGCATCAGCGGTGGCAAGCTGGTTGAGTTCCTGCTGGACGTCAAGACCGTGACCGGAGTTGTGCTGGAAGGCACGTACCATCGCACCACCGATATTGCTTCCATAGACGGAATTGCGGCCAAGGCCCATGCCCGCGGCGCGCCATTGCTGTTGGAAATAGAGCACTGGGCGCGTCAGGACCCGCGCAATGCGCGCACTGAACTGGTCCACCGTAAAACGGCCTTTTTCAAGATCGAACCGGCCAGAGGTCTTGCCGATGTATCACCAACAGGCGATGAAACCGATTTGGAAGCGGTCTCCGCGGACTTCCCCCCACCCACGCACCCCATAGACAGCCCAGTCTAAGAAAACTCGATCGACCGATAGCCGCCCAGGGCGCATCAGCGCGATAAACCCAGCAGCGGCGTCAGATCACTCTGCCGACCAGATAATTGCGGCGCTCACCGCCCATGACCTCCACCGCTCACCAGCACGCATTGTAGGTCGGAGGCGCAAGCCGTATTCTATTGCCCCGGATTGAGACGGCCATCGTATCGTTTCATTCTGCGGGGATGCATGCGTATGCGTGCAGATTTTGACCATCAATAGGAGGGAATGTCATGAAGCGATTGTATTCAATGTTGGGCTTTGCGTTTTGTTCACTGCTCGCCGCCGGCACAGCGGTAGCCAGCGACTACGGCACACCGGATGAGGCGCAGGCCATGCTCGAGCGCGCTGCCAGCGCGGTCGAAACCGACCAGGATGCCGCTCTGGCGGCCTTTGTGGCCGGCGACCCGGAGTTCAAGGAAAATGACCTCTACGTCTACTGTGGCGGCCCGGACGGCAATTTCAGCGCCCATCCGTCATTGGTCGGCAAGAGCCTCAAGGATCTGAAGGACAAAGCCGGGAACAATCTTGGGGAGGAAATCTATGCCAGCGCAAAACCGGGCGAAATAGCCGAGGTGACCTATATGTGGCCGCGCCCGGGTGAGACCGATCCGGTGGAAAAAGTTGCGTACGTGACCATGATAAACGATCAGATCTGCGCGGTTGGGTACTACAAGCAGTAGTAACAAGCCCCGCAACTCACAATAAGAAAGCAACCCAGATCATTGCAAAGCCCCGCACCCACAAGACGGGGCATTTTCCTTCCACCTCTCGAAACGGTCCCAACGCGTCACGATTCGATCAATCTTTGATCTGACCCGCTCAGCCTCAGCGGGTCACCAGCGTTCCGTTCCCGATAGTCTTGAGGTCTAAGACATCCCGCCGGTTTGCAAAGACCGCAGAATCAGGAGGCGGCCGCCAGCGCGGCAGGCGATTGCTGGCTGTTCAGGTATTCCTCGTAGGTGCCGTCGAAACTCACCAGAGTGCGATCCTTGATCTCGATCACGCGCGTCGCCAGGGACGAAACGAACTCCCGGTCATGGCTGACAAAGATCAGCGTGCCCTCATAGTAGGCCAGAGCGAGATTCAGAGCTTCAATGGCCTCGATGTCCAGATGGTTGGTGGGTTCGTCCATCACAAGCACGTTGGTTTCCATCATCATCAACTTGCCAAACAGCAGCCGGTTCTTTTCCCCGCCGGAACAGACCTTCACCTGCTTGTTGAAGTCCTCGGACGAGAACAGCAGGCGCCCAAGTGTGGCGCGCACGATCTGGTCGTCGTGCCGAGGCTTGCGCCACTGGCTCATCCAGTCGAACAGGTTCAGATCGCCTTGGAACTCGGCGTTGCTGTCCTGGGGGCAGTACCCCAGGGTGGCATTTTCCGCCCACTTGACGGTCCCGCATTCTGCCTGCAGCTCGCCCAGCAGGCAGCGCAGAAACGTGGTCTTGCCCGCCCCGTTCTCGCCAATGACCGCCAGACGTGCGCCCGCTTCCAGGACCAGATCCCCACCCTGGAACAGAGGTTCTCCATCAAAGCCGTGGCCCAGTGCCTCCAGGGTCAGCGCCTGACGGTGCAGTTTCTTGTCCTGTTTGAATCGGATGTAGGGGCTGACCCGGCTGGACGGCTTGATATCGTCCAGTTTGATTTTCTCGATTTGACGGGCCCGGGATGTGGCCTGCTTCGCCTTGGACGCATTGGCGGAAAAGCGGCTAACGAACTGCTGCAACTCGGCAATCTGCGCGCTTTTCTTAGCGTTTTGCGAGTGCAAGCGTTCGCGCGCCTGGGTCGACGCAGTCATGAAATCGTCGTAGTTGCCGGGGTAGATCCGCAAGCCCCCGTAGTCTATATCCGCCATATGGGTGCAGACCGCATTCAGGAAATGGCGGTCATGGGAAATGATGACCATGGTGCATTTGCGATCGTTGAGCATGGTTTCCAGCCAACGAATGGTGCCGATATCCAGGTTATTGGTAGGCTCATCCAGCAACAGGATGTCCGGATCCGCAAACAGGGCCTGCGCGAGCAGAACCCGTAGCTTCCAGCCCGGCGCGATGGCGCTCATGGGGCCGTAATGGAGTTCCTGAGCGATTCCCGCGCCCATCAGTATTTCCCCAGCGCGGCTCTCGGCGCTGTAGCCGTCCAATTCGGCAAACTGGGTCTCCAACTCAGCGACCTTCATGCCCTCCTGTTCAGACATTTCGGGCAAGGCGTACAGACGGTCGCGTTCCTGTTTGAGTACCCACAACTGTTCATGGCCCATGATCACGGTGTCGATGGCCGTATAGCGCTCAAACGCAAACTGGTCCTGACGCAGCGTTGCCACTCGCTCATTGGGGCTCACCGACACGTTGCCGGCGGTGGGTGACACACTGCCGTCCAGGATGTTCATAAAGGTCGATTTGCCGCAGCCGTTGGCCCCGATCAGCCCATAGCGATGGCCATCACCGAATTTGACGGAAATGTTCTCGAACAGCGGCTTCGCACCAAACTGCATGGTGATGTTTGCGGTGGAGATCAACAGATTAATCCTGACAGAATGAGTTAGACGGCGGAGCAAGGCTCCTCAGCGAGGCGCGTACTTTAGAGACTTCCCCGGCTGAGGTCGAGTTCGATCGCCTCTACCTCGAAAAAACGCCCAATGAGGGGCTTTCCGGAGACCAGGAGCGGGTGAGCGCCCCTGTCCGATCCGGGGCGGCGCTCAATACAGATGGAGCCAACAGCGATGTTGCGGCGAAGGACGATCCGTTCTGAAGGTCGGGCGCTGCCGCTGAGTCAGGTAATGACGTCTGGGCGGCTTCGACCGGTATTGTGCCTGATGCCGGCCAGTCGGTCAGCGGCGGCGATGAGTGGAGCCAGTGCGGCCTGCGCGGTCTGATCGTGCTGACGGATGTCGGGCTCAAAGCGTTCCATGTAGACCCGCAGGGTAGCGCCCTCGGTACCGGTGCCAGACAAACGGTAGACAATGCGGTCGCCGGACTCAAAGCCGATGCGCAGACCCTGCCCGGTCGCAACGCTGCCGTCCACCGGATCCGTGTAACTGAAATCATCGGCATACCGGACGGTCTGGCCGGCAACCCGTTCACCGGGCAGCGTCGCCAGGCTTTGGCGCAGCCGGTCCAGCATCTGCCGGGCCTGTGCCGAATCCAGGTTTTCGTAATCATGACGGGTGAAAAAATTGCGGCCGAATTGGGCCCAGTGCTGCCTGACAATCGCCTCAGCCGGCTCTCTCCGTACAGCGAGCAGATTAAGCCAGAACAAGACCGCCCAGAGGCCATCCTTTTCCCGTATATGGTTGGATCCGGTCCCGAAGCTTTCCTCACCGCAAAGCGTAATCCGGTTCGCGTCGAGCAGATTGCCAAAGAACTTCCATCCCGTGGGTGTCTCGTAGCTGGGGATCGAAAGATGTTCGGCCACCCGATCGACGGCGGCACTTGTCGGCATTGACCTGGCAACGCCCACCAGGCCTTGAGCGTAACCGGGTACCCGGTGCGCGTTGGCCGCCAGCACAGCAAGACTGTCGCCCGGATTGATGTAAAAACCGGGACCCAGAATCATGTTCCGATCACCGTCGCCATCGGACGCCGCCGCAAAATCCGCCGGCGCGCTGCCGTTCATCATTTCCACCAGCTCATGGGCGTGAATCAGATTCGGATCGGGATGCCCACCACCAAAGTCCGGCAACGGTTGGGCGCGTATGGCGGTTCCGCTGGGCGCGCCCAGGCGACGTTCGAGAATCTCTCTGGCATAGGGGCCGGTCACCGCGCTCATGGCGTCGAACAACATTCGAAACCGACCGGAGGCAAACAAATCCTTAATCCGGTCGAAGTCGAACAGTGTCTCCATGAGATCCGCGTAATCAGCGACCGAATCGATGACTTCAACCTCGAGATCTCCCAAACGGAAGACACCGCTCAGTTCGAGATCGATGTCCGCGTGAACGACACTCAAGTAGCGACGGATTCCTGCACTGTGTCGATGGATATCCTCGGTCAGCTTTTCCGGAGCCGGGCCACCATTCTCAATGTTGTACTTGATGCCAAAGTCCTGATCAGGACCCGCCGGATTGTGGCTGGCGGACAGGACGATGCCGCCAAAGGCGCGATGCTTGCGGATCAGACAGGACACGGCCGGGGTCGATAGCAGACCGCATCGGCCGGTAATGACACGGCCAAATCCATTGGCGGCCGCCATTCTGAGAATCACTTGCAAGGCTTGGTCGTTGTAGTAGCGCCCATCGCCACCCAGCACCAGAGTCTGGTCTGCGATTCCGTTCACAGAATCGAAAATCGATTGAACGAAATTCTCGAGGTAGTGCGGCTGCTGGAAGACGCGTACCTTTTTTCGCAACCCGGACGTGCCAGGCCGTTGGTCGGGAAAGGGCGCTGTATCGACGCGTACAACTTGCATGAGCAGTCAACCTTCTGGGGGGGCGTTGCGATCCAGCATCTCAGCCGTCACCAGGACGATGCCTTTATCGGTAATGCGGAATCGGGCGGCATCCGCCTCCCGGTCCTCGCCGATGACGGTGCCCGCCGGAATACGACAGCCACGATCGATGACGGCCCGTCTGATCCGGCAGTTGCGTCCGATGTCGACTTCGGGCAGGAGAACCGATTCCTCAACCCGGGAGTACGAATGGACCTGCACCTGCGAAAACAGTAGGGAATAACGAATCTCGGCGCCGGATATTACGCACCCGCCCGAGACAATGGAATCCAGCGCTTTACCTTCCCGACCGGCATCCTGGAACACAAACTTTGCCGATGGCAGTTGCCTTTGGTAGGTCTGGATAGGCCATTCCTGGTCGTACAAATTGAGCTCCGGCGTGATCGAAACCAGTTCCATGTTGGCCTCCCAGAACGCATCTATGGTGCCGACATCCCGCCAATAGGGTTGACGCCCGGTTTCATCGTCCCGGAATGGATAAGCGAAGACCCGGTGCCGATCGATGATCGACGGAATGATGTCCTTGCCGAAATCGTGACTGGAAGCTGGATCAGCCGCATCCCGCTCCAACTGTTCGAACAGGAACTCTGAATTGAAGACATAGTTGCCCATCGACGCCAGCGCCTTATCGGGCATACCCGGTTGAGCGCGGGGATGGGTCGGCTTCTCGTCGAATCCGATGACGCGCTGGGCCTCGTCCACACTCATGACACCGAAACCCTTGGCATCTTCTAAAGAGACGTCGACACAGGCGACGCTCATGTCCGCCTCTTTTTCCACGTGATATGCCAGCAGCGTGCCGTAGTCCATCTTGTAGACATGATCCCCGGACAGAACCAGAACAAGCCCGGGCTTCATGGACCGGATGATGTCCAGGTTTTGATAGATCGCATCCGCGGTGCCGGCGTACCAGCCCCCGGTAGTGCGCTGGGACGCGGGCAGCACTTCAACGAACTCACCCAGGTTGGTTTGAAAGGAACCCCAACCGTTGACCAGGTGACGGATCAGCGAATGCGCCTTGTACTGGGTCAGTACGCCAATACGACGGATCCCGGAGTTGACACAGTTGGACAGGGGGAAATCGATGATTCGAAACTTGCCGCCAAAAAACACTGCGGGCTTGGCGCGAATGTTGGTCAATTCGTGCAGCCTCGAACCTCTGCCGCCCGCAAGCACAAGCGCGAGCGTGTCCCGGGTCAGACGGCTGAGGTAGCGGAGTTCGTTGCGTTGCATTGCAGTTCCTCACTCTCACAGTCGGTTCCGCGATGGCAGCGTCACACCGTCGTGAATCCGAAAAAGCTTTCCGATCGAGCCGCATGCGATGGCTGCGGGATCGACCGCGGTCTCTCCTCCTGCCCCGACAACGAGCGCAGGTATCGCGCAGGTATCAAATGGATTCGATACCCGCCACGGGTTCCTGGGCTCTTGTATCGGACATACGCCACACTTGTACGGTCCGTTCTGGCAATACGAAGACGCTTCCGCCGGCCTTTTCCGATGAAGCGGTGTCAGGCAGGAGCCCCTCCGCGGCGGTGTCCAGAAGACACGTCCAACGACTTGATCCGCCTGGATCGGGCAGACGACAGTCAATCGCATCCCCATCGGCGTGGAAGTAAAGCAGCAGTACCTCCGGCACCACGCACCCACCCCCACCGGGATTGGGCGCCTCATCGTCCTCGCACAACATCATGCCGATAAACCTTCTCGAGCCGGCCAGCCATTGGTGATCCTGCATAGAACCACCATCCCGGTCGATCCACTGGATGTCGGCCAACTGGGCCAGACGAGAGCGGTTCTGGCCGTGCACAAAGTGCGATCGGCGCAAAACGGGGTGTTGCTTTCGAATCTGGATCAAGCGCTGCACAAATGCCAACCAATCCTGCTCGCTCTGCAGCCTGGTCCAATCGAGCCAACTGATCTCATTGTCCTGGCAATAAGCATTGTTGTTACCGCCCTGGCTGCGGCCCAGCTCATCCCCGGCCAGAAGCATCGGCGTGCCTTGGGACAAGAGCAGCGTCGCCATCAGGTTCCGTCTGTGGCGCAAGCGGCGGTTGCGGATAGCGGGGTCGTCGGTCGGGCCGTCGACGCCGTGGTTGAGGCTGAAGTTAGCGTGATGCCCGTCTCGGTTGTCTTCACCGTTCAAGGTGTTGTCACGCTGGGCATAACTCACCAGGTCCGTCAGGGTGAAACCGTCGTGGCTGGTGACGAAGTTGATGCTTGCCCAGGGACCGCGTCCGCTGTGCTCAAACAAATCGCTGGACCCGTGCAGCCGCCGCGCCAGGTCGGCCAGCATGCCATCATCGCCCCGCCAGAATCGACGCACAGTGTCCCGATAGCGATCGTTCCATTCGCTCCATCCGGTGGGAAAACCCCCCAGCTGATACCCGCCCGGCCCCACGTCCCAGGGTTCGGCAATCAGCTTCACCGTGGACAGCACCGGATCCTGGCGAACCGCGTCAAAAAAGCCGGAGCCCCGGTCAAATCCGTATGTTTCCCGACCCAGGGTGGTCCCCAGATCGAAACGAAACCCGTCCACATGCATCTCCTGCACCCAGTAACGCAGGCTGTCCATGACCATCTGGAGCACTCGGGGATGAGACAGGTTCAGCGTGTTTCCGCACCCCGTATCGTCGATGTAATAGCGTGCGTCGCGGTTCTGCAATCGATAGTAGGACGCATTGTCGATGCCCCGCCAGGACAAAGTCGGGCCGACATGGCTGCCTTCGAACGTGTGGTTGTAAACCACGTCCAAAATCACTTCCAACCCGGCCGCGTGCAGAGCACGCACCATACTCTTGAATTCGTCGATGGCCGATACGTGGGCATATCGGCGCTCGGGGGCGAAGTAATTGAGCGGACTGTAGCCCCAGTGGTTGCGCAGGCCTTTCTGGCGCAGAAACGCTTCATCGGCAAAGCCCTGCACCGGCATCAATTCCACCGTAGTGATGCCCAGGCGCTGGAGATGCTCGATCACGCTGGGATGAGACAAACCGGCATAGCGACCCCTGGCCACCTCCGGCACCGCTGGATGCAATCGGGTCATGGACCCAATGTGGCACTCGTAGACAACGGTTTCGGACCAGGGTATGGCCGGTGGCCGATCGTCTCTCCAGTCGAAGAGATTGCTCGTGACCACGCATTTTGGGACCGAGTCCGCATTGTCCCTCCGGTCAATTTCGAGGTCCTGACCTGGACTTCCGAGTGGAAATGCCAGATGCGCATCGCCACAAATCAACTCCCTGTCCACCATCCGGGCATAGGGGTCCATCAGCAGCTTGGCAGGATTGAAACGATGACCATGAGCGGGTTCATACGGCCCGTGCACCCGATACCCGTAGCAGGTGCCGGGTTCCAGCCCGGCGACATGGCCGTGCCAAACCTGGTCGGTTTTGTCCTCCAAGCCAATCCGCTCGATTTCGCGGCCACCCTGTGGATCGAACAGGCATAACTCAACCTTCTCGGCGTGGGCCGAAAACAAGGCAAAGTTGACACCCCGGCCGTCCCAATGGGCGCCAAGGGGATAGTGTTGGCCCGAGGCCCTTTGGTTCTCGCCCGGCTTTGTCATTCTTTCAACGGCACGATCGGACATGCTCCCGGTCGCCAAGTCACGAGGCAGCTTGTCCACGCTGACCGGCTCCACGCTGGAGTCTCTATCAACGTCTCAAAGTCCAACGGGGTCATTTTCAACCGGTCCACCTATACCAAACATAAATATGTTCTCAACACGCCGGGAGCCTGCACCGCCGCGAATCGGCTCAGCAGGCGAAGCAAGACTGGCCTCGGGAACAGTATCCCGATGAAAGTTGCACCCTGGGGAGCCACTGTAAGCACCGCGCAAATATCTTGAAAACTTTATCGGTTACATGCTTGTCTGAGAACCCGGCCGCCCCACTTCCAAGTCAACGAGAACACAATGGCCCCTTACTCATCCGAACCCACGCCCATCCACATGATTGTTTTTGGGGGCAACGGGGATCTCGCTCTGCGAAAGCTGCTGCCTGCGCTGTACTACTTGGAAAAAGAACATCGATTGGCCGATCCCAGCCAAATACTGGGAGCATCGCGACACCACTTCAGTCAGGACGAGTATGTGCGGCTGGTGCACGGATCGCTGCAGTCATATGTGCCCACCTCCGACTTCGACCAGGAGACCTGGGAGCGATTCGCCCGCCGTTTGAATCACGTCAGCGTCGACGGTACCGACCCGTCCAGCTTCTCGTCACTGAAAACAGTGCTCGATGAGCGGGCTGCGTTGCCTCGGATATTCTATTTCTCCACCCCGCCCTCACTGTTCGCACCCCTGGCTGACAATCTACACCGAAACGGCCTGGTGGAGAGCACCAGCCGGGTCGTACTGGAGAAACCTCTGGGGCATGATCAGGCCACATCCAGGTCCATCAACAAAAGCATTGCCCGGTTTTTCAGTGAAGAGCAAACCTACCGGATCGACCACTACCTGGGGAAGGAAACCGTCCAGAATCTGCTGGTTCTGCGGTTCGCCAATGCCCTGTTCGAGCCCTTGTGGAACCGCAGCTATGTAGACCACGTGCAAATCACCGTCGCCGAAACCATCGGCGTCGAGGGCCGCTGGGGCTATTATGATCACGCCGGGGCCATGCGCGACATGGTGCAAAACCACTTGCTGCAGTTGCTGTGTCTGGTGGCGATGGAGCCCCCTGCGGGTATGGATCAGGACGCGGTCCGAAACGAAAAGGTCAAGGTTTTGACCGCGCTGCGACCCATGGATCGGGAACTGGTACAGGCAAACACCGTTCGGGGGCAATACCGTGACGGGGCGGTGAATGGCGTACTGGCGCCCGGATACCATGAGGAAGAAGGCGCGAATAAGAAAAGCCGTACCGAGACCTTTGTTGCGTTGCGGGCTATGATCGACAACTGGCGCTGGGCCGACGTGCCTTTTTTTCTGCGAACCGGGAAACGGTTGCCCAAGCGCCTTTCCGAGATTGTTGTTCAGTTTCGCGCACTCCCCCACCTGATCTTTCCCGACGCCGAGCAGGTGGTAAAGGCCAATCGTCTCGTGATCCGGATCCAGCCGGACGAGGGCGTCAAGCTGATGATGATGAACAAAACGCCAGGACCGGGGCCCATGGCGGCAAAACTGACCCAGGTGCCGCTGAACTTGAGCTTCGCCGACACCTTTCGTTCCCGTCATCAGGACGCTTACGAGCGGCTGCTGTTCGATGTCACACGAGGCAACCCCACGCTGTTCATGCGCCGTGACGAAGTGGATGCTGCCTGGCAGTGGGTGGATGCGATCATTGAAGGCTGGCGGTCCGACACAAACCCACCCAAGGGCTATGCCGCGGGCACGTGGGGCCCCTCAGCATCGGTGGCGCTGATCGAGCGTGGGGATCGCCATTGGCATGAAGACCTGGATGACGGAGAAATCGGCTGAATGGGCGTGACCGAACACCATTCCATCAGCGTGGACCAGATGGTTGAAACCCTGTCGATGATGATTGCCACCACCGTCGACGACGCCATCGTGCGACGCGGTATCGCCGTTCTGGGCGTGTCCGGCGGGCGCTTCCCGGGACGCTTGTTCCAGGCCCTGGCGACCCTGCCCCTGAGTTGGGATAAGGTTGTGCTGGTGTTGGTGGACGAGCGATGGGTCGATCCGGACGACCCGGACAGCAATGAGCATCTGGTCCGCTCCCGATTACGGGTACACCACGCTGAAGCGGCACAACTGGTGGGGCTCAAGACCCCGGATGCCTCAGCCGAGGCCGGTTTGCCCGCAATCGAGGCGGCTCTGGGCCGCGTTGCGTTTCCTTTCGACCTGGTCATGCTCGGCATGGGCGAGGACGGACACACGGCCAGTCTGTTTCCCAGCGCGCCCCGGAACGAACTGATCGCGGCACTCGACCCCGCTGGGCGGGCAAAAGCCGCCGTGCTTCACCCAACCGTCACCCCGCTGACCCGAATCAGTCTGACGCTGCCGGCCTTGCTGAACAGCCGCAAAATCATTTTGCACATTCCAGGCCCGGAGAAATCCCGGATTTATCGCACCGCTCGACAAGGCAGGGATGTCGAAGCCATGCCGGTGCGCGCGATTCTGCAACAGACGCAGGTGCCGGTTGAGGTACACCTGTGCGACAGAGAGAACCCATGACCACTCATCCAGACGTGGAACGCATCACCCAGCGCATCCAGGACCGCAGCGCGACCACACGGGCGCGATATCTGTACCGCATCGGGGAGCAAAAACGCCGCGGACCGACACGCAAGAGCTTATCCTGCAGCAACCTGGCTCACGGCTTCGCGGCCAGTTCCGCGTCGGACAAAACCGCGCTGTCCGTGGCCGACACCCCCAACATTGGCATCGTCACCGCCTACAACGACATGCTCTCGGCACATCAGCCTTACGCCGCCTATCCAGACCGAATAAAGCAAGCCGCGCGGGCCGCCGGGGCGGTCGCACAGGTGGCCGGTGGCGTGCCAGCCATGTGTGACGGTGTGACCCAGGGCAGACCCGGTATGGAGCTCAGCCTGTTCTCACGGGATGTCATTGCGCAGGCGACTGCGGTGGCGCTGTCGCATAACATGTTCGACGCCGCCTTATGTCTGGGTATATGCGACAAGATTGTGCCTGGCCTGCTGATCGGCGCGCTGGCCTTCGGTCACCTCCCGGTCATGTTCGTACCGGCCGGCCCCATGCCGTCGGGACTGCCCAACCCCGAGAAGGCGCGGGTGAGGCAGCTCCACGCCGAAGGCAAAGTGAGCGCACAGGATCTGTTGAAAGCCGAATCCCAGTCTTACCACGCGCCGGGGACCTGCACGTTCTACGGCACCGCGAACTCAAACCAGATGCTGGTGGAACTGATGGGACTGCAGCTTCCCGGCGCATCGTTCGTCAATCCGGGCACCCCTTTGCGCGAGAAACTGACCGAGGCCGCGGCGGCTCAGGTCCTGAAGATGACGGCGCTCGGGCCTCACTACCGTCCAATCGGCGAGATCATGGATGAGCGCGCGGTGGTCAACGGCATTATCGGCCTGCTGGCAACGGGAGGTTCAACCAATCACACCATGCATCTGGTGGCTGCGGCGCAGATCGCAGGCATCCAGATCACCTGGGATGATTTTAACGATCTGTCTCAGATTGTCCCGTTGCTGGCCCGGGTGTACCCAAACGGAAGCGCCGATGTGAACCGCCTGCACCAGATCGGCGGTTTGGGCTTCATCGTTCGGGAACTGCTGAACGCCGGTCTGTTGCACCGGGACGTCATGACCTGCACGGATGGCGGCATCCAGTCCTACACCATGCAGCCCGAGTTGACCGCCGATGGGCAACTGCACTGGACAGAAACGCCGGCCGTCAGCGGTGATCCGGAGGTGGTTCGCCCAGTCAATCGCCCATTCAGCGCCGATGGCGGCCTCAAACTGCTGACTGGCAATCTTGGCCGAGGCGTGATCAAAACCTCAGCGGTGCGGGCGCAGCACCTGTCGGTCCAGGCGCCGGCCCGTGTGTTTCACGACCAGGACTCTGTGCTGCAGGCGTTTCAGGCAGGGGAACTGGAACGCGACGTTGTGTGCGTGGTGCGATTCCAGGGACCGCAGGCCAATGGCATGCCCGAGCTGCATAAACTCACGCCGTCCCTGGCGGTGCTGCAGGATCGGGGTTTTTCAGTGGCCTTGGTCACCGACGGACGCATGTCCGGCGCCTCCGGGAAAGTACCTGCCGCCATCCATCTGACACCGGAAGCGGCGGATCAGGGGTCCATCGCGAAAATCCGGGATGGCGATCTGATCAGACTGGACGCAGTTTCAGGCACGTTGGAGGTGCTGGTGGATACAGCCGAGTGGGCGGCGCGACCCATTGCACAGGGCGAACTGTCGGGCAACGAATACGGAGACGGCCGCGAGCTGTTCCGGGGCTTTCGATCACTGGTCTCCGGCGCCGAGCAGGGTGCAAGCGTGTTCGGACCTCAGCCCCAGCCGGCGACCGCCGGCGAATCCGCATGAGCAGCATGCTGGACCTCCTGTCCGACTCACCCGTGGTTCCGGTGATTACCATCGAAGACCTGGAGTCGGCCGTGCCCCTGGCCCGTGCCCTGGTTGCCGGCGGCCTCAGTGTTCTGGAAATCACCCTGCGCACGCCATGCGCAATGGCGGCCATCGAGCGCATATGTGATCAGGTGCCGGTGGCGGTGGCGGGTGCGGGCACCGTCACCCGAGCCGAGGACTTCAGTCTGCTCAAAGATCTGGGTGCGCAGTTCGCCATCAGTCCCGGCGCCACGCCGGCTCTGTACGAGGCGGCGGCCGATAGTGGTCTGCCGTTCCTCCCGGGTATTGCCAGCGCATCGGAGCTGATGCAGGGACTTGAACGGGGCTACGATTGCTTCAAATTCTTCCCGGCAAACGCCATCGGGGGCGTGGTGGCATTGCGCGCCCTGTACGGCCCTTTCCCCAACGCCCGGTTTTGTCCCACCGGGGGCATTACCGAGGAAACCCTGAGTGATTACCTCAGCCTGCCCAACGTGGTCGCCGCCGGGGGGTCGTGGTTCGCACCGGCCGCCGACGTTGCCGCGGGCAGATGGGAACTGATTACCGAGCGTGCCCGCAGAATCGTCGGGCACGCCAACCCCGGATGATACCGCCGAGGACGGTCGCTGGCGTTTCGCCGATGCCAGACACCGGAAGTGGGCGCGCCGGCTAGGAGTCTGCGCGGTAGAAAGGGAACGGTCTGCGGCATCGCCATTTCGGCCCGATTCCGCGATCCTCCTCGTCACATAGCGACGGCTATGCTCCTCGAACGATCCCGAAATCGTTCTCGAACTGGACAGCACCTCGCCTCATTCATTTCTACCGCGCAGGCTCCTAGACGCCGAATCAAACTGGGGCTGATCCAGAACAAAGCCCGAAGCGGTCTACCTCAAGACCGTTGAGATCATCCACCCCAGTTGGCTTCGTACAGCCTGCGGGCGTACCCTTAGAAGGATCGGGCGCACCCGGCTGTTCGGGTCGGGATTGATTAAAAAGCGCCACCGGATGCAGAAAGTGCGACGCAGGCTGGGGGGCAGATCATGGCCAGTGGCTGGGCCCGTGACGGGGCGGTACAAGATCAAATCGACGCAAGCGTGGAAGACGCCGTAAAGCGCGCCCGCAGCGAACTGCCCCGCGGGGAGAGCTTAGTTCAGTGTGTGGAATGCGCCGCCAACATTCCCGAAGCCCGCCGCCTGGCCGTACCTGGTGTACGCCTGTGTATTCACTGCCAGACCGAACAGGACAATCAGCGCACAGCACACAGTGGCTACAACCGACGAGGGAGCAAAGACAGCCAGCTCAGATAGCCTGGTGCCATGCGACTGGTGGCAATGGGTGGTTGCTTTGGACGATTGCGAAGGGACATCTACTATTAAATGGAAACCGGTATGAAGCGCCTCCTGTTCGCGGCACTGTCTGTCCTGATTGGTTGCGGAATACTCGTCAGCAGTGTCAGCGCCGATCCTGAGGGTAGATCACGGCCGTGCGCCGGCACCGTTGATGCGAAAGGTTCATGTCAGCCGAACCCGGCGGTACCGAGCCAGCCGGCGGCGCCAGAGCCGCAGGGACCCAGCGAGCTCCACAGGGGTATTCCGCTTCTGCTCAGGGTAACGTAGAGCGACGCCTGGAAAGCACGACCGGAATGCACACGCTATACGGAACACGACGCTTCCGGCGGCCAGACTCGAGGCCATAGAACCACACAGTTGAGGGTCATGATGGCGGTTCACCAGCAGGCATTCGTGACTGCCTGGATCAAATCGTTGGTGGGTCGTAGTCAGAACAGTAGCGGTGCCCACGTCCGCATTGCACTGCTTTACTTCTCGGTTTTCGGCGCCCACGGCGTGTGGCGCATCACGTTTCCCAACTATGCCATCGAAGTCGTTGGACTGAGCCAGGCGGAGATGGGCTCGCTCATATCGGCCACTGCGATACCCGGGATGCTGGCGGGATTCACCGGCCTTATAAGCTGGAGATCAAGCGCGACATTCGTTCTACTGTCGTCCTGCCTGCTGGTTGGCCTGGGACTGGTCGTGACCGGGCTATCCTCGGCATCCAGCCAGTTATTGCTGGGCGCACTCCTGGTAAGCATCGGCTTCATCGCTTTCTATCCCGCCGCCAACGCAGTCTGTATCGCCCAAAGCCTGGCCGAAGACACAGCCCGTCAACTCGGCCGTCTGAAAAGCTTGGGACCTCTCGCCGGTCTGGCCGCGGCCATTCTGATTCTGCTTGTGTTCGCCGGCGCATGGTACGGCGAGCGGCAGCCCGGCAGCAGCCCATCCGATACCGATGGCTGGATCGCCTCTTTGGCATCCGCACTGGGGGACGCGCCTGGATTCGACCCGGTACGAATGCGTCCCTGGATGATTGGGCTGGGGCTTCTGGCGGCATTGGTTGGTGTGGTGGTTACGCGCCGATCCACCGAACCTGCCGCCTCCGGATTACGCGGCGGGCTGCGCCTGCGCAGGGCGCTGTGGCCATACTACAGCCTCAATTTTCTCGCCGGTTGTCGCAGCGGATTGTTCCAGGCCTACGTGCTCTATGCGATGATTCACGATTATGGCTTGCGAATACACGGCACGGCGCTGTTGGTTCTCGCGGGCCACGCAATGGGCTTCGGTGGCTATAGGATCATCGGCCATTTGACCAGCACTCATACACCGGCCGCAGTTCTGGCCGGACTGTACGGGATTGTCGCTGTGGTGTTCGGCGCGTTCGCCTATGTGATCGGCGTCGATCCGTTCGGTCCTGCACTGACGCTGACCGTGCTTGCGAGCCTGTTTCTGGTGGATTCGGCGGTGTTTGGGGCCTCGGTTGCCACCGACGCCCATTTGAAACGGATCTCTGCGCCAAACCGCTACCTGGGAGACATCGCCGCCGGTCTGAGCATGTTCTATGTAGGCGTGGCGACGGCGCCCCAAGTGACCCGTTCCGCAATCCAGCTGGTTGGGGCCGGGACCACGGGCGATGTGTGGACCAGAATGACCCCGTTTCTGATCGGCTGCCTGTTGGCATTAACCGCCATCGTGCTCAGTCAACACCTGGACGGGCCGGCTGGGTCCGGCAGGACAACCGAATCCACGGGCACCCATAACCATTCTTAACCGGTCATGGTATGCGCGGCGGGATGCCGGTCACGGCCCGCAGACAGTGGCCGCCAACAGTGCATCGTCCAGATATTCACACGCTTCTTTCTGGGTCAGATCCCGGCCAGCCAACTCGCGCGCCCGATCCCGCCAGTGCCGTTCGCTCACCTGCCATTTGAGAACGCGGCCATCATCGCCTGACGACAGCAACACCGGATCACCGTCTGGAAACAGGACCCGGTTCACATAGAGGGGACGGGAGCGGGTTGCGCCATGCTCGGTCAACTCGGCGATGGCATCGCGCTGATTCATACTCCAAATTACGATGCGACCGTCCCGACCCCCGGTTGCGATCAATTCGCCGTCGGGATGGAATGCCACGGTGTTGATCCTATTCGTGTGAAACACTTCGGGCCGAAAGGCCGATTGTTCGGGATCGGGTGCCCCCAAATCGGTGACCACCAACTGGTAGTCGTCACCGACGCTGGCCAGTTTTTGACCGTCCGGACTGAATGCGAGACCAAAGACTGCACCGGTATGCAGTCCTTCCAGGCGCATGATGGGCTTCCGCCCGGTGCTGTCGTCGGGTTCACCGATATTCTGGACTTTGATTACAAAGGTCTTGTCGTCTCGATCCCCGTCCTTTGATTCCGCGGCCGCCCATGCGAGGCGCGTCCCATCCGGGCTGAATGCCAGCGTGTCGCCCCACCCGGTAGCAGCATCGTCCAGGTTCCCATGCCCCACCTGGGTTCTCGCGACTACGTCCCAGAGTTGCACCACCCCATCGGCCCAGGCCGCTGCCAGCAAGGCCCCGTCTGGGCTGAATCGGACCGAGGCCAGACGGGATTCGCCCGCTTTTGTGAAAAATTCGGGCTCTCTGCTGTCATTAGGCTCGGGGTTCCAGAGCCAGATCTCGCCATTGCGAAGCCCTATGGCAAGCTGGCTTCCGTCGGGCGCGAAGCTTAGATCAACCACCCCGCCGGAACCCATGGACAAATCCAGTTGCTTGATCGGCACCGACGGCGCTTGCAGCTCAAACAGGCGCACGATTCCGCGCTCGGTTCCCAGGGCCAGAATCTGTTTCCCGTTGGGCGTTGTGTTGACGGCGATACTCCAGAGCTCGCTGTCGATATCATGCAGGGGGTCGGCCAGGCGTGACCGGCCGGAGAAATCCCAACGCACCACCAGGCCGAGATCCTGGTCGGTCTCGCCCTTGACACCACCGATTGACACGGCCCTGAGCCCGTCTGGGCTGACCGCCACGCTGCGCACCCAATCAGGATGGAGCCCAAACTGCCTTGCTCGAATAAGGTGTTCACCCCGAACCGCCCATTCGGTCAACTTGGTGTCGGCGCTGCCCGAAAGAATTCGATCGGGTGAGCGGAATGCAACGCTCAGTACCCAGTGATGGGGTTGATCTATGTCCGTGACCTGGGCAACCCGCTCGCGGGTGGACAGCTCCCAAACCGAAATGCCGCGGTCGCGTCCACCGGACACAATCTGTTTGCCATCGGGTGAGAAGGCGATGGACTCGATGGTACCGTCATGGGCCTTCATCGAACCACCGACCTTGAGCTCATGGAGAGTGGACAGGTCCGAAGCATCCCAGACATAGATCACGCCGGCATCTCCCGCGGCGGCGAATTTCATCCCGTCTCGGCTTGTTGCCACCGTCTTGATCTGCTGGGTGCTATCCAGCAGGGCCCGGCGCGACCACCCAGCCTGTGGCGACCCGGTCCACAGATCGACCCGACCGTCCTCGGTTCCAGTCAGAAACGCGCCCCTGAGGGAACCGCCAAGGACGAATACGAGACTGAGGACGGAATCCTCATTGGATGGCAATACCTCCGACTCGGAGCTGGCGGCTGCCCCACCGTCGTCGATGTTCCAAAGCAGCACCCTGCGGTCATAGGCGGCCGAGACCAGATACTGTCCGTCCGGGTCGAAGCCGATGGCGGTTACGGCATCGGTGTGTGCTTCGAAGGGTCCCGCGACCAGCCCACCCGTTTCCGCACCCCAAACGAAGATCACACCGTCGCGGTCGCCGGTGGCGAACCGCTGGCCGTCGGGGCTGAAGGCCACGGCGGTGACCCGGGCCTTATGGGAAAATATAAACGATTCGAACTCCCGATATCGATCGAGTAGCGCCACCAGGGTACGGGTCGCCAATGCCTCGCCAGATTCGGTTGCGGCGGCGCCCAGCAATAGGGCTAGATCAAAACGTGGAACGGCCCCGGCCTGTGCGGTGAGGCGCTCTTGGTCAGCCTGGGATTCAGCCAGCTCTGCCTTCGCTCTGGCCTCCGACTCGGCCCACCATCCCCACACCGCAAGGCTGGTCAGGGGCAGCACCACCAGCAGACCGAACAGCAAAGCGAGGTTACGAGCACGGATCTTCTTATCACGGGCAATCTCCGCCTTCTGATGCTTGACGCTCTCATCCAGAAACCGCATCACCAGATCGAAGTCGCCCCCGTACCGTTCTGCCCAGGCTGCCGTAGGGGCTTGGCGGTCCCGCCAGAGCAGCGCGGTGTCCAGTTCCGGCGTGCGCAACAAATTGGCATTGCCCTGTGCCCATAGCAGAGCCGTCTGACGAAGGCGCTGATATCGGTTCGCCGCCTGGCGCTCATGCTGAACCCATTCGGCCAGGCGCTTCCATTGACGTATAAGGCTTTCGTGGCTGATATCCACGAACGAGTCCGCAAGCAGCGCAGGCTGATCCCGTCGAGACGGCATCAGGAAACTCCGATCGGGTCCTCGAAAGGCCTCGGCCACCTGAGCGATCCGCTGATGCGGAACCTGGCATACCTCGGCCACCTCCAGCAGCCGGCAGGGACGACGGATATCACGCCAATCCTCCCGTCGCTCGGTGAGCAACGTAAACATCTGGCGCGCAATTGCTTTGTCCTGGGGATTCTCCAGGGACTCAAACGCCTCGTCTGCGTGGCGCGACAAGGCATCCCGCATGCCCCCCACCAGCCGATAATCGTCCAGGGTGAGTTCAATGGCGGCATCGGAAACGGCATCCCCGGCGGCCACCGGGCCCCCTTGCCGGGCCTGGGCGAGGGTAAACATGCGCTGCAGCAGATGCTGCAGTATCGGCAGCTGATCCTGCCCACCCGTCATGTCGTTGAGCAGACGATTGGTCAACGCCGGCGCCAAATCGGCCCCGAACATGGCGGCCGGTGCCTCGATGACATCTCTCAGTTGCAATCGGGTCAATCGAGGCGTCAGAAAAAGCGCCTTGTTGATCGCCTCGGGCAAGCCTCTGAAGCGTGCGCAGTCGCCCAGGAAATCGGAGCGCATTGTAATGACGACATACACCGGCCAGTCAACGATTCCCGCGCTTTCAAGAATCAGGTTGACGAACCGGTCGGCCTCGTCCTGACTGGCCTCGCGCTGGTATCGAAAGACTTCCTCGAATTGATCCACCAGCAGCAACAGTCGCGCGCCACCGCTTAGGGGATACCGGTTCAGCGCGTCTTGAATGCCCAATGGCCCGCGCTCGAGCGTGGCCTGCAGATGCGCCGCCCATTCCGCCCTTCCGACGCGATCTTCTTCTGCCGGCGTGTTCTCGCCCAACAGGCCCGCCTCCACAAAGGCGTTGGACAGCGCGCGCATGGGCGACTTTCCCGGTCGCATGGTCGCAATCAACCAGCGATTCGCCCCCTCGGCTAGGAATCCCGCTTCCAGCGCTGGCAGTAATCCGGTCAGCACAAGCGAGGATTTGCCGCATCCTGAGGGGCCCAGCACCGCCAGAAACCGCCCCCGGTCCAGCCGTTCCAGCAGTTCGTCGATCTGGGCTTCCCGACCAAAGAATATGTCCGTCTCGTCCCGTCGGAACGGCCTCAGACCGGGGTAGGGCCCGTCGCTCATTGGGCTGGCGACTCCTCCAGAAAAGCCCGCAGGCCGGCCTCGTTCACCCCCCCACGACAGTCGATCAGCTTCATGTCGGGTAGACGCATGCGCAGCCCCTCGTCCTTTGGAGGCGGACACTCGCATACCGCCAGGTTCTGGCGCCCGCGGCTGCGTTGACGAGCCCGCAGCTTGTGCCAGTGCAGGAGCTGCTCGCGGACCCAGGACTGTGGTGACTGCCCATACAACAGAATGACCTTGTCACTGCTGGACAGGTTTCGCTCCAGGTCTTGCCTGCGCTCGGTGGGCGATGCTTTGAACAGCGGGAGCGAACAACCCCGACCAAGCCCGAGCACCAGTGCTTCGACCTGGTTTCCAAGTGAATCGTCATCGGCGCTGTGGTTAACGAACACCAGATCATCCCCGGCATCGACCTCCGGCTCCGGCACCCGTGTGGCCAGCTCAGTCACATGTTCCTTGAATTCTTCAATGGGCACCGCCATGACGTGGGCGCTATCCAACAAGCGGCGCTGGTCCTCGTCCACGACCTCATCCACATCCAGATCCTGCGACCGCCATTGGGCAATGGCGCTGCCATTCGCCATTGCAATTTCATACTGCAGCGTAGGCAGACCATGCTCCAGCCCTGCCCCCCGCAGACCGGACAGCGGGCTGAGGAGCTGGGCGAAGGCGGTGCAATCGGCCAGATCCGCGACCATGGCTTCGCGAAACTGGTCCGGGTCCAGGGGATAGTAGCGATCGGGTAGCACTCGGATACCCTGTTGCTCCAGGTATCGCTTGGTCTCTTCGCGCCGCTCATGCAAATCATCGGTCACGGTGGCAAGAAACACGCTGACGCTTGGAGCGCCCGAATCCTCTGGAGCCGGCGTGTCAACGCTAACCGCGGCCCGCACCCGGTTCAGCTCGGCCGCCATTTCCCGGGCCAGGTCGTCGATCACCCGATAGTAGTCGCGATCGACCCGTGGGTCCGGGCAGGGATACCCCAGGGTCCGCGGCACACCGCTGTCTGGATCGGGGCGCCAGAAACGATAGCCCAGCACATCGGCAAACTCAGCCGGCCAGTTACTGCGATCAACCTCGGTTTTCTCGACAATGAACAAGTGGCCGCCCGCCTGCGCCCGAGCCCGCGCCGCAGCAAGAAAACCGCTGCGCTCATTGCTACACCACTCGGACGCCAGGTAACCCGGTGACATGACCACCAGCAGGACCGAAGAGGACTGGAGTTCATCCATGATCTTCGGTGTCACCCGGTCGCTTCCAGACAGTGCATGATCCATCCACATGGAGAAGCTGTCCGTTCGACCCAGCTGCTCTGCGAGCAAGCGCTTCAACTCGGTGACGAGCATGCTCACCCACCCCCGCTCAACCTCGGCCGGCGCTTGGTCATCCACGTGGGCATAGCTGACAAAGACGTCGTGTTTGAAGGACATATTATGCCGCAGCCTCCGCTTTCCGTGTCGATGGGCCCATTGCATGAACAAGATACCAAAGACCGAAAACAACGCTGTGAACCGCGTCACAGTCTTCGCCGTCGGTCGCGACAGATCTAGGCTCCGGCACAGCTCGAGTCAACCCGAAGAATCCCTCAGCGCTACGCCACAATTGAGTTGGACACTGCGCCCACACCGTTCACACAGCCGCGTTCTTCGCCGCGCTGCCCACACTCCGACCGACAAAGATCAGCCACCAACCGCTCATGATCAGTTTGATTCCGAACAGCACGCCCACCGCCCATATGCCGGACAGGGGAAACTGTCGCCAGATCAGAATTCCCAGAATGAGTGTGACGATGCCGTTGAACAGCAACCAGCCCCAGCCTTCGGCGGGTTTCACCTGAAACGCCGCAATCAGCTCGAATACGCCGGTAACAATAAAGTATGCGGCCAGGAAGAATGTGATCGCCGCCAAGCCCTCAATCGGCTGACTGATCAAGAAAAAGCCGGCGACCGCGGTCAGGGCGCCCACCAGAAAAATCAGCAGACCTCGCCCGAAGGCACCGGTTTGAAACGCCAGTACGCACTGGGCTACACCGCCGGCAATCAACAGCAGGCCGACCAGAAAAGTGATGGAAATGCCTGCCGCCAGCGGCGCGGCCACCGCCAGCACACCACATACAAGCATTATGATTCCGGCAATGACCGCCATGCGGGAGTTGGCTTTTATGGCGCCTATCAGATTGCCGGCAAGGATATCGGGTTCAGCCATTTCTGGGACTCCTGAGTTTATTGAGTGGATTCTATTTTCTGAGATCGAGGTCACTCGAAAGCGGCACACCGCAAAACGCGGTCGGTGTGGCGCGGGCCACGGCAGCCGACAGCTCGACGGGCGAATCGTCGTCAATGGCGTTCATCACCTCCGGTCGATTCAGGCTGATGCGCGCGATTCGCCCGTCCTTTTCGTACAACACTTTTCCCATACTCATCCCCCAACGGCGGGTGGGTTCACCCCTCTTCCCAGCCACTGACTGATTTCACTTCCATGAAATCCTCAAGACCCCATACGCCGCCCTCTCGCCCGTTCCCTGAGGCCTTCATGCCGCCAAACGGGCTGCCCGCACCCCGGGCCTGTCCGTTCATTTCAACCATGCCGGAGCGCAACATGCCGGCCACCCGATTACGCCGCTCGCCATCGGCGCTTTGCACATAGTTGGTCAGGCCATATGGGGTGTCGTTGGCAATGTCGACCGCTTCTTGCTCGGTGTCGAAGGGCAGAATGGATAGCACAGGGCCGAAAATTTCTTCCCGGGCGATGATCATGTCATTGGACACGTCGGCGAAAACGGTAGGGCGGACATAGTACCCTCGCTCACTTCCCTCCGGACGGCCAGTGCCGCCGGCCACCAGTCGTGCGCCCTCGTCGATGCCTTGCTGAATCAGTTTCTGGATCTTGTCGAACTGCGCCTGGCTGACCACCGGGCCCAGATGCCGGCCCGACTCACCGGGCGCACCGACAGAGGTGCCTGCCGCCACCGTCGCCGCCGTGTCCACAGCCTGCTCGTACAGGTCGCGCTGGACCAGCATCCGGGTCGGAGCATTACAGGACTGGCCGGTGTTGTTGAAGCAGTGCAAAACCCCCCGCTTCACCGCGTTCTCATCGGCGTCATTGAAAATGATGTTGGCGCCCTTCCCCCCCAATTCCAGGTGCACTCGCTTGAGGGTGTCGGCGGCATTCTTGGAAATGGCGATTCCGGCACGGGTGGAGCCGGTGAAGGAAATCATGTTCACGTCCGGATGCCCGGACAGCTGGGTACCGACCCCGGCTCCGTCGCCGTTCACCAGGTTGAACACGCCGGCGGGCACCCCCGCCTCATGCATGATTTCGGCAAACAACAGGGCCGAAAGGGGCGCCAGCTCCGAGGGCTTGAGCACCATCGTGCACCCCGCCAGCAGAGCCGGCATCACCTTGAGCGTCACCTGATTCATGGGCCAGTTCCAGGGTGTGATCAAACCACATACACCCACCGGTTCGTAACGGATACGGTTGCCTGGCGCATGGGCGCCCAGGGGACGGTCAAACTCGAACGCCTTGGCCGCACGAATGAAGTTGGTGATGTGTCCGCTACCGGAGGCGCTTTGCTGCGCCCGGGCCATATCCCTGGGCGCCCCCATCTCACGGCTGATGGCGTCAGCCATTTCGTCGGAATGGGCCCGATAGACTTCGAGAATACGTTCAGCGAGGGCCAGGCGGGTCGCCTTGGATGTAGCGGCCCAGTCTGGGAACGCCGCCTTGGCCGCCGCCACCGCCGCGTTTGTATCGGCCTCACCGCCCAGGGAAATGACCGCGCAGGCCTGCTCGGTGGATGGATCGATCACCTGGAAATCGTGGCCCTCGATCGGCGAGACCCATTGCCCGTCGATATAGAAAGAACGTGTGTCGCGCATCCCGCTGTGCTCCGAATAGGCGTAAAGACCGGATCCGTGTAAGGTCCGACCGGCAATCGAGGATATCCTGATCTGTCGTCGTGGACCGGGTTTAGATCCACAATGGATTAGATGTCAGGCGCAAGACCCTGGGTCCGCTACACGTCTGCGTCCAAGGCGCGCCGCGCCAGACCGGTAGCACCGGTCGGGCGCACTCTACCCGGGTCCCGACCCAATAACACGCATTGAGCAATAAACGATCGCGCCTGGCGGCGTCAGGTATTTTTGTCCCACATCACGTTGCAGTGGTCATTGGTGGCGGCTTTGAGTAACTCCAACAGGGGAAACGCCCGCTGGTCCAGGCCCACCGGCGGCTCATCGTCGTCATCGGCCGGGCTGGCGTCGAACTGCATCTCCGTCTTATCGCTTGCCAGCGCCGCCTCCAGGCGCGCCAACGCGGGCCCTACGTCGTCCGCGAGCAACGCGCTGGGCACAGTACCGGTGTGTCCCATCAATTTGAGCAAATGCACGGCGACATCGCCGAACATAGTGATATCGGCATAAGCCGGACAGGAAAAAGTCACCAGCATGATCAACCTCTCTTCAGCATTGCCGCGCGGACGCCTAGCAGCGTGTTGGACTTCAGGAACCCTGCTTGATCCGCCTGGCCAGCAGGGCCACCAGAGGATTCGCACTCAGGCCATGGGCCAGCACGCTCAGGGTGATGGTGCAGACCACGGTCATGGTTATGGTGTCGCCACCCGGCAGGTGTTCATTGAGAACAATAACCGCGAATACGATGCTGGCCAGACCCCTGGGGCCGAACCACCCGATGAACAGTTTCTCATCGAGCCGCAAACCCATCCCGGTCATGGCGATGAACACCGGCAACATGCGAATCACCGTCAAACTCAGCGCGGAATACAACACCACATTCCAACCGAAAGATCCCAGCGAATTGGCCACGGCCCCGGCCCCGAACACCACCCAGGTGAGCATCGCCAGCGTATCGCCCGTGCCCTCGGCGGCGAGCAGCAGCGCGTGCTTGCGCTGCGCAGCGCGCCACCCAAACAACATGCCGCCGACAAAACAGGCTATGAATCCGCTTCCCCCCAGGTACTGTGCCGTCGCAAAACAGGCCAGGGCCAGCGCCGGGACGCACACCTGCCGCCAGCTCTCGGTCACCCACCCGCGGGCAGCGCTCTCCTTCAGGGTCCAGGCGCCCGCAAGGGTGAGGACGACGCCCACTGCCACCCCGATGCCAATTTCTTCCGCCACCAGTTTCAGGGCCAGAAGATGGTTACCCTGTTCCCCGACCGTCTGTGTGGCCAGGATCAGAAACAAGAACAGAATCGGAACACAGATCCCGTCGTTCAAACCGCTTTCCACGTTCAGTCCCTGGCGAATCCGACTCGGAACCGCTTCGTTTGTCACCACCGCTTTGCCAAGCGCCGCATCGGTGGGTGCCAGCATGGTGGCCAGCACGGCGATCTCGATCAGACCGAGCTGATCAAACATCAGAAAACCAAGTGCGAAACCCAGCAGGATGGTCAAGGGCAAACCGATCAGCAACAGCCGCCGTGGAATGGCGATATTGCTGCGCAGGACGCTCAGATCCGAATTGGCCGCGTCTGTAAACAGAACCAACGCCAACGTCAGCTCGGCCAGCGTCCGCAGGCCCTCCTCGTCCACACTCAGGTTCAACAGCCCCAGACCCAGGGGACCGAAGGCCAAGCCAACGAACACAAACACCAGGGCGCCGTTTATCGACGTTCGCTCCAAACGAGCGGCAACGCTGCTATAGAGGAACACGAACGCCCCAAGCACAGCCAGGTTCTGATACATCACACTTTGCGCTCCACGGCTAATACGAAAAACACTTCACTCAAACCTTTTCTAATCCAGCACGCCTTCCCATGCGTGGGTGCGGTCCCGCATCTGATCCTTCATGGCGGCGGGGAGAAAATCCACCGGATCGCGGCCGGCACGGATCTCCCACCCGCCCCCCAGGGCCCGATAAACCTGCACCAGGTTGTTGGCCACGCTGCCCCGCGTGGTCGACAGCAGGTCCTGCTGCTGGGTATGCGCCGTAAGGGTAGTGATCACGGTATTGAATGTGATCAAACCATTTCGATATTGGGATCTGGATATGTCCACGGCCCGCTGCGAGGCCGCTTCCGCCTGTGTGTAGGCAATCAGTTGTTCATGAGATTTCAGATACGCCACGATGGCATTTTCGGCGTCGCCCTGGGCTTGCAGCACTGTGCTGCGGTAATCGACCAGCAGTTGCTGAAAGCGTGCGTCCTGCAACCTCACGTTACTCTGAAGCCGCCCATAGTTGAGAATGTTCCACTGAAAGGCGCCAAACAGGTTCCATGTGTTGCTGCTGTAGTCAAACAAATCGCCGGTGTTTCCAGCAGTGGTGCCAATCGACCCACCAATGGCGAAAGCCGGGTACAACTCGGTCACGGCGACGCCGATCTGAGCGCTCTGGGCGGCCAGTTGCCGTTCGGCGACGCGAATGTCGGGGCGTCGCCTGATCAAATCTTGAGGCATCCCAATGGCCACTTCTGCCGGGGGTATTGGGATCCTCCCCTCCTCGTCGAGCAGGTAGGCCAGCTCATGCGGTGGTTGCCCCAGCAGAATTGCGAGGGCGTTTTTCGACTGCTGCAGCGACGTCTCGAGAGCGGGCACGCTGGCCCGGGTATTGTTCAGCAGGGTTTCGGCCTGATCGAAGTCCAACGAGCTGACTTCGCCGGCGTTCAACTTAGCCCGGGTGATGCGAACGCTGCTCTCCTGAAGCCCAATGTTCTCCCGAGCCACCTGAAGTCGATTCTGAAGCGTACGAATCACAACATAGGTCTGAGCCACCTGAGACACGATCGACACCAATGCCCCATCGTAGCTGGCTACGCTGGCATCCAGGGCGGCAGACGCGGATTCGATCTGACGGCGGAATTGACCCCAGAAATCCGCCTCCCAGGTTAGGTTGAAACCCAGACTGTAATTGTTGAAAGTGGCGCCATCGAACCGTTGCCGGTCGGCTGAACCAGTGGCCTGCTGCTGCTGCGGATACTGACTGCCAATCGCGATGGCCAGCTGCTGTTGCGATTGCAGCACACGCAGTCCGGCCGAACGCAGACTCAGATTCTGTTGCAGTGCGATATCAACAAGCCGATCCAGATCCGGGTCCTGAAACGCATCTTTCCACCATTCAGGTTGGACCGGCGGATTGTCGTTCATCAGCGGGTCGGGCACCTCGAGCCAACTGTCCTGCAATGGTGCCGAGGGCTCTGAGTAGTCAGGTCCCAGCATGGTGCAACCGGAGACAAGTGCGAAGATCAGCACGGCCAGGCCGGATTTTGAGCATCCGAGTCCCATGCTACGCCGTCACTGCAGCAGAGACGGAGCAGGCGGAACCGGCCGACCCTCGTCGCCAGAGGCACTGCCGGTCATGACCAGAACCGAGGCCGTCGTCCCCACACGCAGCGCCACGCCCTCCGGCAGCTCGCCGAGATGAATGCGCACCGGCACTCGCTGTGCCAGACGGATCCATTCGAAGGTCGGACTCACATTGGGCAGCATTTCAAAGCCCGGGCTGTCATCCTGCTGAGCAATACCCCAGGCGAGACTGTCAACCCAGCCCTCGATCGGTTTGTCCGGATAGCTCATCAGGGTCACGATCGCCCGATCCCCCTTTTTGATTGGCGCGATGCTGTTTTCCCTGAAAAAGCCATGGACCCAGAAACTATTTATGTCGACAAACGCCAGCGCCGGCTGATTCGCGACGGCCTGACTGCCCATACGTAGGTTCAGATTGGTGACATAACCATCGACTGGTGCAACAACCCGGGTGAACCCCAGGTTCAGCTGCGCCTGTTCCAGGTCTGCCTGCGCGACCCGAATACTGGCGTTATCCTGGCCAGGGGCTCCAAGATTGGCTTTCGCCTCCGCCAGATCGGCCTCCACTCCGATCAACGAAGCACGCGCCTGCAGCAGACCGGCCATGGCGCCGTTACGCTGCTGCACCGACACCTCATAGTTTGCCCTGGCCCGTTCCACCGCTTTCTGGGAGGTGGCTTGCTGGGGCAGCAACTCCTGTTGCCGTTGATACTCGGCCTCGTTTTTCGCGATTTCCGATTCCAGCTGCTTTATGGAACTGTCGGCCTGCAGGACTGATCCCTGAGCCACTTTCACCTGGGCTTCGGCAGCTTCCACCTGCTTTTCCAGTGCGTCGTAGTTGTTCTTGGCCTTCTGGAGCTGGGCTTGAGCCTGGGCAAGGCTGGCCCGAAAGGTACGCGGATCGATCTCGAACAAAACGTCGCCCTTTTTAACCAATTGATTGTCCACGACGGGCAACGAAACGATGGGACCGGATACACGGGGCGTGATCTGTATCACCTCGGCGCGAATCTGACCGTCCCGGGTCCAGGGGTTGACGACGTAGTCCCAGTACTTTTGCAGTACCAGTGCGACCGCGATGGCAACGACAATCCCGGTGAGTAGATACTTGCCGATGGTTTTCAAGCGCTAGGCTCCGAGGATGAACCTGCTGATGAACAGATCAAGGGCCGCCCACGCAAAAGACCGACGGCGGAGGAGAAACATACAGGAACTGTATGGTAGCGATTCACGACGCCGGTATCTAGGAGTGTGCGCGGAAGAAATGAATGAGGCGAGGTGCTGTCCAGTTCGAGAACGATTTCGGGATGGTCCGAGAAGCATAGCCGTCGCTATGTGACGAGGAGGATCGCGGAATCGGGCCGAAATGGCTGTGCCGCAGACCGTTCCCTTTCTACCGCGCAGACTCCCAGGGGCCCGCCTCGGGTTCGGGCGCAGGGACGGTTCGCGGGATGCCTGCCGGTGCCCAACACCGCTGCCGGTGCCGCCGGCAGGCTGGTGCCGCAGTCCTTGGTATGCGGTCGATGATCCTTACTGCTGGCCCGGGCCGTAAATGTACTCGGGTAACCACAGGGCGATCTGAGGGAACATCAGTATCAGAAGCAGGCCGATGAGCTGGATTACCATGAACTGCATCATGCCGATGTAGATGTCCCGAAGGTCCCATTCTGGGACCACCCCCTTAAGAAAGTACGCCGACAAGGCCACCGGGGGAGAAAGCCAGGCCGTCTGGAGATTCACCGCCACCAGAATTCCGAACCAGGTGAGGTTGACGCCCATCTGATCCAGCAACGGAATCAGAATGGGCACAATGATGAGCACGATGGGCACCCATTCCAAGGGCCAGCCCAGCAGAAAAATCAGGGCCATGATGATCAGCAGCACGGCGGTCTGGGGAAGGTCCATGCCCAGCAGCAGCTCGGTGAGCATGGTGGGTGTGCCCAGCCGGGAAAAAACCGCGCCAAAAAAATTCGACGCCGCCACCAGGAACAGAATCAGAACCGAGATCTCCAGGGTGGTGATCAGCGCATCCTGAAACCGCTTCCAGGTCAGCTTGCGATAGGCCAGGGTCAGCAACAGAGCGCCCACGGCCCCACAGGCCGCGCCTTCGGTCGGGGTGGCGAAACCGAACAGGATGCTGCCCAGGGCAAACATGACCAGGGCGGCCGGCGGCACCAGTCCCATAAAAAACTCGTACCAGAGCTGCCCCATGCTCTCGGCGCGGTCCTCCATGGCCAGTTTTGGGCCCAGAGACGGGTTCAGCCAGCAGCGGCCCAGAGCATAGAGGGTGTACATGCTGGCCAGCATGATGCCGGGCACGATGGCAGCGGCAAACAGGTCGGTCACCGGTACCTCGAGTACCGGACCCATAACCACCAGCATGATCGACGGCGGGATCAAAATCCCCAGGGTACCCCCCGCGGTGATGGTGCCTGCCGCAAGACGGACATCGTAGTTGGAGCGATTCATGGTCTTGGCGGCCATGATCCCGAGGATGGTCACGGAGGCCCCAACAATGCCGGTGGCCGCGGCGAATATGGTGGACACCAGCAGCACCGCGACGTAGAGCGAGCCGCTGACGTTGGCGAGCATTTTCTGGATGGCCCCGAACAGGCGTTCCATCAACCCCGCCTGCTCCATCATGATGCCCATGAACACAAACAACGGCACCGCGGCCAAGGTCTGCTCCATCATGACGTTGTAGAACTGAAAGGTCATGAGGTAGAAGACCAGTTGGCCAAAGCCCAGAAAGCCAAACACCATGCCCAGAAAGATGAGGGTGAAGGAAATGGGGAAGCCAACGAATATGGCAAACAGCATCACCCCGATCATGATCAGGCCGAGGATTTCCGGGCTCATTGCGGCCACCTCCCGCGGGTGGCCGCGTACCAGCACTTAAGGACTTCTGAAATCCCCTGGATCAGGAGCAGCACGATGCCCACGGGCAACACCGCTTTGATCGGACCCAGGTAAGGCATCCAGGCCGTGTCCATACCCCGCTCGGCCGAACTGAGAGAACCCCAGGCGAAATCGATTGAGGTCCACAAAAACACCAGGAGACCGGGAAAATAAAACAGCAGGTAGAGTGTGAGATCGACCCTGCCCTGCATGCTTACACTGAAATTGCGGTAGAGAAAATCGGCGCGGATATGCACGCCCCGGGACAGGCCGTAGCCCGCGCCCAGCATAAACAGAGCGCCGTAGAACATCCGGCTGATGTCATAGGCCCACATGGTGGGCGCAATAAAGGCGTAGCGCATCACGATCTCGTAGACCATGACGCAAAAAATGGGGATGACAAGAAACGACACCAATCGGCCGACGAAGCGGCTGAAGGTGTCGATGCCCGCAATGGTGCGCGCCATCCAGGGCGGCATGTCCTCCGGCAGATCGCCGGGATCACCCAGTCGCCTGTCGGCGATCAATTCATCCGGCGCGTTGACGACGGGATCCATGTTCGCTGGCTCCTGTTAGCGCGGTTGACCCGATCCCCAGGGATCCGGTCAAAAAAACCCTGGTCGGGGGTGGCGCCCAAAGGACCACCCCCGACCCCAAAGACGGCGAGGAGTCTGCGCGGTAGAAAGGGAACGGTCTGCGGCACAGCCATTTCGGCCCGATTCCGCGATCCTCCTCGTCACATAGCCACGGCTATGCTTCTCGGACGATCCCGGAATCGTTCTCGAACTGGACAGCACCTCGCCTCATTCATTTCTACCACGCAAACTCCTAGGCCCGTCTTCTACTCGGCCAGGCTTTTGGCGTAGGCCATGCCCAAGCTGGCATTGGACATCTGCGCGCCGGCCCAGAACGGCACCGCGACTTCAGCGAAAGCCTTTTGCGAGTCCCAAACCTTGGCAAAGAAAGCGTTGTCGTCCGCGTTGGTCTGCAAGGTCGCCCGGGCTGCATCCATGTACTCCTTGAAGTAGTCCGGCGGTGTGTCGTGCAAAATGACGCCCCAATTCTCGGTCAGATCCTTCAGCGCCTTGCCGTTTTCGTAGATCCGGTAGGCCAGGGATTTCATCAATGACGCGTTGGCCGCCACCTCGATGGCCTTCTGTTGATGGGGTGTCAATTTGGCGTAGACATCACCGTTGATGTACAGGTCGGCGTTGACCACCACTTGATGCAGGCCCTGCAGATAGTAGTGCTTGAGCACTTTCTGGAACCCGAACACGCTGTCCGGCTTGGGGCAGCACCATTCGGCGGCATCGATCACGCCCTTTTCCAAAGCCGGCAGAATATCGCCACCGCCCATGGCGACCGCGGCGACGCCGATGTCATTGTAGGTCTGACCCGGGATGCCCGGCGGTGCACGGAACCGGTACTTACGAAAATCATCCATGGAATTGATCGGTTCCTTGAACCAGCCCAGGGCCTCGGGACCGACCGGCTGGAGCATGAAGCCTTTCACATTGACGCCCATCTCCTGCCAGAGCTCATCGTAGAGTTCCTTGCCGCCGCCGTACATAAACCAGGAGACAAAGGCGATATTGTCGATACCGACACCGGCGCCGGCCACGGGCGATCCGAACAGCATGGCGGCGGGATGCTTACCCGACCAGTAGTGGGTCCAGGCGAACCCCCCTTCGATCAATCCTTTGTCCACCGCATCCAGTGTTTCGGCAACGCCGACCACGGCGCCGGCGGGCAGGACTTCGATCACCACCTCACCATTGGTGAGATCGCTCACGTCCTGGGCGAAATCCTTGAGCATGGTCACTTCATCCGCCTTGGCCGGTATCACGGACTGAACGCGGATCGTTACGGGCGCGGCCTGGGCCGCGGCGCTGCCTATCAGCAAGGCAGCCGATACGGCCAGAGTCAATGCCCCTCTGGCCAGGGGTTTCAAACTACGCATAAATGGCTCCTCCAATGGTATGGGTATGGGATCACAAAGATCCTTTTGTGCCGGATCTCCACTCTGGACGATCCGTTTCTGCTGCAACGGCCAACTCCGCCCGTCGCTGTGCAATCATGACGAGCGCTCACGCATCATGTCTGCCGCTTTTTCCGCGATCATGATGGTCGGTGCATTGGTGTTGCCGGAGACAATGGTCGGCATGATCGAGGCGTCAACCACCATCAGCCGATCGATTCCCCGAACCCGCAATCTCGGGTCCACCACCGCATCTGCGTCCAAGCCCATCTTACAAGTTCCCACGGGATGGTAGATGGTTGTGGCCCTGGCCCGGACCCAGGCCAGGATCTCTTCATCGGACTCCAGCGCCCAACCGGGCTCACGCTCGTCGGTCACCGACTGGCTCAAAGGCGCGGTCCGCGCGATGCGGCGTCCGACTCGCACGCCGGCAACCGCGACCTGGCGATCCACCGAACTGTCCAGATAGTTAGCAAAGATGGTAGGCGACGCCATCGGATCCGGCGATTGAACACGCACGTGCCCGCGACTTTCCGGCCGCAACTGGCATACCGAGGAAGTGAAGGCCGAGAAATGGTCCAGACCGTGCCCGGGATTGTCGGAACTCAGTGGCTGAATGTGAAACTGGATATCCGGGCGCTTCAAATCCGGGGCGGAATGGGTAAACGCGCATACCTGACTGGCACCCATGCTCATGGGACCGGTGCGGGTGAGTATGAACTGAATGCCGATGCCCATGCGACGGAAGAAGTTGTTGACCTCATCGTTGAGGGTGGGGATCGAACAGGTGTAGACCGAGCGGACCTGCAGGTGATCCTGGAGATTTTCACCCACACCGGGCAGATCGTGCAGAACCTCAATGCCGTGTTCGCGCAAGACGTCGCCGGGCCCGACCCCGGACAACTGCAGCAACTGCGGTGAGCCGATGGCACCCGCCGACAGAACCACCTGAGCTCTGGCCCGGACGCTGCGCTGTTCCCCTCCAACCTGGACACGCACACCCACGGCCGTGTGTCCGTCGAACTCCACCTGGGTGACCCTGGCGCCGGTCAACACGGTCAGATTAGGGCGCTTACGGGCCGGTTTCAGAAACCCGGTGGCCGTGCTGCAGCGCAATCCCCGTCGAAGCGTCAGCTGAAAATAGCCGACGCCGTCCTGATCAAGACCGTTGAAGTCGTCATTTGCCGGTATGCCGAGGGCGACGGCCGATTCGATGAACTGGTCGCAGATACTGCGGCGAATCCGAATGTCCGAGACCCCAAGCGGCCCGCCCGAGCCGTGGTACTGATCTGCACCGCGCTCCTGATCTTCAGAACGCTTGAAGTAAGGCAGCACATCCTGGTAACTCCAGCCACCGTTGCCCAGCGACTGCCAATGGTCGTAGTCCTCTCGTTGCCCGCGAATGTACAGCAGGCCGTTGAGGGCGCTGGAGCCCCCCAGCACCTTCCCGCGGGGCCACTCGATGCTGCGGCCCTCGAGCCCGGGATCCGGGACGGTCCGGTAGCACCAGTCCACCCGCGGGTCGTGCATGGTTTTGAAGTAGCCGACGGGAACATGAATCCACGGATTCCAATCGCGCCCACCGGCCTCCAGCAAGGCCACTGAAATGGCGGGGTCTTCAGACAGGCGGTTGGCCAGAACGCACCCAGCGGAACCGGCACCTACGATGACATAGTCAAATGCCTGATCGATCTCCTCACCCTCCGCTGAGTACCCGCCCCCTGTAATAACTCAGTGTTCGGAGGCTTAGGCACGCAATGCTGTACTGAAATTAAGACCAAAAGTCTCAAAAATGCAAACATATTCGGATTGCCGTACCTTTCCTCCGGTGAAATCGGGCGCGAACATGGCGCAGCAAGCGGGCGATCAGCGATGAGCAAAGAGCGGGATAAGATACCGCCCAATCTAAGAGCACTCAGAATCATGGAGATTCTCGCGGATGCGGGCCGACCCCTGTCCGCCACCGAAATCAACGAGCATCTCGGCCTCCCGAAAGCGACCGTCCATCGCCTCTGCGGCACGCTTGAGGCATCGGGGTTTCTGGCGCGGGACACCCACCGCGGCCGGTTGAGGCCTGCACGGCGGCTTCGGCGAATCGGCGGCGGCGTGCTCGCCACATCTCGCATGCACGTGGCCCGTCACGCGGTGATGGACCGTGTCGCCCGGCACATTGGCGAAACCCTCAACCTGGCGGTCCCGGAGAAACAGGGAATGAGCTATGTGGACCGCGTGGACACCCAATGGCCGCTGCGGTTTCAGTTGCCCGTGGGCAGCCACGTGCCGTTTCACTGCACGGCCAGCGGCAAACTGTTCCTCAGCGCCTATCGGGACCCGGAGCTGGCCGTCATGCTGCGGGCGCTGGAACTGGCACCGGAAGGACCAAACTGCATCACCGAAGCGGACGCGCTGTTACGGGAGATCCAGGCCATCCGTGTCCGGGGTCACAGTTTCGACAACGAGGAGTTCATGGCCGGCATGATCGCGGCTGCGGTTCCGGTGCGCACGCCGAACGGGGCTTTTTTCGGCGCCCTGGCGTTTCATGCGCCGTTGCAGCGTATGACACTGGATCAGGCCGCCGGACACCTGGGGACGCTATCCCGCGGGGCCCGTGATCTGGAGCGGATTCTGTTTATGGATCCGGATTGATGTCCATCTCGGCCACACCGACACGCAGTCGATGGCCGATTGCTTGTGCATCGAATCACCCTATGGTTTCATTCCGACCCAGCTCATGATCCCGAAGGAACAACGGTGTATCCACGATACCTCCGCATGCTGGCCGTATTCGCCGCGCTCATCGCGCTGAGCGCCTGCACCACCGAAGAGAGGCGCTTTTGCGGCCGCCAGGCTGGAGCCGGCGATGTGACCTGTGGCCCAGCGGTCAAACCCAATGACTGGCAAAACGCGAACGGCAGGTAACCCGTCCCATAGGTTACGTTGCAACTCAGCTAAGGTCAGAGGCGGGCGCAGGACTGGCCTGTGCTCTTTCAAGCGCTCCCGACACCGCGGATGGGCGTTCATCGCCTTGCCCGTCGGGAGCGCCCCCAGATCCGTGGCCGGTAGCAGGTCATCAATCTCGGCAGACAACGTACTTTTCCACCGTCGGCCCCCAGCGTTCCCCACGCGCCAGCCGATCTGACAGTCCCTCGAGATCCATGACTCGGGCCCCCCCAACACTGTCGCAACCGCGTGCAAACAGAGGCTCGGGAAGACAGCTGGCGGTGGGGCCGATGATGGCGACCCGCTCGGCGGCCGCACAGTGCGACAGGATGTCGTCGACAGTATCGTTGAGCAAAGTCGTTCCGGTGCACAGCACCTTGTTGCAATGACGCAGTTCAGCCGGGTCCAGGGTTACGACGAAGCCCGCCTCTCGGGCCACGAGTTCGGGCTTTTTTTCGATGACCGTAAGCTTCACCTGACGCGCCCTGAGGCGCCTGATTAAAGGTGGGAAGTAGCCCACCATGCCAAAATGGTCTCCCTGCTCGACCTGAAGCTCAGCAATCGAATCTCGACTGGTGTCCAGAGCGCGGCCGCTGCGCCTGAAATGACACTGACTTAGCGCATTGACGAGGCCCAAACCCAAGGCCCGGCGCGCCGGGTCGTCCTCCAGGTAAAGATCGGCTAATTCCAGAGCCGGCAGACCAATGAGGCCGGCCATCGGTTGTTGACGTTGGATCTGCTCTTGGGTGTCACCCAGCCAGACATAGAAAAAACCCGCGCTGCCATCGTCCAGGACCACAAGACCGAACTCAGCATCCTTATGCGGATCAGCCTGCCAGGCCGGTAAAACCACACGTGCGAGCCGCGGCACCTTGGTCACGCCAAACGCGTTTCGCAAACCCGCAATCATCTCCAGTCGCAGATTCATCGCGGTACCCGGCGCTCCACGAAGGGCACCGGCGGCCCGATGCCGTAGCCCTGTGCTCCATCCACGCCCAG
>Ga0316187_10000293_pt1 | contig 37646 bp, 22 predicted proteins | sample CroRivburrow1_MG_FD_204927 | JGI IMG/M metagenome (GOLD analysis project Ga0316187, IMG submission 204927) | Coastal sediment microbial communities from Maine, United States - Cross River worm burrow 1 | ecosystem: Environmental > Aquatic > Marine > Coastal > Sediment | place: USA: Maine... | reverse complement strand
GCCGTCGTTGGCTCCGAGCTCGACCACAACAACATCCGGCGCCTGCCGGAGGAGCCAGTCGAGACGGCTCACGCCGCCGGCCGTGGTGTCGCCGCTGACACCCGCGTTCACGATCCGAACGGGAACCCCGCGCTGGGCCAGGGCGTTCTGGACCAGGGACGGAAACGCCTGCTCCTCGGCGAGGCCGTAGCCGGCGGTGAGGCTGTCTCCCAGGAAGACCACCAGGGGCGCGTCGGCCGCCGCGCCCTCCCCTGCCGGCTCCTTTGCGGGCGCGGGTGCGCTGGGAGTGTTTCCACCGCAGGCGACAACCGCGAGAGCGCACGCGGTGGCGACGAGTACTAGAATGAGCTTCGGCATCCATTCATCTTATCCTGGATAGTCCACGACATGCGGCTCCCCGACCATGACGGCCCTCCTCGCATCGAGCTTCGCGGCCTGACGCGGCGACTGCCATCCGGCGGCAGGATGCTGACGATCCTCGACCGCGTCGATCTCCGCATCGCCGCCGGAGATTTCGTGGCCGTTCTCGGACCCTCCGGAAGCGGCAAGTCGACGCTGCTCGCGCTGATGGCGGGGCTCGACCGGCCCAGCGACGGCGAGGTGATTCTCGACGGCCGACCCATTCAGGATCTCTCCGAGGACGCACTGGCGAAGGTGCGACTCGAGAAGATCGGCTTCGTCTTCCAGTCGTTCCAGCTCCTCGGCAATCTCACGGCGAGAGAGAACATCCTGCTTCCGCTCGAGCTGCTTGGCGCTCCCTCGGCCCGCGAGCGCGCCGACCGGCTGCTCGATACCGTGGGCCTCGCCGACCGCGGCCATCACTACCCTTCCCAGCTCTCCGGCGGCGAGCAGCAGCGGGTGGCACTGGCGCGCGCGTTCGCCTCGGAGCCGTCGATCCTGCTGGCCGACGAGCCAACGGGAAACCTCGACAGCGCGACCGGCGAGAAGGTCCTCCGGATCCTGACCGATCTACACCGCGACCAGGGAACGACGCTCGTGCTGGTCACCCACGACTCGGCGGTGGCGGCGCTGGCCGACCGGCTCGTCCACCTGCGGGACGGGCGGATCGAGCGGGAGGAGAAGGCGCCGGGCCGGGTCTCCCCATGAGAGCGGTGCTGTACTTCCGGTACATGGCGAGGGAGTCGCGTGGCTCCGCGCGGCGCCTGGTCTTCTTCGTCCTCTGTCTCGCGGTCGGGGTCGCCGCGGTGGTTTCCGTGGCCGGTCTCTCGGCCGGCATGGACGACGGCCTGCGATCCAAGGCCCGCGAGCTGCTGGCCGCCGATCTCGTGGTCGAGGGCCGGCGACCGCTTCCCGATCGGCTCGATGAAGCCCTCGCCTCCGTTCCCGGCGCGCGGCGCACCGACGTCCGCGAGATGGTCACCGTCGTCGCCGCCCGAGACGATTCCGAGCCTGGCCGGAGCCACCTCGCCGAGCTGAAGGTGGTCGAGGGTGAATATCCGTTCTACGGCCGACTCGAGCTCGAACCCGACGGTTCCATCGCGGAGGTGCTCGACGATGGCTCGGTCGTGGTGGCGAGAGAGCTTCTGGATCAGCTCGAGCTCGGTCATGGTGACACGCTTCGCATCGGAGGCTTCGACTTCACCATCGCCGGCACCGTGATTCGCGAGCCCGACCGGGTCGACATCTCCTTCGGCTCCCTGGCACCTCGCGTTTTCTTGGCGCAGGACGGTTTGGCCCGCACCGGGCTCGAGGCGGTCGGGAGCCGCATCGTCTACCGCGCGCTGATCCGACTCCCGGACGGCTCGAGCGGTGACGACGTCGACGAGCTCGCTCGGCGGCTCGAACGTGAGCTCCCGGACACCGCCTACTTGAGGATCGAGACCTACGCCGAGGCGCAGCCGGCGTTGCGCAGTGGGCTCGAACGCGCCGGGCGCTTCCTCGGACTCGTGGCCCTGCTGTCGTTGTTGATCGGCGGGATAGGGGTCGGGCAAACGGTTCGCAGCTGGCTCGCGGGCCGCATGGACGCCATTGCCACCTTGAAGTGTCTGGGGCTCCGGCCTCGCGAGATCCTCTTGCTCTACGTCGGGCAGCTTGCCTTTCTCGGTCTGATCGGCAGTGCCGTCGGCGCCGTGGCGGGGGTAGGCGTGCAGATGCTCGCCGCCCGGTTCGTGGAGGGCCTCTTGCCCACCGCGGCGATACGGCCGTGGCAGCCCGAGGCGCTTCTGAGGGGACTGATACTCGGGGTGAGCGTTGCCGTGCTGTTCGGCATCCCCTCCCTTCTGGCCGTCCGGCAGGTACCACCGGCGCGGGTCTTCAGGAGGGATGCCGAGCCGATCCCCGTCGGCCTCGGGCTTCGTCTCGGCGCGGGGCTTGTCCTGGTGGGTGGGGTCTTCGCGATCGCGCTGGTGCAGTCGGGCTCGCCGTGGCTGGCCGCGCAGTTCACCGGTGCGCTGGTGCTGGTGGTGGCATGCCTCGCTCTGTCAGCGCTCGGGGTATCGCGAGGCGTCTCCCGACTGACCGCCGGCACGACCCGCGTGACGTTGCGACAGGGGCTCGCCGCACTCGACCGGCCGGGCGCCGGCACCCTCGGCGCGATCGTCGCGCTCGGCCTGGGCGTGGCGGTGGTTCTCGCGATGTATCTGGTGGAGAGCGAGCTGGGCTCACAGTTCGACGCCGAGCTGCCGGACGACGCCCCGACGGCCTTCGTGGTCGACATCCAGCCCGAGCAGTGGCCCGAGGTGCGTCGACTGCTCGCGGAAGAAGGAGCGCTCCGGATCGAGTCGGTCGCGATGGTCAACGCGCGCCTGCTGTCGGTGGACGGCGTGGCGGTAGAGACGCTGGCCGGGGGCAACGACGAGGACTCGGGACGGAAATGGGTGCTGACCCGCGAGCAGCGGCTCTCGTACATGGCGGAGCTTCCCGAGGACAACCGCATCATCGACGGCGAGCTTTGGGGCATGGCCGACACCCCGGAGGTCAGCGTCGAGGAGGAGTTCGCCCGCGACATGGGAGCGCGGGTCGGGTCACGTCTGATCTTCGATATCCAGGGATTGCCGATCGAGCTGACCGTCGGCAGCATCCGGACGGTCGACTGGACGACCTTCGGCATCAACTTCTTCCTGGTGGTGGAGCCGGGGGTGCTCGAGGACGCGCCCCAGTTCAGGGTCGCCACGATCCGTCTCCCGGACGGAGGCGAGCAACGCGTTCAGAACCGGCTGGCCACCGACTTCCCCAACGTCGTGGTGATCCCGATCCGGGAGGTCCTGGACAGGATCGTCGGCGTGCTGCGCCAGGCGGGCCTCGGCGTGCGGCTTCTGGGCGCCTTCACCGTGGTCGCAGGAATATTGATTCTCGGCGGTGTGGTGAGCGCCGGCTCGATCCGCCGCGGACGCGAGGTCGCGCTGCTCAAGACCCTGGGGATGACCCGAGGCGGCATCGTGACGGTCTACGCGGTGGAGTACGCGCTGATCGGGATGGTGGCCGGCGCGATCGGCGCCGCCGGGGGCACTCTTCTGGGGTGGGCGGTGTTGACGCAGTGGATGCAGATCGACGCCGGCATCAGTACGCTCGTGGCCGTCGCGGCCGTGGTCGGGACCTCATTGCTCGCCGTGGTCGCGGGCCTGGCCGCTAGTGCCGGCGCGCTGTCCAGGAGACCGATCGAGGTCTTGCGGAACGAGTGACTCGGAGCCACGTCCGGGCTTCCGAGCCTCGGTCCGACATTTTGCGGGCCATCGGCGTAGGGTATTCCGCAGCCCTCGGGGTTGACCCGGGACCCGACTCCCGGATATAAGAGCTTCAAATTCACGGCTGAGTTCGATACAAGGAAGGAGAGGATCGTCCACGTGGCTTTCAACCGCTGGCGCTGCCTGACGCTCATCGTGATCCTGTGTTGCGGCGGTCTCGTTGCCGCTCAGGAAACGGGCAGCATCGAAGGCCAGGTGACCAAGGACGGCGAGGGCATTCAGGCCGTTCTCGTCCTTATCAACGAATTGAAGCTCACCGAGCTGACCGACGAGAACGGTCTATTCACCTTCGAAGGAGTCCCCGCCGGCACCTATAACCTGATCCTGTCTTACGGCGACGCCAGCGAGACTCGCGCGGTGATCGTCAACGCCGGCACGCTGACGCAGCCCGTATTCGAGGTCGACTGGGAGATCGGGCTCACCGAGGAGGTGACGGTGACCGCCGTGGCGCGTGCGGCGAAGACCGTCGATGCTCCGTCCGCGGTCACCTCGATTCCCAAAGAGGAAATCCAGGAGCAGGCCGCCCACGGGCAGGTCCCCAAGATCCTCGAGTTCACTCCCGGCGCCGAGGTGACGCAGAGCGGGCTCTACGACTTCAACTTCAACACCCGTGGCTTCAACAGCTCGCTCAACCGCCGGGTCTCGACCTACATCGACGGCCGAGACGTCGGGGTCGTTCTCCTCGGGGCCCAGGAATGGGCCGCCATCTCCGGCGGCCTCGATGACGTGGCCCAGCTCGATTTCATCCGTGGCCCCAGTGCCGCGCTGTACGGGGCGAACGCTTCGAGCGGTGTGGTGAACATCACGACCCGCGCCCCGCGAGACAGCCTCGGCACCCTGGTGCGCCTGACCGCGGGCCAGCTCGACACGACGAGCCTGGACTTCCGGCGGGCCGACGAGCTGGGTAAAGGTTGGTACTCCAAGGTCCTGTTCGGGTTCAAGAACTCCGGCGATTTCACCGTCTCGCGCAATCCTACCGAACAGGCGCAGCCGGAATACTCCCAGTACTGCGCGCTGGTCGGCGAGACCGACTGTTTGCCCGCGGAGAAGAGCCTGTTCATCGAGCAGGACGACGAGATCCGGTACGGGTCCCTGCGGTTCGACAAGTACTTGAACGACAGCTCCGTCATCACCATCGAAGGGGGTCTTTCCGACATCTCGGGTCCGGTCTTCCAGACGGGCATCGGACGAGTCCAGAACCTCGGCTCCAAGCGTCCGTTCTATCGGGTCGCATGGTCGAACAAGGATTGGAACGTCCTGGCCCATTACTCGTCGCGCGACGGCGACCAGGCGAACCTGACCAAGGACCTCATCGCCGACTTTGCGCTGATCACCGACACGAAGAGGTACGGATTCGAGGCCCAGAGAAAGTGGAATTTCACCGAAGCGAAGGTGCGGTTCGTACTCGGAGGGGCTTACACCGCGGAGAACCTCGACACAACCGATCCGGAAACGGGGCAACAGACCGTCCTCTACGAGCCGCTCGAGGAACATCGCGAGGCGCTATTCACGCAGCTCGACTGGCAGGCCACCGAGAAGTTCAAGCTCGTCTTCGCCGGTCGCGTGGACGCGAGCACGCTGCACGAAACACAGTTCTCACCCAAGGCCGCGCTGGTCTACAGCTTCACGCCCAAGCACTCCGTGCGCCTGACCTACAACCAGGCCTTTCAGGTCGCCAACTACTCGGAGTTCTTCCTGCACACGAGAATCTCCACCTTCCCGATCGGAGGTTTCGTCAGGACGATCTGTGGGTCACCGGTGCTGCCCCAACCGGTCGATTGCGGGATCGACGAGGACTTCATCCCGATCCTGGCCGTGGGTAACGACGACCTCGACCTGGAGCAGACCACGGCGTGGGAGATCGGATACTCCGGGCTCATCGCGAACAAGGTCTTCATGACGGTGGACTATTACCGGGCCCACAACGACGGTTTCATCACCGACCTGGTGCCGCAGGTCGGTACCGTTCTGGGGAATCTCGAGGGCTGCGTCGATGCGGCCGGCAATCCGCAGACCGACGCCACCCAGTGCCCGATCAACAACGATTACCTGGAATGGGTCTCCACCGAGGAGGCGGAGACAACGTTCCTGGTTCCCCAGATAGGCCTGACGGTCGCACAGGCTCTGCGCAATGCGGTGGACAACTCCGTTGGGGGGAACTCGCTCGGCTTTCGACTGGCCCAGGACCTCGATGGGGACCCCGTCATCGTCGGCCGTACCTACACCAACGTCGGCGAGGTGGACACCCAGGGCGTCGATCTCGGAATCCAATACTTCGTCACGCCCAAGGTGCACATTCAAGCCAGCTACTCGTGGTTCGACTTCGAGATCATCGACTCGGAGGTGGTCGACCCCCCCGAGTGTCTGCTGCCTCCGCAGATTCGACCCTCCGGATGTCTCGAGGACATCCTGTTGCCCAACACGCCGCAACACAAGGCCAGCCTGTCGGCCTCGTACGCCGGCAAGCGCTGGTTCGCCAGTCTCTCCGGGCGCTGGGTCGAGGGCTTTCGCTGGTCCGCCGGTGTGTTCCAGGGCGACGTGTCCTGCCACGGAATCTGCAACGATCCGCCGGACGAGAACATGGCCGACTACACGACCGTGGATCTCGCCGGTAGCTACGGCATCACCGAACATATCCGGGTGGGGATCAACGTTGCCAACCTGCTGGACAACTCCCACCACCAGACGTTTGGCGGTGACATCCTTTCCCGCAGGGCGCTGCTCAACCTCAGCCTGCTGTGGTAGTCGGCACGTCCGCGTCAAAGCGGACCGACCAAGTCCTCAATACAATTCCTCTTTGTTGAATTTCTTACAGGTTCACCGTATCTAAAGGGGCAGGCATGGCTGAATGTATGGCGATCCCGCGGTCAATTCGGGTCCTCAATGGGGTCAAACTGTAGTAGGTTGGTCGCAATCCACTGAATCTGGGCAAAGAGACTGGTTCTCTGGGGGGACATCTCATGAAGAACAGTGTTCGCGGGTTGGGCTCTCACCGTTTCGCGGGTTCGGCTGTCGGGCTCGTTCTGCTTCTGGTTTGTATCCCAGGTGGCTCCGTGGTTCTGGCCCACAGCCCCAACGTCGACGCCTCCCTGTCGGACTGGTGCGTCGGCGCGTTTTCCAACACGATCCCCGGAGGGGGCCGGCTCACCGAGGACGTCGCAACCTTATTCACCTGCGGCAATTGCTCGACGACGACCAACCTTGCCTGCGAGGTGAACTCGGATTGCCCCGCCGGTGAAAGCTGCGTCAATACGTCCAGCAAGACCGAGATCGCGTGGTGGGACGACGCCACCGATGGTGCGGTCAACGACCTTGCCACGGTCGCGATGACGCAAGACGCCGCCAATCTCTACATCGCGGCCGAACTGTGGGTCGATCCGGATCCGGAGTCGCTTCCCTTCGGGCAGATTGCGATCGATTTCGCACCTGGAGGCCTGGGCGAGTGGCACGACCCCAAGGGCGTCGGCGAGGCCCCCGGGAAATGCAGCGTCTCTACGGACAGAGCCTGCACCGGCGTCATCCAGAATCCGGCCAACGACACCAACATGGACGGCATTGGCGACAGAGATTGTCACTTCTGCGCGGTATCCCAAGAGCCCGTGACCCCACGGCCTCGGACCTGCGGCTCGGGGTGCAATCCCCTCAATCCGGCCGACATCTGCGTCATGACCGAGACCTGCCAGAACGTGGGTGTGGGAGGGCTGAAACCCTTCGGGGGACGGTACTCGACCCCTAGATCCGATGGCGAGTTCCTGCTCCTGTTCGATTTCAGCCTGTGGCTCGTCAGCGCCGGCGACGCGGTCCTGCTGTTGCAGCCCGGCACAACGATCGATCCCACCAGCCCGTGGGACCCCGTCACCGGGTGCACCCCCGACTTCGTGGGCGACAACGATTGGTGCGACTTTCCCCCGGCCGTCAATCCGGGGGCAAGCGGTGGCTCGGGAGGTCCTCCCGGGTCGATCGAGGTTGCCATTCCGTGGAGCGCGTTTGCGGGCTGTACCGGTTGTACGGCCGGCTTCGGACCCGGAGTGGATTTCAAGTTCACGATGACGATCCTCAGGGGCACCCTGAGCCTCGACTTCACGCCCGACGGCGCTATCGAAGACGTATTGTCCGAAGTGGTCGCGGGAACGACCACCCTGACGCCGGACAGCTGCAGCTTCGTCGATCGAATCGACGACACTGCCTGCGAGATCGCGGAGAAGTACGGAAGCGCGGATTCCTACCTCCCGCTGGCACCTCCCCTGGCGCACCAGGTCGCCGTCGGTGGACGGTCGGGCACGCTGCTTTTGGACAAGATCGGAGCATCCATAGAGCTGGACTGGGGTTCGTCCTGCTCGGCCGGCGACACCGCGTACGCGGTTTACGAAGGCGCGCTGGGCAGCTGGTACAGCCACTCGCCGGTGGCGGGGCTGTGCCCCAACGGCGGCGCAACTTCGGCGACCTTCGTTCCCACGCCGGGCGCCCAGTACTACCTCGTCGTTCCGACCGCCGGAACCTCGGAGGGCTCGTACGGTGAGGACAGCAATTTGGCCGAGCGTCCGGTGAGCGCAGCGGCATGCGCACCGGGCCAGGTCCTCGGCAACTGTTTCTGAATCACGCAACCCGGGGGGGTGTCATGAGTAACTCGAATAGATTCCGAACGGCCCTGGTCATCGCCGGACTCGTTATCTGGGCGACCGGCGCCGCCGTCGCCGCGGAGCTGGACGGTCCCGTCTCGATCGTCTACGACCAGTTCCGCGTGCCGACCATCGTTGCAGAGACCGAGCACGACGCGATCTACATGCAGGGCTACATGCACGCCAAGGATCGCTTCTTCCAGATGGACACGCAGCGCCGGGCGTTCGCGGGAACGCTGTCCGAGCTTGTCGGACCGGCGGGCTTGCCCCAGGACGTGCAATTGCGCACCCTGGGCATTGCGCGTGCGGCCGAGAGGAGTTTGCCGGTTCAGACCCCCGAGATCATGGCCTGGCTCGAGGCATACTCCGACGGCGTCAACGCATGGCTCACGGATACGTCCAATCCACTGCCCATCGAATACGGTCCTCTGGAGATCGACCGCAACGGCATCCCTCTGTGGACGCCGCTCGACAGCCTGATCACGGCCAAGGGGCTGGCCTTCCAGCTGTCGTTCGATCTCGGCGACATCGACCGCACGATCGCACTGCTGAACTTCCTCGGCTTGGGTCCCCTTCTAGGATTCAATGGGCTGCAGCTCGTCAACGACGATCTCTACCGGACCGCGCCGTTCGAGGCCGCCCTCTCGATTCCGCCGAGCGCGCCGGCGCCTCTGGAGGACCCCGAGGCGCCGGACGACGAAGAGCTGCCGGCGTATCTGTCCGACCCCAATCTCGGGGTCCTGATCAACGACTACCGGGCCGCCATCGCGGACATCCCGATCCTCCAGCAGGCGCTGAAGCGGGACTCTTCCGCGGCCGGCAGCAACTGGTGGATCCTGTCCGGTGCACTCACCGAGTCGGGCTACCCGATGATCGCCAACGACCCCCACTTGAGTCTGAGTACCCCATCGGTCTTCTACGAGGTTCACCTGAACGTGACGGGAGGAATCAACGTCACCGGGTCGAGCTTCCCCGGGGCGCCGGGCATCGTGCTCGGTTGTAACGACACCATCTGCTGGGGCGCAACGGTCAACGATCAGGACGTCACCGACCTATACAACGAGGTACTGATACCCCTGGGACCCGATCCGACTCAGCCGACGCACACGTTGTACGAGGGCGTTCCGGAGCCGATTCAGTTCATCCCGCAGGTTTTCAACGTCAACATCATCGGCAACGGCATCCCGAACACCATCGTCGATGCCGGCGTGCCGGCGAACCAGGGCGGGGTCACCCTTGTCGTGCCGCGCCGCAACAACGGGCCGATCGCACAGGTCAGCGTCGATCTGACCTCGCCGACGCCGATCACCGGGGTCAGCGTCATGTACGTCGGCTGGAGCGCGACCCAGGAGCTCGAGTGCTTCCGCCGCTTCGCCCGCGCCGACTCCATGCAGAACTTCAAGGACGCGTTGCAGTTCTTCGACGTCGGCTCGCAGAACTGGGCGTACGCCGACGTCAACGGCAACATCGCCTACTACACCAGTGGCGAGGTCCCGATTCGCCAGGACCTCCAGACCAGGTTCTTTCCCGCCGGGCTCCAGCCACCGAATTTGATCCGAGACGGCACGAACGCGAACCAGCACGACTGGTTGCCCGTGTTGAACCCGCAACCTCACCAGGCGCTGAACAACGAGATCCTACGGTTCGACGAGATGCCGCAGATCGAGAACCCGGCCGCCGGCTACGTCCTGAATGCCAACAACGACCCCATCGGCACGACCTTCGACAACGTCTCGTGGAACCAGTTCAGATTCGGATTCAACGGAGCGCTGTACCTCGGCCACGGCTACGCGACCGGGTATCGCATGGGACGGCTCCAGAGGTTGTTCGACGGACTGCTCGCCGGAGGCGGCAAGCTGTCGCGGGCCGAATCCATCGACGTCCAGGCCAACAACCAGCTCCTGGACGCCGAGGTACTCACGCCGTACATCCTCGACGCGTACGCCAATGCGACGGATGTGGGTGCAGCGCCCGAGCTGGTCGCCATCGTCTCCGACCCGAGGGTCGGAGACGCCGCCGCACGCCTGGCTGCTTGGGACTTCAGCACCCCGACCGGTATCAACGAGGGGTTCGATCCGGGCGACGTCCCGGGCGTGCCGGGACCGCCGGCCGCGGGGGAGGCGGACGCCAGCGTCGCCGCGACGATCTACGCGATGTGGCGCGGCCAGTTCGTTCAGCGCGTCATCGACCACACCATGAAGACGATAGGCGGCGTTTGCACAGGCGACTTCGCCACGCTGTGCTCGACGCAGAACGACACCTGCAGCAGCGGGCCGGGAGGCATCTGCTACGCCGTGGACCTTCTGTCCAACCCGCCGTTCTCGTGCGAGAACGCGTGCGTCCCGGGTAGCGACGGGGCCATGGCCACCGTCCGGAGACTTCTCGAGAACTATCCGATCAACGGCGGCACGGGCGTGTCGTTGATCAACTTCTTCCACGTTCCTGGTGTGGCGGATCAGAACGTCGCGAGAGACATCATCCTGTTGCAGGCCCTCGTCGATGGCCTCGACCTGCTGGCCTCGAACGACTTCGCGCCGGCGTTCGGCAATTCCACCGATCTCGACGACTACAACTGGGGCAGGCTGCACCGCATCGTGTTCGCGCATCCCCTGGGCGGCCCGTTCAACATCCCGCCTTCCGGGATCCTCGGGCCCGACTTGCCGGGGTTTCCCCGTGCCGGCGGCATGGGCGCGGTCGACGCATCAGCGCACTCCGCTCGCGCCGACGGTCTCAATGACTTCATGTTCGGAGACGGACCCGCGCGCCGGTTCCAGGCGACGATGACCCCTGACTGCATCGACGCGCTCGAAGTGATTCCCGGCGGCGAGAGCGGTCAGCCGGGTAACCCACACGGCACGGATCAGCTCGGCCTGTGGCTGGTCAACGCCTACAAGCCGCTGTACGTGTGCCTGGACGACGTCCTCGCCAACGCGGCGGACACCGAGACATTCGTTTGCGGTGACGGCGTGGTCGGCCCCGGCGAGCAGTGCGACGACGGCAACACGAATGACAACGACGGCTGCAACCAGTTGTGTCGCATCACACCGATCATCACGTGCCTCGACCCGACCGTGCCGGCCGACCCGCTGACCTGCACGGCCGCGGTCGCCTGTGATGCGATCGCCACCTGCGTCGATCCGGCGGGAGGCGGGACCAGCACGATTTGCGCTCCGAGCGGACCCTACGCGCTCGGCTCGACGAACGTCACCGTCCAGTGCAACGGCACCACGGAGGTGACGGTCTTTGCCTGTCAGACCACGGTCATCGACACGACACCGCCGTCGATCTCCGTCGGCGTGTCCCCCGACGAGCTGTGGCCGCCCAACCATCGCATGATCAACGTCGGCGCGACCGTTACGGCTGCCGACACCTGCGGACCGACGTCGGTCGTTCTGGAGTCGGTCGCGAGCGACGAGCCGGACAACGGGACGGGCATCGGGGACGGCGACACCGACAACGACATCCAGCACGCGGACATCGGCACGGAGGACTACGGCTTCAAGTTGCGCGCCGAGCGCGCCGGAACCGGAGACGGTCGCGTCTACACGATCACGTACGTCGCTACGGACGCCTCCGGAAACCAGGCCTCGGGCATAGCCCTGGTCACCGTGCCCCATGACGACGAACCGCTGCTCCTGTCCCTCGATGCGGTGGCCGGTGGGGCACTGATGTCCTGGACCTCCGAGGTGGAGACCGGGCTACCGTTCAACGTGATCCGAACCAACCTGGCCGACCTTCAGGAGATGGAGACCGGCTACCATCTCGGCAACGCGACCTGCATCGAAAGCGCTTCCCTCGATCAGACCACGGTAGGATTCGAAGACCCCGCCGTGCCGGCTCCGGGAGAGGTGTTCATCTACATGGTCGAGTACGACGGCGGTGGCTACGGCACGCCGAGCGCCGCCAAGCCGAGAGTCGTCGACTCGGGAGACTGCCAGTAGAGTAGTCGACGGATTCTGACTCGCGATCGAAGCGAGGCGCGAGGCACGACACGACGTCGGTGCCTCGCGCCTCTTTTTTTTCGGGGTCAGATCGAGATCGAGCCCTTCCTGAACTCGGTCGATCCCAGAACGGCATTCACCAGGACCGGTGAGCCCCCTCGAGCCGTAGCGACGGCCTGACGAAGAACGCCGTCGACGTCCTCGTCACGATCCACCCTGAGACCCTTCCCTCCGAGCCCCTCGGCCACGACGTGGTAGTCGCTGTGGCGGAGCTCGCAGCCGACGTCGTCTTTCAGGATCTCGACCTGCTCGCGACGGATCTGCGCCCAGCTCGCATCGTTGCCGACCACGGCGATCACGGGGAGCCCGTGGCGCACGAAGGTGTCGATCTCGGCGAGTCCGTAGCCCGCGGAGCCGTCGCCCCACAAGAGCCAGACGTCGCTTTCGGGTCGCAGCAGCTTGGCGGCAAGAGCGAAGCCGGCACCGACGCCCAGGGTGCCGAACACGCCGGGATCGAGCCAGCCCAGCGGCGCCCGCGGGCGCAGGACGTAGGACGCCGTGGCGACGAAGTCACCGCCGTCGCCGACCAGCACCGAGTTTTTCTCCAGCAACTCGTCCATCGCCCCACACAGCCGCAGCGGGTTAACGAGCTCGGTCGCGGCGCCGGCCTGGGCATCGATCTCGGCACAGCGCTCCCGGTCGCGACAGCGAAGCTCCTCGATCCACGTTTCGTGGGGATCGTGTTCGGGCATGGCGTTCGACAGCTTCACCAGGAATCTGCCCGCGTCCCCGAGGATGCCGAGGCTCGGTCGGCGGTTGAGCCTGAGATCCCTCCGACTGCGGTTCGCGCTCACCAGATAACTGCTCCGTCGAATATGCCGCCCGTATCCCAGTCGAAAGTCGCACGGCACCCCGGCGAGCACCACGGCGTCGGCCTCGCGAAGCGCGGCCCGTCTACCGTGGCGGAGATGAAGAGGGTGTCCGGCGCCCAGCAGCCCGCGAGCCATGCCGGAGAGATAGACGGGGACTCCCAGTCGCTCGATCGCGTCGCGGATCTCGGAAATCCGGTCGGGCTCGAGCATGGCTTGACTGCCCACCAGAAGCACGGGGCGGCGGGCGCTCGCGAGCCGTCTCGCCGCGCGGCGCACGGGGACGTCGCCGGGCTCTGCCGGGCCGGGCATTCGCGGCGGCGGGCAGCTCGACACGTCGGCGCCGGAGAAGATCCGGTCGAGGTGACGGTTCAGGTACCACCTTAGCAACCGCTCGCCCGGGCTCTTGCCCTGGGTCGAGCTCCCCTGGTACCACTCGCGCACGACGGTCTCGTCGTACAGCAGGTCCACGGGGCACTCGACGGCGACGGGTCCCGGGACCCCGGCGCGGGCCGCCTCCACGGCCCGCACCACAGCCGGCGCCAGATCGCGGACGCGCCGCGTGCGGACCATTTCCTTGACGTGCGGTCTCAGCAGGGCCGACTGGTCGATGTCCTGAAGCGCCCCGCGCCCTTTCAAGGCCGTGGCCGTGGCGCCGACCAGCAGAACGATCGGCGACTGTGCCAGCTGGGCGTTCTTGACGGCGGTGACGGTGTTGGTGGCACCGGGCCCCGCGGTCACCGCTGCGACGCCGATCTTGCCGCTGAGGCGCGAGACGGCATCCGCCGCGAAGACCGCGGTCGCCTCGTGCCGCACGTCGACCACGCGGATCCCTCGGCGCTTGCAGCCGACGAGAATCGGTGAGATGTGACCGCCGCACAGCGTGAAAAGAAATGGGGCGCCGCAGGACTCGAGAGCTTCCGCGATTCGGTCACCACCATCCATCGGGTGTCCCCATGCGGCCGTGCGGTCCGACGCGGAATCAACGAGCACGTCGGATGCGACAATGACCAGATTATAAGACGAGACTAGTGGGCCGTAATGGACAGATCGGCACCAGCCGAGCGAGCCATCGGAGTCGAGATCAAGGCGTGCTGACGACGCATACCGGGAGTATTCGGAGGAAGCACAACGAAGAGATCGGCTTCGACGGCCGCTTGGGTGGTGCTGATCTGTCCGTTACGGCCCACTAGCGACGGACCGAGACTTTCCGGATCCATGGAAGCAGACGCTCGAAGTCGCATTCCGCCCGCTCGAGCAATCCGATGATGAACGTGTGGGCGTCGTCAGGATCCACCTGGAGCTTCCAGCCGTTCAGTCGCAGGAACACATCGGTGGCGAAGAACGCCACCCGCTTGTTGCCGTCGACGAACGGGTGGTTCATCAGCAGCGACTCGAACAGGGCCGTTGCCATGGCCGTGAGATCTTCGTAGTAGCCGGTGCGCGGTCGATGGAGGGCGCTTTCGAGGAGCCCGGGATCGCGGATTCCCGCGGGTCCACCGAACACCTCGATGAGGCGTTGATGGATGGCGACAACCTCGTCGGCAGTCAGGAACTGAACGCGATCACTCGGCAAGGAGACGGCCCAGGCGCTCGTTGTCCCCGATCGAGTCCTCGAGGTGCTTCAGGACCACCGGCCGAACTCGTCTGCGCGCCACGTAGTCACGGATCGCCTCGCTCAGCAGGCCCGAGATGTTCTGGTGGGACTCGCGGGCCAGTTCACGCAACTCGTCCCACGTTTTCTCATCGACCTTCGAGCTGATCTTGATCGCCTTCATCTTGACAGATCAAGATATGTCAATACGGTGGGTTTGTCAACGCCCCGAACCTGGTCACCACTAGGCCTTGTATTCGCTTTATTTTCGTGCTATCTTCGATTTGCCTCCTCCTGATCCAGTCGCCCTGAGCTCGGCTCCGGGACGACGGTGGCCCACGCCGTCCCGGAACGCGGCGGCATCCAGCCCTGGGGAGGTTCTCTATGCCTGGTCGATCGTCGAGTACGCCGTGTCCGCCCGACCCCGTCTCCGCGCCTCCGCCGTCTTCATCGGCCGTCGCTCCCGTGGAGGTCTCCGCACAGCGTCTGCACGAGCTTGCCGTTCAGGCCTTCCGCGTCGGCAACCGCGGGAGGTTGTCTCTGTGCGAGGCGCTGCGCGTCCTCAGTGAGACGCGGCTCTATCTCGACCTCGGCTTTCCGAGTCTATCCCTCTATGCCGACACCTTCTTCCAACTCCGGCGGGCCGAGGCCTTCGAGTACGTGCGGGTGGCGAAGGCACTACTCGAGCTGACGGAGTTGCGCGAGGCCTTCGGTGAGGGTCGGATCGGCTGGTCCGCGCTGAAAGCGATCACGCGCGTCGCATCCATCGACAACCAGACCCCCTGGATCGACTTCGCGCGGCGCAACGGTGTGGAACGCACGCTTGCCGAGGCGCGGGACGCCCTGCGACGCGGTCGAGACGCTCCGCGCGACTCCTCTTTCGGCCTGCCAAACCTGGATCAGAAGCTTGTCCTGCGGTTTTCGCGCTCCGACATGGAAAAGGTCCGCGCGTGGATCGAGAGCACCTGTGCTGCGGTTGCCGAGAACACCGGGCTGGATGAGGTGTCGCTGGAGCAGGCAATCCTCTTCCTTTGCGAGAAAGACGTGATATTGGAAACGAGCCCCGAGCGATCCGCCGACAAGAACAAGGCTGCGTCCGGCCCCTCCCATCGAGCCCAGGTCGTCTACCAGCATTGCCCCGATTGCCGGAGAGCGCGGGTGGGAACTCGCGATGGCTTCGTCGAGGTGGAATCAGGGGAAACCGGGCGCTATGACGGCTGCGTCGAGCAAATAGTTATCGACGGTCCCACGCCGCCGAAGCTGCGTCGCCGAATCTTGGCTCGAGAGGCGGGACGTTGCGGGAACCCTCGCTGCCATCACCCGGCGGACCACTGTCATCACATCGTTCTTCGATCCCGGGGCGGGAAGACCGAGTTGGCTAACGAGGTAGCCGTTTGTACCACCTGTCACGCGCTGATCCACGCCGGTCTGATTCGTGTGACCGGGGACGCGATCGATGAGTTGCGCTGGATACCCGTCTCCTCCGACGACGCCATCGGGCGCGAGGTCACCTCGGCGCGCGTCGCCGCCGACCGGCTCCCCGTGCTGCAGCTCACGGCGAGACCCCTGCAATGGCAAGCGCCTTCCGGTGGTACCGGATCGGGTTGTCGATCAGGGGACTCGAGCGGGAGCCGATCTGCTTCTGCGGGCCAGGAGTCTGCAATTGCAGACTCGATGCTCGAGCTGGCTACCCTGGATCTTGACGATCTGGCGGGCGGATTGACGCGGCTCGGGGTGCCGGCGGGACGATCCAGGCAGATCATCGTCGCCGCCCTCGAGTCCTTGCCGCGTGCGGAAATCACGGAAGCCAACGTGTTGCGGAGGGCAATCGCGTCGATCTGAGACCTTGCACGGACCGTCGACGGCACCTGGAAGATCCGATCCATCGAGGTCCTTGGCGAGCAGCGCTTGCGATAGGTCTGCACGGCCTTGCGGCCCGGGGAAGCCAGGTCCCGGGTTACGGGGACGTGCAGGACAAGCCGTCGAGTGCTTCCCTGCCGACGCCGAACGTTCCGTCGAAGCAGGGGTTCTCCGCCCGCAGGAGGTAGAAGGTCCCGTCGCCGGACGGCGGGTCGGGCCGAGCGTCCTCGGCCTCGGCCGTGTCGAGGTCACCCGCCAGACAACTGCTCGCCGCGGCGAGCCCCATCGATCTCAACTCCGAGACCGATCCGCTGACGAGGTCGTAGCGCACGGACGGGCCCGAGACCGTCACCTGTTCCCCCCAGGTCAGCGACGTCGGGCCGTTCGCCTCGACCGTCACGCCGGTCACGACCCCGTTCTCCGTCCAGGTATCCGCATCTCCGGGGGCGCAATCGTCGCCATCGAGCACGACATCCTCGTCGCGGTTACCTCCGAGGCGCGGACCGGAATCGATCGAGGCGCACGTGAAGGTGATCGACGCCGCGGCGCTCTCGCGAAGTGCCGTGGTCGTCATGGGCGGATCCGCCGCGGCATCCGTCACCCAGGCCCCCGCGGACAGGTGCCATGCGCGCGAGCGACCTCCCGAGACCGTCGTCGCGGTGAGCTCGCAGTGGCGGTTGAGATCGCCGAGGTCCCCGAGGGCGATCAACGTCGCGAGAAGAGCCTCGTCTTCGGTCGAGCCGGTTGGTGGAGTGCCTGCCGGTAGCGTCACCTGTCGCCCCACCGCCGGGCGCGTCTCGGAGGGGAAGTAGAACATGAAGGTCGCAATGTCCCGGACCTCGCGGGCCTGATCGGCAGCGCTGAGCGTGAAGACGTTGATCGACAGAAAACGGTAGAGATCGGGAACCGCTCCGTCTGCTCTTCGGTGAGTCCCGCGGGCTTGCCGTTGATCGGGCCGATGTCCTCGGTGCCCATCAGGCTGACGAACGCCTGGTTGAAGTCGTTCATCGTCGCGCGGTCGCCTCGCCAGTGCAGCGGCTCGAGCATGCCCCGCAGCGTCTGGGTCGTCATCGGGCCCTTCTGTGGGTCGAAGCCCGTGCGCTGGGTGCGGCTGCCCTCACCGGGGTCGCACGGGTTCCCGTTGAGGTCGATGAAGCGAACGTTGTCGAAGGTCGTGGAGTACAGCGCCATGACGCCGGTGGGATCACCCAGATCCCAGGCAAGGCCATCGAGGTCCCCGAACAGGTGGCAGCTCGCGCAAGCCGCGTCACCGTGCCCCGAGGTGTCGATGGCGTCGTACAGGAGCCTCCGGCCATCGCGGGCCGAGGCCGGGCTGGGGTCGTGCAGCCGAACCTCGTCGAGCTTCACGAAGCTCGATGTGTCGACGATTGCCACCGAGTGCGAGATCCGGTTCAGGACGTAGAGGCGTTGGTGTCCCTCGTGGAGCGCGACCCCGGTCGGCCCCTCCCCCACCTCTACCGCGTTCGGGGTCGCCCGATTCGGGCCGAAGACACACGAACCGGAAAGGCATGCACCGTCCACGCGAAAGACCTTTCGAGAGCCGATGGCACTGAGGTACCCGATCGTGCCGTCGCCGTTCCAGACCAGCATCCCGGGTTGCGAGATGGCAGCCAGGCGCTCCGCCAGGTTCGTGGACGGGTCGCTCGCGCGGTCGACGTGAGTGTTGAGATCGATCACCGTGACGGCATTGCCGCTCGATGGATCGACGACCGAGAGCCGATTGTCGACCACATGACCGCGGACGCCGCGGGCGTGCTCGAATCGTACGGAGTTCCGGGCCTCGGTGTTCGGAGCCCAGATCTTCCCGCTGCCCGGCTGAACCGAGACTCCGAACAGGGACGTCCCGAGGGTGTCAACCGTGGTGACGGCCAGGGTCGTGGCATCGATGACGAAAAGGTCGTTGTCGGCGAGCCGGTAGGGAAGGCAGTCGTTCCAGCTCGTCCCCGTCTCGTCTTCCCAGCGCGAGTCGGCGTCGTCCCACCGGACGATCAGACCGACCGCGGGCTGGTTGCCCGTGGGAGGGTCGGGTAGCGGATCGGGAAGGGCCGGGTTGCGGGTGATCCCCGGCGGCAATGGAGGGTAGGCCGGCGGCGGCGGCGAGCACGCCAGATCCCGCAGTCCCAGAGCATTCACTCGGGCGGCGTCGAGGTTGTCGTTGTTGGTCAAGATGATGTTGCCGTTGACCACCGTCGTGCGGTTGCCCGATTTCAGCACTACGGCGTAGACCTTCGAGCCGTCGTTCGAGATCGCCATGGCCCGAATCTCTCTGCCGAACAGTGGCACGACGGTCGGAGCCTGCGACAGGTCGGTAAGGGTGTAGACCTTGACGACGTCCTCTTCGGAAACGGCCACGAAGGTCTTGCCCTGGGCGAAAACCACGTCGGTCGGCTCGTTGCCGACGGCCAGAGTCTCGACGGTGACTCCCCGGTCGAGATCGACGACACGGATCGTGTCGGAGAGGTTGTTCACAACCCACGCGGTGTCGTCGTCGAGCGCCCGGACGGTGACCGGCTCGAGACCGACCCGGATCGCCGAATCCGGAGCGAGACTGCCGTCCGGCTGGACGCCGAAGACCTCCCGGATCCCGTCCTGCGTGTTGACGGCGAGCAACCGATCGCCCGCCGGAGTCAACGCAATGGGAGAAACGTGCGAGGACTCGTAATTCATGTACGCGGCCTGCAGCGGGACGCTCGACAGTGTTAGCGCGGCGACGATGACTGCAGTGCACCAACAGGATCTATGGATCATGCCCCCCCGCCGGATTCGGCCCCGCCTCGCGGCCGCCGGCCCGGCGTTCCGACCACGTATACGGCGGAATCGGTCCGAGTCAAATCGGGATACCCGATCTTGGACGAATACCGGGGGGCGGGATGCCGCGATGCGTCAACTCGGCTAGAATTCACGGCCCGATTTCAGGAAAAGGATCGACACCATGAACAAGAGCCTTTTGACCATGACGGCCATCTGCCTCACCGCGATCGCCGTGGCGTGTACGGAGCAATCCCAAGACATGACCAAGGATTCGGACAGCAACGTTTTGTTGGCGGAGTGGACCGGCCCCTACGGCGGCGTGCCGGCTTTCGATCGAATGGATCTCGACGCCCTGAAGCCGGCCCTCGAAACGGGCATGGCGATGCAGCTCGACGAGATCGACGCCATCGCGGGCAATCCCGAGCCGGCGACCTTCGAGAACACCATCGTCGCGATGGAGCGCGCCGGGCGCGATCTCGACCGGGTTCTTTCGTACTGGGGAATCTGGAGCGCGAATCGCTCGACACCGGAGTTCCGGGAGATTCAGCAGGAGATGGCCCCCGTGCTGGCGGAGCACCGCACGACGATCACACAGAACCAGGCGCTCTTCGCCCGGGTCAAGGCGGTCTACGAAGGCGAAGAAAGCGCATCGCTACGACCCGACCAGCAGCGTCTCGTCCGTCTGATCTACGATCGCTTTGCCCGCAACGGCGCTACCCTCGAAGGCGAGGCCAGAGAACGATATGCGGCCATCGAGAAGCGACTGGCCGCGGTGCACACGAAGTTCTCCAACAACATCCTCGCCGACGAGGAGGGTTACGTTCACTACCTATCCGGCGAGCAGTTGAGTGGCCTGCCGGATTCCTTCGTTCAGGCCGCCGCTGCCGCGGCCACCGAACGAGGCCACGACGGCGAGTACGCCATCACCAACACCCGTTCGTCGATGGACCCCTTCCTGACGTTCTCCGACGAACGCGGGCTGCGCGAGAAGGTCTGGCGGACGTTCTACGCCCGCGGCGACAACGGCGACGAGCACGACAACAACGCCCTCATCACCGAGATCCTGCAGCTCCGAAATGAACGTGTTCAGCTTCTGGGCTATGACGATTATGCCCACTGGCGCCTCGAGAACCGTATGGCCAAGACGCCGGAAAGGGCGCTCGGCCTGATGGAGGCGGTGTGGCCGGCCGCGCTGGCGCGGGTGCAGGAAGAGGTCGCCGACATGCAGGCGGTCGCCGACGCGGAAGGCGCCGGCATCACGATCGAGCCGTGGGACTATCGCTACTACGCCGAGAAGGTCCGCAGAGCGAAGTACGATCTCGATTCCGACGAGGTCAAGCAGTACCTGCAGCTCGACAAGCTGCGCGAAGCCATGTTCTTCGTCGCCCACGAGGTCTTCAGCCTTCGGTTCACGCCGGTTCCCGAAGGCTCCGTTCCCGTTTTTCACGAGGACGTCAAGGTCTGGGAAGTGACGAACAGTGCATCCGGCGAGCCTGTCGGCCTGTGGTATCTCGATCCCTACGCGCGGCCCGGCAAGCGCTCGGGCGCCTGGGCCACCTCCTATCGCACCCACGAGACCTTCGACGGCAAGCAGACGGTGCTCGGTTCGAATAACTCGAACTTCATCAAGGGCGCACCCGGCGAGCCCGTGCTCGTGTCCTGGGACGATGCGAGAACGCTGTTCCACGAATTCGGCCACGCGCTGCACTCTCTCTCGTCTACGGTCGAGTACCCGACACTCAACGGGGGCGTGTGGGACTACATCGAGTTCCAATCGCAGCTCCTGGAGCGCTGGCTGTTGACCGACGAGGTGATCGACACCTACCTCGTTCATTACGAGACCGGCGAGCCGATCCCGGACGAGCTCGTCGCGAAGATCAGGAACGCGGCGACGTTCAACCAGGGCTTTGCGACGACGGAGTATCTCGCTTCCGCACTCGTGGACATGATGTACCACTCGACCGACCCGACGGACCTCGACCCCGACGCCTTCGAGCGTGAGGCGATGGTTGAGTTGAAGGTGCCTAGCGAGATCGTCATGCGGCACCGCAGCCCCCACTTTGGGCACGTCTTCTCCAGCGAGGGGTATGCCGCGGGATACTATGGCTACTTGTGGGCGGACGTCCTTACATCGGACGCCGCCGAAGCCTTCGCCGAGGCACCTGGCGGCTTCTACGACAAGGACCTGGCGAAGAAACTGGTCGACCACCTCTTCGCGGTCTGCAACTCCGTCGATCCGGCCGACGCCTACCGGGCGTTCCGTGGGCGTGACGCCGCCATCGACGCGCTGATGCGCGATCGAGGATTCCCGGTTCCGAAGGGGTAGCGGCTGCCGTCGCTCAGGCTTTGCGGCGGAGCAGCAGACTGGCCAGCGCCGGCAGCAGGAAGATGGCGCCCAGCATGTTCACCAGGAACATGAAGGTGAGCAGGATCCCCATGTCCGCCTGGAACTTCAGCGGCGCGAAGATCCAGGTTCCGACCCCCACCGCCAGCGCGATCCCGGTGAAGATCACACCGGTCCCCGTGATCTGCAGCGTGCGCTGGTAGGCCTCCCGGATCGGCTCGCCCTCGGCCAGGATGCTCGCGAAACGACTGTAGATATAGATGCCGTAATCCACACCGATACCCACCCCAAGGGCCACCACCGGCAGGGTCGAGACCTTGAGCCCGATCTCCAGCACGCTCATCAAGGCATAGGCCAGCAGAGAGACGAGCCCCAGCGGCAGGACGATGCACAGCACCGCACGAATCGACCGGTAGGTAATGAAACACAGCACGATGATCGCCGAGAACACCCCCAGAAGAATCGGGAACTGATCGGCCTCCACCTCTTCATTGGTCGCGGCCATCACGCCGACGTTACCCGTGGCCAACCTGAATCGCGTGTTTTCCGATCCCAGCTCGGCGTCGAGAGCCTTGACCTCGCTCACGACCCGGGCAATGGTCTCCTCCCGGTGATCGGTGGTGAAGATCATCACCGGCATCACGCTGCAGTCCTCGTTCAACAAGCCGCTGCTCGTGGGAACGTAGGCCACCGACTGCACGAGAACCGACTGATTGCGCGGGATCACACGCCATTTGAGGCTGCCCTCGTTCCACCCGGAGTTGATCCCCTTCGCGATGACCGGGAGGCTTATCACGAGTCGCACGCCCTCGACGTTGCGCATGCGCCAGGTGAAGTCGTCGATGCGGGTCATGACGTCGTAGTCGATGCAACCCTCGGGGATCGTCTCCACGATCACGTTGATGATGTCGACACCGATGGCGAAGCGATCGCTGATCACACGGCTGTCGATGTTGTACCGGGAGTCGTGGCGTAACTCGGGAACCCCGGCATGCAGATCTCCGATGCGGACGTCCCGCGCCTTCCACGCGCCGGCGATCAACAGGACAAGGGCGACGACGAGAACCGCTCCCGCTCGCCGGGGCTCGGCGACCCGGGAGAGCGCCTCCCAGACGTGCGCCAGGCGCTCGGCCCTCTTGCGCAGCCTGTCACGGAATGCGTCGTCGGCATTAACGTACGACACGAGCACCGGCAACAAGATCAGGTTGGTCAGGATGATCGTTGCCACGCCGAGACTGGCCGTAATGGCCATTTCCTTGATGACCTGGATCTGGATGACCAGGATCGTGATGAACCCGATGGTGTCGCTGGCCAGGGCGATGGCGCCAGGAAGGATTACCCTTCGGAATCCCCGCCGCGCGGCGGTCAGGCCGTCGGCCCCCATGAACACTTCAGCCCGGACCGCGCTGATCATCTGAACGCCGTGGCTGACCGCGATGGCAAAGATGAGAAACGGGACAAGGATGCCCATGGGGTCGATACCGAACCCCAGCAGGGACAGCGAGCCGAGCTGCCAGACGACCGCGATCATCGAGCAACCGAGAATGACCGAGGTGTGTCGGAACGACCGGGTGAAGAGGTAGAGAAAGATCGCGGTGATCACGAACGCGACGCCGAAGAACAGGACCACCCGCACGGCGCCGTCCGAGATGTCGCCGATGACCTTTGCGAAGCCGATGATGTGCGTGTCGATGACGACGTCGGCTGTGCCTTCGTTCTTTCCGCGGATCTTCTCTTCGAGCTCGCGGGCCACGAAGATGTAGTTGAGTGGCTCGCCGGTGTTGGGGTTGAACTCGAGCAGCTCGGCGCTGATGATCGCACCGCTGAAATCGTTGGCCACCAGTCGGCCGACGATGTTGGCCTTGAGGACGTTTTCGCGTACGTGCGCGAGGCCTTCCGGCGTAGGCTCGAAGTCCGCGGGGACGACGTTGCCGGCCGCGATGCCATCCTCGACGACCTCGGTAAACCGAACGTTGGGCGTGAACAGCGATTGCACGCTGGTGCGGTCGACGCCGGGTATGAAGAACACCTCGTCGGTCGTCTCCCGTAGCAGCTCGAAGAACTCAGGGGTGAAGATGTCGCCCTCGCGGGCCATCAGCGCGATGATGACCCGGTTCGCACCGCCGAACTCCTCGCGGTACTGCGCGAAGGTCTTCATGTATTCGTGGTTAAGAGGCAGGAGCTTGCTGAATCCGGCGTCGATGCCGATCTTGGAGGCCGAGTAGCCCATGAAGACGGTGACCACCAAGAAAACGCCGATGACCCACGGCCGAAAGGAGAAGATCAGCCGTTCCAGGACGTCGACGATGCTTGTGCGCGCCACCTTCTTCAGCTCCTCACCTTCCGGCCTCGACGTCCTCGAGCCGGCCGACGCCGAACTCGCCGATCAGGATCAGGCCTCCGTCATCGGTTTGAAGCACCTGGGCCAGAGCCTCACGGTCCGGAAGTCCCTGTCGGGTGAAGCTGCGTCCCTCGTCGTCACTGCGTAGCAGCGTTCCATCGTGACCGGCGATGATCACGGTGCCGTTACTCGTGCGCAGGCCGCGGTTGAGCGCTGCCACCGTTCCGGTCTCGATCGCCTCCCAGGTCACACCCTCGTCTTCGGACCGGAAGACGTGGCCGCGCAGACCGAACAACAGCACGGTGTCACCCTCGAGGGGCAAAGTGCCGAAGAACGACCCCTCGTAGGGCGAGGGCAACGAGATCCAGGACCGCCCTCCGTCGTCGGAGCGGTAAACCGTGCCCGCCTCCGCGGCCATGTAGATTCGCCCGGTATCCGACCTGGCGATGTGGTGCAGGTGGAAGTCGTCGTACTCGAGAATCGTCTGCCGTTCCCATGAGGACCCACCATCGGCGGTCACCAGGAACAGACCGTAGGCCCCGACGGCGAATCCGTTGTCGGCATCGGAAAACCAGACGTCGAACAGGGGGCTTTCCTCTTCAGGGTCGTAGTACACGCGCTCCCAGGACTCGCCGCCGTCCCGCGTGCGGAGGATCGTTGCGTCGTGCCCCACGGCCCAACCCAGGTTGCGGTCGTGAAAGTGCACACCCGTCAGTGTCGCAACGGTGGGCACCTCGACCTGGCGCCAGCTGCGGCCCTGGTCCTCCGAGATCAACACGTGACCCCGCTCACCGACCACCACCGCAAGTCCGTCGACGTAGTCGCCGTCGAGCAGTAGAGACTTCTCCGCCAGTGGCGCCATCATCGAGCGCTCTACGGGATCCGTCAGAGATTCCTGAGCGAGAATGAGGCCCGACGGCCCCGCACTTTCCAGCGCGAGTACAAGCAGCACGCCGAGAGCGAGGGCTCTAGCCAAGCGCACCCTCCGCGCGGCGCCCCTCGTCAGGCGGGGCGCCGGAGCCGGATCTAGCGTGTCCCCGAGCGCCGGAGCGCGTCGGGAGTGTAATCGGCCTCGGTGCGCTTGATGCCGAACTTGTACGGCGGCAACTCGTTGTTGAGGCCGATGGCCAGGTAACGTCCTGCCTGCAGATCAGTGTGGACCTCGAGCCCGGTCCAAAGCATGGGCACGTTGTAGTAGTTGATCGCGTGGCCTTCGGAGACCCGCCACAACTGGTCGCGGTTGTCGTACTGATCCACGACGAGGATCTGCCACGAGTCCTCGTCCACGTAGAACACGCGTCGCTTATAGATGTGCCGCGCGCCCTCTTTCAAGGTCGCGTCCACAACCCACACCCGGTGCAGCTCGTAGCGAGGATAGTCCTGGTTGATGTGCTGCGGCGTGAGGATCTCCTTGTGCTTCACCCCGGGGCCGTCCAGCTTGTACCCGTTGTACGGAACGAGGATCTCTTTCTTCCCGACCAGAGTCCAGTCGTAGCGATCGACCGCGCCGTTGAACATGTCGAACTGATCGCTGGTGCGCATGGCATCGGAAGCCGTGCCGGGGTTGTCGTAAGCCACATTTGGCGCCCGTCGGACCCTGCGTTGCCCAGGGTTGTACAACCAAGCGCTACGGTGCTCCACGACCTGGTTCAGGCTCTCGTGAACGAGCAGGATGCCGCCGGCCAGTCGCGACGGAGATACGACGGTCTGCTTGAACAACAGGATCTTGTTCTGCAGCTTTTCCTCAGTCATACCCTCCAGGGTGTACTTGACGTAGAACTCGTCCTCGAACTCCACCATGGTGTAGCTGCCGGCCCGCGTCGGCGCAGCCTGCCCGATGACACGCGACGCGATGTCCCCCCGGTAGCGCAGCAGGTGATTCCAGATCACCTCGACCCCGCTCTTAGGGATCGGGAAGGGGATTCCGATGACCGAACCGGTCACGCCAAAGCCATTCTCGGCCAATCCCGCGGTCGCCGCGACCTTCTTGGTCGCGTCGTAGATCCGCTGCGGGTACGAGGCGCTGCGACGGGTGGGGTAGACGTTCATCTTGTAGGTGTCGTAGGTTCGCAGAAGCGCCTGTTGGCCCGGGGTGAGCTTGTCGGCGTACTGGTCGACGTTCTTGCCTGTTACGGTGAACAGGATCTTGTCGGCGGCGTACGGATCCACGTAGTGCTTGCCCGGCTTGTATCCTTCCGGCGGAGCGGTGATCCCGCCCTCCCAGGCGGGAATCGTTCCATCTTCGTTGCCGGCCTTCTCGGCGCCCAGCGGGGTGAGGTCGGCGCCAAGCCGGGCGATCTCTTCGGACGACGCCCCGGCCTGTACGGTCGATCCGCCCGCGACCAGGAGCGCGATCCCAACAATCATCAGCCCTTTCTTAAGCATGGCTCCCTCGCTCAGAATGAGTACTTGAAGTTCATCGCGACGAAATCGCGGTCGTTGATCAGGTTGTACCGACTCGCCCCGAAGAAGTCCGTGTAGCTGATGTCGGCCGACCAGGTGCTCTGGAAATCGAAGTTCAGGCCCAAGGTGATCGCCTTGCGGTCTTCGAGGAAGCTGCCGCCCGGGCCGGGTGAGTTGCCTTGGACGTCGTGCCCCCACGCAAGCCGCGGGCTCAAAGTGATCGCGCCGATGGCGTTATTGTACTGGAAGCGTGTCACGAGCCGGTAACCCCACGAAGTCGGGTCGGCGAACGCATCCTGCGGCTCCTCCACCTTGCCGGTATGTGCCGCACCGGGATTGGCCCCGGCGTGGTAGGAATTGCCGCTGGTGTAGGTCCCGTTTGTCTCCAGCCGCAGCTCGTCGGTCTCGGGCATGTCGGGCACGTGGCTCACCCCTGCCTCGAACAGGAGCAGCACCTGATCGGCGCCCAGAGCCTGCGCCCAGATTTTGGTCAGCGTGGTCTGGAACTGCGAGGTATCCTTCAAGATATACCCCTGGACCGGGGTCTCGAACATCGTGCTGTAGTTGATGCCCGTGAAGGTCGTGATCTGGCTCGCGCCGGGCCCCATGGAAAACGCAGGGTTGATCGGCTGCAACGCCGCGAACAGCAGCTCCACGTCGTCGATCTGCAGCGGAGCGTCCTGACGGTAGGACAGCTCGCCCTGCAGGGCGATGCCGCTGGTGCCGATCTGGGAGTTGAAGCTGATGCCGTACAGCTTGATGTCTTCCGGATAGGCGATGAAGTACCGCGCCGTCTGCGAGTAGGCGTCGGAGGCGAACGCCCGTCCGACCGCGGCTCCGTCGCCGCCCTGGAGAGTCGTGCCCACGACGGCGGTGGAAGTGACGGTCGCAAGCTGCAGGCTGGCCCCGTTGGCGGTCCCGGCCGCCACACCGGCAGCGATGGCATCCGCCGGGGAGCTTCCGCCGCCCAGTGCCGTGAGGGACGCGAGGGTTGCGGCCCCGGCGCCGTTGGCGCCCTGCGCGCCGGCGATGGTCCCGGTGCGCCCGTTAATGGTCGGCAGGCGACTGTGGTAGTTGGCGTAGTGGAAGCCGAACTCGGTGTCGCCGAGCTTCGGAACGAGCCAGCGCAGGACCAGCCCGTACTGCCCTCCGTCGTTAGGGTCCTTGTCGGACTCGCGAGGAACCCCGAGGAAGGGGCGCGTGGGGGCGGTCGGATCCGAGAAGGGCGGGATGTCGCCCGAGCTACCGAACCCCAGGAATACGTGCGTGCCGCCTTCTCCGGCAAAATCGTTGGTCGAGAAGTAGGTTCCCGGCGGATCGATCACGATCTCTTCCCACTCGTACTCGTAAAACGCCTCCAGGGTCGTATTCGTGGTCAGCGAGAACGAGCCCCACACCAGTCCCACCGGCAGCAACGCGTTGCGCAGCTCGGCACCGGGGCTCCGCAGCGCGGTCACGTCCACCGGGTTGATGGCGTTGAGGCCACCCTGGATGAACGTGCTCTCGCCCCAGTTGACCACCTGCCGTCCGGCGCGGATCTGGGCCGGCTGCTTTGCGATGCGGAACTCGTACCACGCGTAAGCGTCGCGGAGCTCGATGCGACTTCCGACCCGTTCCAGCGCTTCGTCGGTGAGCGGCGTGCGCGCGCGGTCGTTGTTTTCGTTCTCGTAGTCGTAGAATGCCCAGCTTCGGAAGAACAGGCCGAAATTGTTGCGCTTGATCTCCAGCTCCGAGGTCCACTGGAGCTGGTTGCTCGAGATCCCCGTGTCGTAGTTCAGGTTTCCGTCGTCGCCGTTGACCGAGAACGCCGACCCGCCGTTGGCGAGGCCGATGATCGACTCGTCCCGATCGGCGGTTCGGGCGCTGATCCCATAGGTCAGCGTGTTGTCCCAGTTGATCAACCAGTTGCCCGGCCGCCAATCGGCGGAACGTGCGGGAGTCACGCAGATCGCCCAAACGAGCAGGGCCAAGAGTGTCCAGCGAGAAGCTGACGGCTTGCCTTTCATTCCAACCCCCATCCCTTGAATGGAGTTCCGTTCCGGAGGTAGATAGGCACGAGCAGACGTACGCCGGAGCGGAATCCCGCCTGGCTCCACCTCACCAGATAAGGCCCCGATAGGCAAGTTTTTTATTGGATGCGATCCATCCACAACCCGTCCGAGCCGATGCCCCGTGTCGCCGACGATTGTCCAGTGCGCGATTGAGGGCGTCGCTCGGTGTCAGGCTTTTCCGAGCATCGAGGCCAGCGTCTCGATCCCCCGTTCCATGGCGTCCGGCGGCATGGCGGTGAAGCACATCCGGACGTGAGTCGGGTACGGACCGAAGCTGGATCCCGGCGCGACGAACAGGCCGTGATCGACGCAGTCCTCGAGGAATCCCTCGAGCCCTCGGGCGTCGAGATGCTCGGCAACGTCAAAGAACAGGAAGGTGCTGCCGTCGGGCGGCTCGAGACCGAGGCGTTCGGCGGCCATGCGACCGAGGCTCTCGTACTCCGGCCGGACGCGGTCGATCCAGGCGTCGCCGCGGCCGTCGAGGGCGCGACAGGCCGCGATCTGCGACGCCGTCGGCGAGCTGTAGAACGAGTGCGTGCTCACCTTCCTCAGCTCGGGCATCAACTTCTCGGGACCGACGACGTAGCCGCAGCGGTTTCCGGCCATGCCGAACGCCTTCGAGAACGAGTGCGCCGAAAAGGTGCGGTCCGGAACGAGGGCACGCGCGTAGGTGTGCTCGCCTCGATAGATGTAGTCCTCGTAGACCTCGTCGGAGACGACCCACAGCTTCTCTCGGCAGGCCCACTCGACGAGCGCCTCGATCCACGGACGCGGGATCACCCGACCGGTGGGGTTGCTCGGCGTGCTGAGATAGATGGCGACCGTCGCGGGCGTCAGGTGGCGTCGGACGGCCTCGACTGCCGACTCCGGCGAATCCGCCACGCCCAGGAAGGGAACCGCCACCGGACGACCCCGGTAGCACTGAACGATCCCGGGGATCAGCGGCCAGTAGGGCGCCAGGATCAGGACCTCGTCGTCGGGCTCGAGAATCGCGCCCATCACTGCGCCGAGAGCCCCGGTCGCCCCGGCTCCGATCAGGACGTTGGCGGGTTCGGTGGGTACGCCGGTTCGCCGGCGGACCCTCTCGACGACGGCGTCGAGTAGCGCCGGCCATCCGTGGGGTGGCGCGTAGCGGTGCATCCCGGGATGTTCCTCGACGGTGAGGTCCTGCATGCGGCAGCCTTCGGCCGGCTCGAGCCAGGTGTCACCCACGTGCAGCGGGTAGACCTCGCCCTCATAGGTCGCCAGCCGGTGGGCGAGGAACGAGAACATCGAGCCTCGGACCTCGGCGAGATTCGGCGAGAGTCGCGGGTGTCTCGGCATGGGTAGAGCTTACTCGAAGCGCACGAGAACCGCCTCGGGAGAACACGCGACGCGCAGCGGAATCCCGTCGGCGCCCAGCCCCCGGCTGACGACCAGCTCGGACCCGTTCAGGGCGTAGCGACCTTCATCCAGGCGGTAGCGGCTCTGGCGGATCAGGAGGGGAAGTCCGGGGATGCGGACCTGTCCCCCGTGGGTGTGACCCGAGAGCATGAGGTCGACGCCGCGCCTCGCGGCCTCGAAGAACGCGTCCGGGTTGTGCGACAGCAGCACCACCGGCGGGCGTCTTCGGGGCCCCGGCCAGCCGTCGGCCGTGTCAAGCGCCGCATCGAAGTCGGGCTCTCCGACCCGGAAATCGTCGATGCCCGCCAGGATGAGCTTGTCGCCGCCGCGCTCGAGGGTGACCGAGTCGTTGTGCAACACCCGCACGCCGGTCTCCTCCAGGAGCTCTCGAATGCGGAGCGGTTCCTTGGTGTAGTGATCGTGATTCCCGAGCACCGCGAAGACCCCCAGCGGCGCGCGGAGCAGGCGGAACGCGTCGGCGTAGGGTTCGATCTCGGCGAGATTGCTCGTGGCGACATCGCCGCCGATGAGGATCACGTCGGGGCGAAGCGACAGCAGCCTCTCGAAGGTGCGTTCGAGCGTCTCGGGATTCAGGAACGGCCCCAGGTGGAAATCGCTCACGAAAAGCGCCCTGACGCCGTCGAGCCCGTCCCCCAGCCCCGGCAGCGCGATCGAGGTCTCGGAGACCGTGAGCTGACGCCGAAGCTGTTCGCTGTAGGGCCGGTCGATGAAGGGAATGCGAGGGTAAACGTCGCGGCTGATGTAGTGGACGACACCCCGCCTGAGGGCGCGAAACACACCGGATATGGGGCTGAACAACCAGCGTCCGGAGTCGTTCGCGGGTCGCGCGGGAGGTAGCGAGTGGCGCTTCATGACGGTTCAATATGGCATCCCCGGCGGGGCCCGACCACTCGCCATCGGGTAAGCCGTTGCTTCAGCGGGCCTTTCGGGGCACGATACCGCGCATGATCCTCACCCGCCCCAGACCTCGGAGCAGCACGTGCGGCCTCGTTCTGCTCTTGCTCTTTGTCGCAGGTTGTGGGGACGTACCCGATACGGTTCCCGGCGATGCCGCGCGGGTGGTGCGCGTTCCCCCCGCGGAGGACTTGCCCCGCGACCGGGCCCTGCGAGCGGGCTTCCTCATCGTGGACGGGGTCTACAACTCGGAGCTCATGGCGCCCTACGACATCTTTCACCACACCCCGTTCCACACGAAACCGGGACCCGGCATCGAGGTCTTCACGGTCTCACCGGACGGCGAGCCCGTCGTCACCTTCGAGGGTCTGACCGTGACGCCGCACTACGGCTTCGACGACGCCCCCGACATCGGGGTTTTGACTTCCCACGGGGGCGCGAAGAGCTACGACGTTGCCATGCACCTCGTGGATCACCTGTTCGGCGAGGACGTCGCCCGCGGCGTGGGAGGCGGTCTGCTCATCGAGTGGCCGCCCGACACGGCGCGGGGAATCACGGTCACGAGCGAGCGGAAAGGGACAGGGCAATGAGCAAGGCGATCCGGATCCACCGAACGGGCGGCCCCGAGGTCATGGTCTGGGAGGACGTCGAGGTCGGCCGGCCGGGTCCCGGCGAGGCGCGCATCCGGCACACGGCCGTAGGCCTCAACTTCATCGACACCTACCACCGTAGCGGTCTCTATCCCCTTCCCGGACTCCCCGCGGTGCTGGGCCGCGAGGCGGCGGGGGTCGTCGAGGAGATCGGCGAAGGGGTGACCGACCTCGCGCCGGGCGACCGCGTGGCCTACCCGATGGGCCCCGGCTCGTATGCCGAGGAGGCGGTGATCTCCGCCGATCGACTCCTGCTGCTGCCCGACGGCATCGAGGACACCCAAGCCGCGGCGATGATGCTCAAGGGAATCACGGCCCACTACCTCCTGCGGCGCACCTTCCGGTTGGAGCCCGGGCAGACGATCCTGTTCCACGCGGCGGCAGGCGGCGTCGGGCTGATCGCCTGCCAGTGGGCCAAGGCGCTCGGCGCGACCGTGATCGGCACGGTGGGAACGGCCGAGAAGGCCGAGCTCGCCGCCGCCCACGGCTGCGACCACCCGATCGTCTACACCACCGAGAGCTTCGTCGATCGCGTCAAGGAGCTGACCGACGGTCGCGGCGTCCCGGTCGTCTACGACTCGGTCGGCAAGGACACCTTCGAGGGCTCCCTCGACTGTCTGGCGCCGCTCGGCCTGATGGTGAGCTACGGAAACGCCTCGGGACCGGTGCCGCCGTTTTCGATCCTGACCCTGTCGGCCAAGGGCTCGCTCTTCCTCACGCGCCCGACCCTCGCGACCTTCATCGCTCGCCGTGAAGATCTGCTGTCTGCCGGGCGCGAGCTGTTCGACGTCGTGGTTCGGGGCGCGGTGAAGGTCGAGGTCAACCAGACCTATCCTCTCGAAGATGCCGCCACCGCGCACCGCGACCTGGAATCCCGGAAGACCACCGGCTCGACCGTGCTGATACCGTGACCCGACGCGACGAGGGCTTCCCGGATCTGCGCGCCTTCATCGAGAGGCTGCGCCGCAACGGTGATCTGGCCGTGGTGGACGTCGAGGTCGATCCGTGCCTCGAGGTCGCCGAGATCCACCGCCGGGTGATCGCCGCGGGCGGGCCTGCGATCCTGTTCACGCGGGTCGCGGGGTCGGACCTGTCCCTGGTCACGAACCTGTTCGGTACGGCCGGGCGCGCGACGTTGGCCTTCGGGGAACGTCCACTCCGTATCATCCGGCGCGTGGTGGAGCTCGCGGAGACGCTGATGCCGCCAACGCTCGGCAAGGTGTGGGGGGCGCGAGACGTCGCCCGCGATCTGCTGCGGGTGGGAACGCGACGTCGTGGCGCCGCGCCGGTGGCCGAGGTCGTGACCTCCGACGTGCGGCTCGGCCGCCTTCCGGTGATCACCAGCTGGCCAGGCGACGGAGGCCCGTTCGTCACGCTCCCCCTGGTCTACACCGAGCACCCGGAGACCGGCATTCCCAATCTCGGTATGTACCGGATGCAGGTCTTCGACGAGCGCTCGACGGGAATGCACTGGCAGATCGGCAAGGGCGGCGGCTTCCACTACGCGGTAGCCGAGGCGCGGAACGAGCCGCTTCCGGTGACGGTCATGCTGGGTGGCCCACCGGCCCTGATCCTCTCCGCGATCGCTCCCCTGCCCGAGAACGTCCCCGAGATCCTGCTGGCGTCTCTCATCGCCGGTGAGCGACTCGGGGTGATCGAGGGACTCGGCGCACACCCGATCGTGGGGTCCGCCGAGATCGCGCTCACGGGCAAGGTCCCACCGCGACAGCGCCGGCCCGAGGGCCCCTTCGGAGACCACTACGGTTACTACTCGCTGAAGCACGACTATCCGGTCTTCGAGGTCGAGTCCCTCGCCCGCCGCCGCGACGCCATCTACCCCGCCACCGTCGTGGGCAAGCCTCGCCAGGAGGATTTCTTCATCGGTGATCTCCTCCAGGAGCTGCTCTCTCCCCTCTTTCCGCTCGTCATGCCCGCCGTGGACGACCTGTGGTCGTACGGCGAGACCGGTTACCACTCGCTGGGGGCGGCCGTGGTCAAGCAGCGCTACAAGCGCGAGGCGATGGCCTCGGCCTTCCGCATCCTGGGAGAGGGCCAGCTCTCGCTCACCAAGTTCCTGCTGGTCACCGACCGCCGCGTCGACCTGCGCGACTTCCCGGCAACGCTCGAGCACGTTCTGGCGCGAACCCGACCGGAGACCGACCTGTACATCTTTTCGAACCTCTCGATGGACACCCTCGACTACACCGGCCCGGCGGTGAACGAGGGCTCGAAGGGCGTCTGGCTGGGTCTCGGCGATCCGGTTAGGGAGCTGCCCCGGGAGTTCCGGCCCGGGGCGGAGCCGCCCGCGGACATGACCGAGGCTCACGTCTTCTGCCCGGGTTGTCTCGTGGTGGGCGGCCCGAGCGTCGAGCTGGACCCCGAGGCCGCGTCGCGCTTCGCCTCCCACCCCGCGTTTCGCGACTGGATACTCGTCGTGCTGACCGACGAGCCCCGTCGCGCGGCCGCGAGCCCCATGAACTTTCTGTGGACGACCTTCACTCGCTTCGAGCCCGCCGCCGACGTTCACGCCGCAAGCACCGGCGTGGCCCGCCATCACATCTCGTACACGCCCCCTGTCCTGATCGACGCCCGCATGAAGCCCCACTTCCCGGACGAGCTGTTCTGCGACGACCAGACCGCCGCCAAGGTCACCCGCCGCTGGCGCGAGTACTTCCCGAGAGAAGTAGAGATGGGCGACTCCTCCACCGCCCACCTCGACTGACAACTTCTTCCGACCCCTGGCCGTATTCGGCGTATAACAAAGTTACTGCACGGGTATTGCCGCGGTTTACCGGGACGAGGCGTCGAGTCGTGAGGTTCGAAGAACAAAAGATCAGCGCGCGGGACGGCTTTGAGCTCGCCGCAACGATCTACCCGCCGGATCCGAGGCGGTACTCGGGTCGGGTAGTGATCCTGGCGTCGGCCATGGGGGTCAAGCGCGGCTTCTATCGCCGTTATGCCGTGCATCTGGCGAAAGAAGGCTACCCGGTCGTGACCTTCGACTACCGGGGGATCGGCGACTCGAGACCCGTGAGCCTTCGGAGATTCAAGGCCAGGCTCCAGGACTGGGGGGACAAGGATCTCGCCGGAGTCATCGACTGGGCCTCGAGGGTGTTTCCCGAGGCCGCCTTCTATCTCGTGGGCCACAGCGTCGGCGGTCAGATCTTCGGCCTTGCCGACAACCGCGACCAGGTGCGCGGGGTGGTCGCCGTGGCCTGCCAGAGTGCCTACTGGGGGCACTGGAGCGGTGGCGCCCGGCTCGGGATGTACCTCCTGTGGCACGGGGTCATGCCCACGATCCCGCGGGTGCTGGGGTACTTTCCCGGCCGCGCTTGCCGACTGGGCGAGAATCTGCCGGGTGGCGTCGCGCGGGATTGGGCGTGGTGGGGCCGTCATCCCCACTACCTCCACGGACGCCTCCCCGAGGAAGTCCGGCAAGGCTACGAGCGTTATACCGGAGCCGTTCGCGCCTACAGCTTTGCCGACGACGGGTATGCCCCCGATAAGGCCGTGCGGGGCTTTCTCCGACTGTACCCGAACGCCTCGTGCACTCACCGCAGGATCGCTCCGCGGGATCTCGACCTTCGCTCGATCGGGCACTTCGGCTTCTTCAGGGAAGAGGCCGGCGGGCTGCTGTGGCACGAGACCGTCGCGTGGCTGCGATCCCTCCAGCCCGCTCGGATTGCAGTCACCCGGGAGAGCTGAGGGCACCGGACGCGCCTCAACCGAATCCGGTTGACCCGGCCTTCCAACGCGGGATACTCTTCTAACAATTAAATATCGGGTGGCTGTCTGGAGAATCCTGATGGTACGTCGGCGCGAGGACTCGGAGAAATCCGTGAATACTGGAGGTGTCGAGTCCCGTCACGAAATGTCCCCTCCAGGTGGGGACTCCGCCCGAGAGGACACCGCGACAAGGCCGGACGAGCCGTCGCTCGGCAGCAGCCACTCTCCGCCTGTCCGCGACTGGGACCGTTACGAGATCCTCGAGTATCTCGGCGGCGGTGGCATGGGCCGGGTCTTCAAGGCGTTCGATAGGCGGCTCGGCCGCCACGTTGCCATCAAGTTCATCCGTGGAGACGATCCCGAGCTGATTCAGAGATTCAGCCAGGAGGCGCGCGCGCAGGCCCGAGTCGACCACGACCGGGTCTGCAAGGTTTACGACGTCGGCGAGGTCGAGGGCCACCCGTACATCGCGATGCAATTCATCGACGGCATCCCGTTCCGTGACGCCGCGCGGGACATGACCCTCGAGCACAAGCTACTGGTCATGAAGGAGGTCGCCGAAGGTCTTCACGAGGCGCACCGCATCGGTCTGATCCACAGGGACATCAAGCCGAGCAACGTCATGGTCGAGCTGTCCGCGGACGGCGGCTGGAAGCCCTACGTCATGGACTTCGGGCTTGCCCGCGATCAGGCATCGCCCGGAATGACGGCCACCGGCGCGGTGCTCGGAACGCCGTACTACATGCCCCCGGAGCAGGCGCTCGGGTGGGTCCGCGATCTGGACCGCCGGAGCGACGTCTACCAGCTCGGGGCGACGTTGTACACCGTGGTCTCGGGACGGCGGCCGTTCGAGGGCAAGAGCCACGCGGTGGTGCTTCGAAAGGTCCTGGAGGACGCGCCGGAGCCACTGGTGAGCGGCGACCGCTCGATCCCCGGAGAGATCGACGCGATCGTGATGAAGTGCCTGCGGAAGAGCCCGGGTGAACGCTACCCCTCGGCGCGCGCCCTGGCGGAGGATCTCGGTCGCTACCTCGACGGTGATCCCATCGAGGCCCGGCGCACCACGTGGCTCTACCGTCTGAGGCTCAAGGCCGCAAAGCACCGGATGGCGATGAGCGTTGGAGCCGTTTCCCTGGTTCTCCTCGCGGCGCTGGGTATCTGGGGCGGCCTCGCGACGTGGAGGTCGACCCAGCGTGCGCGTCTGGCGCAGTCGTTCGGTCAGCAGGTCGAGCGAATCGAGGCCCTTGCCCGCTACTCTCACATGGCCCCTCTCCACGATGTGCGCCCTGACCGCGCCCGCATCCGCGAGCACATGGACCGGATCGAGCAGCAGATGGCGTCGGTCGGTCGAATCGGCCTCGGCCCCGGACACTACGCTCTCGGGCGTGGGCACATGACCACGGAAGCCTGGGGCGACGCCCGGGAACACCTCGAAACGGCCTGGGAGGGCGGTTATCGGGAGCCGGAGGTCGCCCTTGCGCTCGGTCGTGTCATGGGCGCCCTGTACCACGAGGCCCTTCAAGAAACGGCGCAGATCGATTCTCAGGAGCTTCGGGAGGCTCACCGCGCGAAGATCGAGCAGGCCTACCTCGAGCCCGCGGTTCGACTTCTCCGGGAGGGTCAGAACGCGGAGACGCAGTCACCCGAGCTCGTCGCCGCCCTTCTTGCGTTCTACGAGAAGCGATACGACGACGCCGTGCAGCTGGCGCTGGACGTGTGGGCCAAGGCGCCATGGCTCTACGAGGCCAAGAGCCTGGTAGGCGACATCCGGGAGGCGAGGGCGATCGAGAGTTGGCAACAGGGCGAGTATGACGACGCGCTCGACGATTATCGGCTCGCGCAGCAGGCCTACGTGGCGGCCCTCGAGGTCGGAGGGAGTGATCCCGGCGTTCACACCGGCCTGTGTGAGCTGTTCCTGTCGATGATGCACATGGAAATGCAGGGTAGCGCCGGCGACGTCACGGCCTACTTCGAAAGCGGGTCGAGCGCCTGCGATCGAGCTCTGCTCGTGGCTCCCGAAGACCTCGACACACTGTTGTCCATCGCCGGACTCCACGGCCGCATGGGAGAGTATCTCCGCGTCAAGCGCGAAGACCCGAGGCACCATCTCGAGCGCACCGTCGAGGTCGCCCAGCAAGCACTGGAGGTTCGAGCCGACCCTCGCGCCTACGGAAGCATCGCCTCGGCGCTCAGGCAGATCGGCGTCTTCGAACAGGATCGAGGCAACGATCCTCGCGATTACTTCGAGCGGGCAGCCCGAGCCTACGAGGAACTGATCGCGCTGAGGCCGGATGACCGCAGCTACAACGGTCTCGGGACCCTCCACAAGGCCCTCGCCGGGTACGAGATGGACCATGGCGAGGACCCCCGGGCCAGTCTCCGCAGAGCGATCGACGCCTACCACGAATCGATAGTGCGGAATCCGAACCAGGTCGCGGCGCTGACGAATCTCGGATCGTCCCACTACGACGTCG
>Ga0316187_10000289_pt1 | contig 37841 bp, 29 predicted proteins | sample CroRivburrow1_MG_FD_204927 | JGI IMG/M metagenome (GOLD analysis project Ga0316187, IMG submission 204927) | Coastal sediment microbial communities from Maine, United States - Cross River worm burrow 1 | ecosystem: Environmental > Aquatic > Marine > Coastal > Sediment | place: USA: Maine... | reverse complement strand
CCTGCCAGACTGGCCCACCTTCCAGTTCGAAGCAAAAACGCTTCCAATCCTATTGTTTAGCCGCCATGGTTGGCAGTGCCAATAACTGAGAAAATAAGCGCCAAAATTAAAAGTTTAAATTCCTCGATTCGATAGACATATTAGTCCCTCCGAAAAGCGTACCTTCATTTGGCTAATTGTTCAGCTTATAGGAAAAATCTTTGTGGTGGCAAGGGATAGAAATAATTGAACAAGGAGAATCATCATTTTTTTATCGATCAAGCTTTGTTTCGTGTATCACACGAAAATAGGAGGGGCGGATATTACAGCTATCTTGCCAATACCTTCAACTCATTGTAATTTAATATAATTTTTGGCTATCTTAACCATTCCATTTATGATGCTCGAATCCATTTGTCAATAAACAGATTGCTCGGCCCCTGTCAATACCCCAATTTCTTTCCCAACGCGAAAATCCAGGCAACCCGTCATCTCACCCCAAAATCCCAGATTCCTTTTCGTATTGTCCCTGAAAAGGATCTGCAGTTCCGCCTCAATCCTCCAGTCAGGCCTCCCTGCTCTCAAAATCAATGCCGAATTGCCTCTTAAGAGCCTGCCTCCGCAATTCCCTCTCATCATACAGGACCTGACATTCGCATTCCAGTTTCCTTTCCAGGTGCTCAAAAAGGATGTCCCTTACGGCAAAATATCCGAGACCCTGCTTACGACACAGGAGCTCGAGATGCTGCCAGGGTTTCCAGTTCCAATTCCTGGGATCGTGTTCCTGACCGCAGGTCCAATATTCACCGCCGCCTTCGATTATGATTTTTTGAAAATGGGTCGTTAGAATCTGCAGGTAATCTCGCATGAAGGTTTCCAGCACGCCGGGTTCTGCGAAATAATGGTATGTCCCATATGCTGTCCGGTATTTTGGTGGTGGCAAGGGTATTTTTTTGATTATGTTTTCATGGATTTTTGATTTGCCGGGGTACTGATCGATCATCATTTTGGTTTGACACACTGACAATAGGCACGCTATAGCTGGAATAGCCAGAAGGTATCTTGTAAATTGTTATTATTTCTTGTAGTTACGATTATGGCAAGCAAGTACAGGTTTTGACAAACCCAATTTTTATGGACTACTCTCAATGAATCTGTAATCCTAATTTTAATGATAAAGAGTTGGGGAGATTAGGGATTTATAAACAACGTCTTACATGCTTCGATGTTGTTTGGCAAACGGTAGGAGAGAAGTACTTCGACTCGACGTTTGGTGGTTTGGATTGGAATAAGGCTTACGACCGCTATCAGCCTCAGATAGCAGCTGCACCGAACGATAGCTCGTTCTATGAACTCATCAATAAGATGCTGTTAGAATTGAACGTCTCCCACATGTGCGTCATCCCGCCGGACAAAAAAAATCTGATCGAGCCAATCCTTTCTGCAGATGGAAGTGTCGGGATTGACCTACGCCTTATCGATGAGAAGGTCGTGATCACCGCTGTTGAACAAGGTTCTGCAGGCGAATCGGCTGGACTACATCCCGGCTTTTTTATTCTGGAAATTAACGGCCGTACGATCCAACAAATTGCCAGTGAAGTCGAGTTCCGCCCACCCTTTAATGATCGTAACAAGCGCCAATTGATAACCAGCAGGATTCAGGAGCATGTTTACGGGCCAACAGGCACAATGACCAGATTGATTTACCAAAACGGGAGCAAAGAGGTGCATGAAGCGGAGATTAGACTAACTCCGCGAGGTAACAAAGTCATCCTCGACGAAACGCTGCCTCCTTGCTTTATTGATTTTAACTTCAGACTTCTGGAGGACGGCGATATTGGCTACATCCGATTCAACGCCTTCATGCCACCCGTTCAAGAACGCTTCGCTGAGGCTCTATCCGGCCTTATCAATCCACGGGCTCTAATCATCGATATTCGTGGCAATCATGGCGGCGTTTGGCCGATCCGTAAGTTGTTGGCTGAGCAACTCGTTTCTGATCCAGTGCTATTCTGGCGTTACCGGTCAAGACAGGCCATCAAAGAAGTTTACCTCAATCCAATCAAGAATGCTTATGTCGGCTTGCTGGCTGTAATTGTTGACGAATTAAGCAAGTCTTCAGCAGAGGAATTTGCTGGAGCTATACAAGCGATACACCGTGGAATAGTCGTTGGCAATCGCACCCCTGGTAACTGTGTGGTCTGTGACTTTCTAAAACTACCGAACGATGCAATCTTGGTATTTCCTGTATTACAAACGATTACATCAAATGGAACGGTACTCGAAGGACACGGAGTGATTCCTGATGTCGAAGTTGCGTTGACTCGCGCTCAGCTCCTGCAAGGCAATGATTCGCAGCTTATGGCAGCAATCAGACATTTAAAAATGGACAAGCAGGGGGTTCACCACCGTAAAGATTAAAATGCTCATTAACTTCAGATTTCACAGGTTCAAAGCCCAAAGGCGGTTCTCACTTTTGAGCATGATCGCTAAAGATATCTCCAACTTAAATGGAATTTTTCCATCTCCTGAAACATAAAGATACTGATCTCACGTATCTGGTTTTTGAAATCATTGGTAGGCAACGGTTCGATCAAAATTTAAAACCGTGTTTTATCTTAACGTATCGGCAATTTAGACATTTTGCATGTATTCTCTAATACATCTGCACCTGGTCTGGAGAAAAAGATGGCAAATATATTTGTCCATTTAATTGTAATATTTTTTTTAATTGTTACCGGTTGTGTTTCGAGTATATCCCCTCCACCTTTTACATTACCAACGAATACTCTTGACGAAAGAATAGCTGCAGTTGAAAATCGCCTCCCCGTAAAGGGATGGTCTAAATGGAATGTAATGACGCTTGTTGACCGCATGGAACATTACAATGTCCCGGGAGTCAGCATAGCTGTTATTAACAAAGATGAAATTGAATGGTCCAAAGGTTATGGTACATTAGAGGTGGGGAGCAATAAACCCGTAACTCCCGATACTCTTTTTCAAGCAGGATCAATCGGTAAATCACTTACCGCCACCGCCACTATGCATTTTGTGGAGGAGGGCTACCTTAGTCTTGATGAAAATGTGAACGATAAATTAGTTTCTTGGAAAGTACCTGAAAATAGGTTTACAAAAAAAGAAAATGTAACCTTGCGAAGGTTATTGAGCCATTCAGCAGGGATGACAGTTGGTGGTTTCAGGGGATACTCAGAAGGAGAACAAATACCAGATTTACTACAAATTTTAGATGGTAAATCGCCCGCTAATAATAAACCTATACGTGTCGATAAAATGCCAGGGAAAGAATTTCGCTACTCAGGTGGTGGTTTCCAAGTCGTACAGCAGCTTCTTGAGGATGTTCAAGACGAACCATTTGCTTTGATTATGCAAGAAACTATTCTAAGACCATCAGGTATGACATCAAGTGCCTATGAACTTTCATTACCCCAAGATCGCAAAGACATAGCTGCTATTGCCCATAATGTGAATGGTCAACCTGCTCCTGGGAAATGGCATAACTTAGCATGTTTCGGAGCTGGGGGTGGTCTCTGGACAACACCCACTGATCTTGCACGATTTGGAATAGAAATATCCAAGGCATATAAAGGGAAGCCTAACCGAATCATTTCTCATCAGTCAGCGGAAGTCATGCTAACCCCGCAGTCTGACGCTGGTGAATTGGGTCGGGAAGTTAAAAGGTATTTACCTGGTTTTTGCAATCAGGTAAATTATGGCCTCGGATTTATATTATGTGGTGAGGGTCAAGATTTTATGTTTTTGCATCCTGGCCACAATTTGCCCGGATATAGAAGTCTCCTTGTGGTTATGCCAGAAAAAGAACAAGGAATTGCACTTATGATCAATGGAGAGAAAGGAAACGGGCTGGAATTAGAAATATTTTACAGTTTCGCACAAGCATATAAATGGATACGTAATTAAAATATTACAGGATATTTAAAAAAGTCAATTTACAGATTGCTCCAACAAACCACAGGTTCATCGAAACTACTGATAGCTGCTATTAATCTGTTCCGAGGCTTTAGGAAATCGCTTTATGATAGCCAAACCGTATCTGATAATACGACGTAATTTCTATTAGTTACGATAATGGCAAGAAACCTTTATGATTTGTTCAAAGGGGCGGACCACAATATACAGGGTCTGCCTTTTTTTGTTTGGGTGGTTGTTACGGATAGAATAAAGCACCGAGAAAATGGTGCTGTCTCAATAAATTTGGCAAGAAGATCACATGATAGATCTGGCTATTACTTGAATCATTTCTCAAAGGATAAACGAAATGATCGACAATAATTCATATCGTTATGATCACAAGAATGGTCTTATATTTCATACAGCCCTCCTCATGGGGGGTTATGATCACCGAGTAAGTTCAGTAGCTACCAGGCTTGCTAATTTTGATTTTCGGAAAGCTCGAGGCTCGCCGGGTGGAAGACTTCTTCAATGGTAAGCTTACGGCTGCACAACCCCTGCTCAAAGGAATACTGAAACAATGCTTCCAGTGCCTTGCGATTCGGCTCGATGCCGTATGGCCAAAAATTCTCACCCATCAATGCCCGCGTTTCTTCAATCTCCTGAGCGGCCCAGGGCAGCGAAATCGTTGCCCAGCCCATTTTTTTCAATTGGTCATACATGATTTGTTTTGCCTGTGAATAGGCTTTGAACACAGCCTTTGGCAACCATGGATTTTGCTCGACAAGGGTATTACGGATAACCACTGCGTGCATGATGGGAAAAATCCCGGTTTTCTTGAAATAGGCGCGCTCGGTCTTACGAAAATCGGTAAAAAGCCGGGCGACCTTGGGGTGGCCCTCGATGTATGCCCTTGGTTCGGCAGCGTGAAACAATGCGTCCACCTCACCGGATTCGAGCATATCCGATTCATCTTTTCCCTCCGGCCCTTGGCTGACGGAGAGGCCTTTGGGCACCATGCTCTCCTGTTTCGACACCTTACCGGCTGCCTTTGCAGAAGAGTCTTTGGCCGATAAGTACCACTGGATCTCTTCGGGGCGGAGGCCATATTCATGTTGCATAATGCCGCGCAGCCAGGTCAGAGAGGTCGAGGAAAAGCCGGGCGTTGCAACCTTCCGCCCACGCAAGTCTTCAGGTCGGTTAATCCCCCGATCGGTACGGATGAATATGCTTTTATGCCGGAAGACGCGGATCGGGTAAATCGGCAGCAGCGAGTAATCCCTGAAACCTTCATTGGCATAGGCCAGCATATAAGGGTGCAGGCCGATTTCGGATACGTCCAAAGTTTGCGGCCCGCTGAATACATGGGTGTTCAGGTCGCCGATGCCCTGTTCCTCGATCTGAAAGTCACACCCGTCGACGTTGACCTTTCCGTCAAAGAGCGCCCTGGTGCGGTCTAAATTGTACCCGGCCATGGTGATCGGCAGCCCGTTTGATGGCTCACCGCTTTTGGCCATACCCAGGCGTACCGCCCCGATTGTGCCGGCGATACCCGCCACGCCGGCGGCCAGCGTCGTTGCCTTGATGAAGTTGCGACGGGACAGTGCTGTCGAACGTTCCCTGTCTCTTGTTTTTTCGTCCATCTTAGCTCCTCGCATTTGTTTGTGTGAGCACGTTCCGATCGATTCGATCCATGCGACATAAAAGAACCGCTACCAGCGGATGTTGAGGCCCAGAATCGGGCCGTGCAGGAGCACATCGTACTTGAAAACATCATTCCCGCTGCCGGTTTCATAATCCAGGCTCAGCGCACGATACCCGCCCACCAGGGATACATATTTCCAAGGCTGGTAGTCGATTAACCCGATGGTTTGCCAGGTGAAATCGGAGCCGATGCCAAACCCACCAATATCGCCGCGAAGCTGCAGTGTCCAACGGTCGGCGATCGGGAATCGGTATCGTACGCCAACCACCGGGTCCCACCAGTTTTCGTTTCTGCTGTTGTCAAAGGGCAGGTTGCGGATATCGTATTCCAGCTTGACTTCGTTGTACCTCAGACCGGCAACCATATCGAATTGATGGACACCGTGAGCGATTCGATAGAACCCGTCAAACTCGGCCACGGTCTCTTTTACTGACACATCGATGTCGAGGATGGCCACTTGAGCATTTTGGCTGATATCCAGGTAGTTAATGTCTGCGATGAGCCCCCATTCATTTTCGTAAAGGGCCTCAAAATGGAAGATGAAAGCTGCCTCCAGGTTGTCGAATATCGTGTCAAAGGGAAGATCTACCGGGTTGGTCACACCCCGGACAGTTGCATCGCCCTCGAGATTGACCGCCCACAAGTAAAATGGTGCCAAATCAAACTTCCAATCACTCTCCTCCTGACTGGACGCCGTTGTGGCGGTAAGAATAACAAGAAATGTCAAGGCGGCAGCCAGAATGTTGTTGAATGGTGATTTCATATTACCCTGCTTCCCTTTCTTAAACAATTTTTCGGGCATTGACGTTCCCTGTTGCGTGCTACTGAGGTCTATTTTTGGGAAACAAAAACTTCACCGCAAACATCATGCTCCAATCCGGGCCGCCGTCCGGCTTTTCTACGTTGCCGAATGCCTGCAGCTTGAAATCCACCGGCAGCTTGCCAAAGCGCATCAACCGACCGATGCCGCCGCCAAAGGGAACGGTCCATTGGTTGCCGCTGGATTTTTCCCAGTCGGCGGTAATGATCGGGGTGGAAGTCAAATACCAGCCGTCGTCCAGATTGTAGTTGACAAAATACTGGAAGGTAAATTTGTTCACATCCGGATCGCCGCTGGGACCGGCGAAAGACCAGATGTTCTGGACCAGGGCCCCCAGCACCCATTTCCCCGGCATGGTCAATGCCACTGCCGCTGGCCCAGCCGACCACTTGTCCGACCCCAGTCCGCTGGTATTGGTCGGCAATTCCAATACCGGTCCTATTCCCCAGATTACTTTTCCCGGCTCGGCGGGGGTAAAAAAGCCTTGATATTGGATGTTCCCCAAACCGGATTCTCGTTCGAGGGTGGGAGGGATATCGATTTCACCAAGATCACTGCCGTTTAGATTTGCATCGATACCCAAATAGGGGATGATCAATCGGTTGATGAGATTCAGATTGCCGATGCGAATCGGATAGACCGGTTTCACCATCAGCGCATCCGCACTGCCACCGTCGGCCATGCCATCGTAGTGCCAGTATTCAAAGGGTAGGCTGATGATATCGCCAACCGGGTTTTGAGACTTTTTTGCTAAATTCTCTTCTGCGCTCGATAGTTGAACCATACCGACAATGATAAAAACAAGGCACAGACAAGTGGTATTTTTAAACATCTTATCGTCCCCTAAAGATTACGTTTTGTCTTGGTTTGACTGTTCACAACGGAATTTCTAATAGGAACCGGGTTTCGGTGGCTTGGCGTAACCAACCGGCCTGTCCGGTTCGATCACGCCATTGTCTTTTGCATAGCGGTCCCAGGATGCTGCCAGTGCATTCACCACCGCAGGTTTACTTTCGGCCAGATCATGCGTTTCAGCCGGATCTTCTGCAAGGTTGTACAGCTCCCATCCTCCCGATCCGTATGGTTTCGGGAGTTTTAATGCTTTCCAGTCGCCCTTTCGAAACATACGCATCCCATATAATTCGAACCCCTGCCGCCTTCCCTCAAAAGACTCGTCCAATTCTCCTTTCAATAGTGGCATCAAAGACTTCCCTTGTATGGGCAAGACGGTTTTGCCCCGGTATTTCTCCAAGTGTTGAACTCCTGCGGATACCAGCACCGTCGGCATGATATCAATGACATAGGTGAAAGCATCGACTCGGGAACCACCGTTGGGCATTTTACCAGGCAGTTTCATGATGCACGGCACCTGAATGCCACCCTGGGCCAGGTATCCCTTCATCAAACGAAACGGGCTGTTGGCGGCAAAGGCCCAGCCGGGACCGATGGACGTATAGGATCCGGCCAAACCCCGGTTGTCGAAACGGTTGTCAAAACCTTTGATGAAATCATCCATGTCGCCGCCAATGCCGGCATAATCCTCGATCGTGGTCTTGCTGGCCCCGTTATCGGAGAAAAAGATGATCAGCGTGTTGTCGTATTCGTCGATCGACTTGAGGTAGCCGAACAAGCGCCCAATGCTTTCATCCATGTAGTCGATCATGGCTGCATAGATTTCCATGTCGCGTGCCCGGTTTTTCCGTTGTTCATCGGTCAGTTGGTTCCAGGCCTGGATCCATTCCTCGCGAGGACGATCGACCATGGACACTGGAACAAGACCCATCGATTTCAGCTTTCTCAGGCGGTTTTCTCGCAGCATATCCCAGCCGTCGTCATACCGGCCCTTGTACTTATCGATATATGTTTTGGGTGCATGCAGCGGGTTGTGGGGGGCGGTGTAGGCCAGATAGCCAAGAAAGGGCTTTTTGTCCTTTTTGTGCTCGTCAATAAAGCCAATCATCCGATCCGTGTATGTCTTGGTTGAATAAAAATCCGGGGAAAGGTCTTGGATGATGTTACCGTTTCGGGTGTATTGGCTTGCTTTGCCGGGGATCAACGGCCGATTGTCTGCCCAGTGACTGGCACCGCCCGCCAGCATGGCAAAGGTTTCTTCAAAGCCCCGGGCATGCGGATACATCGCCGGCTCCTTTGCGCCCAAATGCCATTTTCCGGCCATATAAGTATGATATCCGGCTGTGCGGAGAACCTCGGCCACTGTGACCACTCGGGTGTTGAGATACCCTTCATACCCGGGGCGCCCTTCCTGGTTGGGAGACATGACCTCGGCCATGGTTCCCAAGCCCGCCTTGTGGGGGTCCATGCCCGAAAGCAGGGCCGCCCTTGTCGGCGCACAGTTGGGGGTAACGTGAAATTGGCTGAACTGTACCCCCTCCCGGGCCAGTTGATCTAAATGTGGTGTAGAAATTTCCCCGCCATAGGATCCAAGGTCCGAATAGCCCATGTCATCGGCCACGATGATCAGGATGTTGGGTCGGGAGTGGTTAATGTTCTGCAATTCACTGCCAGTGACATCCGTGCCGAGTAGTGAGGAAAATAAGAGAATGGCAAACCCCACTTTGTAACCAAGCTTCATCACTATCCAGAATCCTTTCTTAAATATTTAAAAAAAGAGTATTAATCCGATAAATGATCTATGGACAGGTTTGAAAAAACGAACCCTATTCAAGCAGTTCATCACGCAGCTGTTCGATCTCCACCGCGCTCAATCCCAGTCCATCACGCAGGTATGTCTCCATCGAGCCGTACTGGTTGAGTATTTCGTCGCGGGTGGCATCGATATAGGAGCCCTGCAAGATATAAAAAGCCATGATATTGGTCATGTCCACTTGATCCGATGGGATACCCTGCTTTTTAGCCGCCATCTCCCTCAGCTCATCCACACGCTTTTCCACCTCTTCTTTCCTGTACACATTGGAAAGCAAATAATCCTCCCGGACCGTTTCCCATGGTACCCCCAATGCCGAAAGCAATATCGCGGTTGCCGTACCGGTGCGGTGGACGCCGTGGGAACAGTGAAAAACCAGGGGACGATTAGCCGGATCGGCTAACAACCGCAACAAGGTGGCATATTGTTCCTTGGCCGCATCCCCGGTGAGAAGACGATGCACCTCCGCGTTTATTTCAACCGGGACCTTGGAAAAATCGGCTGTTTGTCGCGCTTCCAGAACCACTTTGGCCAGGTCCTGTTCAGCCTCGCCGGAAATGGGCTGCGGCACTTCTTCGATGCCATCCGGCAGTCTGTCTTTTCCTCTGGCATCGATCTCGTCGTCTGTCAGAAAGTTGACTACAGTAGCCAGGCGAAGCGTATCCAACCGGTCAACATCCGAATCGCTCAGTCGGGGCAACTCCCCCGACCGGTAGACCTGCCCCCAACGCACCGTTTTCCCATCCACGGTACGGTATCCTCCGATATCACGAAAATTGGACTGGCCGTCGAGACGGATATGACGCTTCTCTGTCATAACGGGAGCATCTGTGGATGTTACAGATTGGCAGCCGATAATGAAGAACAGGCAAGCTGCGAAAATAGCAGGTGCTAACCAATCGTATCTGATTGCCGGTTTTGGGCGATGATAATATTTTGGCAATTCCATATATGCCTTCTTTCCGGGCTTTGGCCCCACTCTCTGATCCTCGCAATTATTGTCAAGCATGGATGCTAATGAAGATTGGCATTTTGAGGCACCGCGCATGATGGCTGCCAAAGCAGGCAACCTAATAGGCCATGCCACGTGTTGAGTTTTTCACGAAATCTTTTTTACAATTTAGCGGCCAGATAAAACCACCCGCCGTGATCGGGCCGGGTGGTTTTATCGGCCATTCGATCAGGCATCTATTTCTTCGATGCGTAAGGCGATATGACTTCCCGCTCTTGATGAGGCAGCAGTTCGATGCCTTCAAAGGGTTTGCCGCGTGTTATCGGCGTATTGGGATATTCCTCCATCAGGTTCTGGTGCCTGGCTTTCATGGAATCAAACGGTTCCCACGCCCACAGGAACTGGGCCATCATGGGTTGTATTTCTTTCGGATCCCTGTACAGGTCATAGAAACCTTTGCCCGCCAGTCCCGGACGGTCGCCCACCCAATGGCGTTTGAATTGCTGTTTGACCGTAGCCGCTAACAACGGGCCCGTGTAAATGTGTACATAGTCACGGCGCCCCTTGGTGTCGCCATTGAGAAACAATGCGGTCTGGTCGATACCATCGATTACGCGATCGGTGGGGATGTGTTTTTTGGCGCCACCCAGGTTGGCAAATGTCGTATAAAGATCGGTGACGTGAACAATGTCCCCGGCAACCGAACCGGCTTCGATCATACCCGGCCACCTGACAAATGCTGGAACGCGCACACCACCTTCTGTAAATGCGCCCTTGCCACCGGTATAAAGGCCGAACGTCGACATGGTCGGAAAGACCTCTAACATGGGGCCATTATCCGCCATGACGATCACAATGGTGTTTTCGTCAATGCCTTCGTCCTTAAGCAGCTGAAACATTTCACCCAGACGCTTGTCCATATATTCCATGCCATCACCATCGGCGCCACCGGACGAATCACTGTTGCGCCCTAAACGATGTGTCCCCGCAACATTCGGCCCGTGCCACCAGTAGTTCAGGAGAAATGGTGCGTCGCTTCGGGCGCTTTTTTGAATAAAGGCCATGGAGCGTTTGTGCACTTCTTCTACAAATCGCAACTGCTCTTCATAGGAATAGTCCTTGTTGAACTGCTTGGCTTTTTCACCCGCTTTGGCTTCAGCCGCCCACGGGATGGTGCTGGGGTTGCGAAACTCCTTATCGACCGTATAGAGTTGATCCTGCTGCGCTTCGGTAAAACCGATGGTCAGGCCGATGTCTTCACCATCTTTGTTGAAAAATTGCGATCCGAACTGGTTGTATATCGTGAATAAGGTCTCATCGTAACCGTTCTGGTGCGGATATGAGCCATCGATATCACCGACATGGTATTTTCCGTAAAAAGCGGTCTTATACCCCTCTTTCTTGAGGATTTCCGCTATCGTGACCTCTTCGTTAGGCATGCCGATAGCGTGCACCGGGAAAACAACCTGGGTCAGTCCGCTGCGAACCGGATGCCGTCCGGTCAGCGTGGCCACACGTGTGGGCGTACAGGACGGCTCTGTATACATTCTGGTCAATGTCATGCCTTCCTGCGCCATCGTGTCGATATTGGGCGTGTCAATGCCGGTCAGCTTGCTGAGCATCGGGTGACCAACGCGACCATAGGCCGCATCATCCCACATGAAATAGATGATATTCGGTTTTTTCCCGTGTTTGGCCTCAAGATCCGCCAGGCGCTTAGCTAATGCTTCGTCCTCGGAAGCCCATTGAGCACCATGTTGTTTGAGGATTTTTTGGTATTCGGCATCATAAACGATCTGATTCTTGGCAAACGCATTTCCGGCAATAAAAAGTGCCAGAATGCAAGCAACGCCTGCGATCAAAAATATCTTGTTTTTCAGCATGCTCATTCTCCTTGTTTGATTTGTTGGTTGCGTTGATGGATGAGTAGTTGTTTCGCCAGGTCGATTCATGGGCCCCTGGCGTTTTTTACCGCCTCGTTTGCTTTTTCCGGCGTGCCGCCATTTATGGCCATTTCCCAATTTCTGGCCAGCAGCTTCATGGCGCCCAGCAGTGCACTGAAATGATCCGATCGAAAGTAATCGTCCAGCAGATACCGTTGCTTCCAATGCTGTTCGAGTAGGATTCCGTTTTCATCCTTTTCGCCCTTCAATAGTCGACTAACTAGACAACCGTCTTCTTTGCGGGTCTGATCGACAATCATCTGGCAGGCATTTAACAATTCTTTCCGCTTAATCATATGCGGGTGGACGGTAATTTCTAATTTTTCCATTTTGGATAGTCCAAGTTTAAGAAAAGACTTTTTTCTCAAAGATATAACAAGAATAATGCCAACCTTGGCAGCTTTCGCCAAAAGTTCATAACCAACTTAAATAATATGGGAATAATTCTTTACAGACTGGTGCGGGATGATGGGGGATCGTGCGAAATCCGTCATATATGACTTTTTAAGTCAAATATGACAGTCAAATATGACAGAATTGGGATCAGGAATGGGTGGCAGGTCGGCGAATACCGTGTTTGCGCATCCGCCCGCGAAGGGTACTTGGATTGATTCTTAGAAGGTCAGCGGCACCCCCTTTCCCGGTGACATTCCAATGTGTTTTTTCAAGAGCCATTAAAATATGTGATTTTTCCATCTCGAAAAGGCTTTGGAATGGCGAATCGGACGGCTCGGGAGTTTTTGCCGGTTGGAGGTTTTTCAATGGGGCGGCCAATTTTAGGGAGTTGCTCTCTGAAAAAATCACCGCCCGTTCAATAACGTTCTCCAGTTCCCTGACATTGCCAGGCCATGAATAGGCCATAAGTTGCTCCATGACTTCTTTGGGTATCTTGCGGATTTGTTTTCCAAGCCTTCGCTGGACCTTGGAAATGATCGCGTCGACGAGCGGGGGAATGTCATCCACACGGTCTCTGAGCGGAGGAAGAGACAAAGGGAGTATATTCAGACGATACCATAGATCCTTTCTGAATCGTCCCCGAAGGACATCCGCTTCGAGATCCCGGTTTGTTGCTGCAATTACGCGGACGTCGGTATGCATTACCCTGGCACTTCCCAGCCGCTCGTACTCCCCATCCTGAAGGACTCTCAGCAGTTTCTTCTGCAATTCCAAGGGCAATTCACCGATTTCATCAAGGAATAGGGTTGCCCCGTCAGCCAGTTCGAATCTTCCGACCCGTTTCTCGACCGCACCGGTGAAGGCGCCTCTTTCATGGCCGAACAGTTCCGATTCGATCAGGTTGGCGGGCAAGGCGGCACAGTCCACTTTGATGAGTGGCCGTTTTTTGCGATTGCTATTATGATGGATGGCCCTGGCGATGAGTTCCTTGCCGGTGCCGGATTCACCGAGAATCATAACGGTGGTATCGGTCGGTGCGATCTGCTCCATGCTATACATCACATACTTCATCACCTCACTCTCGCCGATGATATGGCTGTAGTCATGGATCAGTTTGATTTCTTCACCCAAATAGGTGCATTCAGCCTCAAGCTGGTTCTTAAGCTTTTTGATTTCCGAATAGGCTTTACGCAGCTGCCGTTCAGCATCTTTGCGTTCGCTGATGTCGATTCCAAACCCCATTAGAACCGGTTTCTGATCGATCATCGTACGCACGGCGGTATAGACGTGAGGGACTTTTTTACCGCTCTTGGTCACCAGGGTGGCTTCTAAAGTTGTTTCTCCTTCGGCATAGACCCTCTGAATAGCAGCTTCTATGGCCCGGTGCTCACGCTTGATGAAAAAATCGGTAGGAAGCATGTTAGGATATTCATCACCGGAATACTCGGTGATCTCTTCGTGCCTGCGATTCCAGCGGATCAATTGAGGCCGTTCATCCCAGATATAGAAGGTGCCCGGCAAGTTATCCAGAATCTCATCAAGCATCTTTTTTTCTGCCGTTAGGGTTTCGTTTTTTTGGCTAAGGCGGGAGATCTCTCGATTCAAGTTGGCAATCGTATTTTTCAGATTTTTTATCTTGGGTTTTTCTGCTGACTTTTCCATGGGTGGCTGTTATTTTTGGGTGAAGTTTGATTGGTAATGCAGGCATTCCAATTTTTCAGATTGTACAGGAACGATGGAGCCATGAAACAGAAAATTATTACCATTTTTGCGATTTGATTAAAAGGGGCCACCAGCATTTAAAACTTGATTTAGGCAGGATAAAACGAAAAGCCGGCAATAGAGAAAAATAATTGCAGCCATAATAGCCTATCACAAGCTGAGTACGTTTTGGATATCCCATTAAAACGAACCCAGCCCGAACTTGGATTTAATTGCCAATTATGTGGAATAGGAAAAAACTATTTGTATAGTATGGATATGGCAAAGCGAGGGAATAGACCTTTATGGCATCAAAAGCATTCTGAAAAACCAAGTAATGGCAACTCCACTATTCTGCTATAAACATCCAGAATATCGACTTCCAAATACCGGTTTCTTTACTATCAATATCCCACCCCATAGGGGGATGAGGCATCAAGAATCAGATGCCCCCATCCTATCTATTAGCGGTGCTTTTTTTTGACTTTGACCGATGGTATTCCAGGCTACAATGAACGGCGTAATGGACTTTCATGATGGACCTCCTTTCACCATAGGTTTGGGGGTTACTTGCAAATCACGGGGAGTATGTTACTGATAAAATATTATACACGCACCTGCAATTTGGCGAGTGGAGGTCATGGCAAGGATAGTGCGCGGATAAGATATGGTTGACAACAGTGTTTCAGATGACGATCTACTTGGAATTACGATCACCTAAAGTTACAACGAGGAGAATGGAAAATGAAAGTGTCATTTTTCAAAAATCTTGGAATAATGCGTAAATTCATGCGCTTCGTCCGTGCTTCCAGTTGCGCGATGATCTTGAGCCTTTTGGTGACGATCACGGCATCCGGTGCCGCCCCCGACGATGGTTCGGTTCTACCGTTTCCGCCCAGCCCCATGGCCGGGGTCGCCAAACCACGCCTGCAGGACTCCACCATGAAATGGCCCGAGATGCCACAACGGCTGCCGAAGGATGCGCCGAACATCCTGATCGTCATGCTCGACGACGTCGGCTTCGGCATTGCCGACACATTCGGCGGCGAGGTTTACACACCCACAATGAGCAAGTTGGCCGAGGAAGGCCTGCGCTACAACGCCTTTCACACCACCGCCATCTGTTCGCCCACCCGGGCGGCCCTTTTGACCGGCCGCAACCACACCCGGGTCGGCTCGGGCACCATCGCCGAGCGGGCCGTCGCGTTTGACGGTTACACCGGCGTTATCCCCAAGGCCGCCGCGACCGTCGCCGAGGTGCTCAAGGAGTACGGCTACCACACCTCGGCCTTCGGCAAATGGCACAACACGCCGGCCATCGAGACGACGGCCATGGGACCGAAGGACCGCTGGCCGACCGGCTACGGCTTCGAATACTTCTATGGTTTCCTGGGCGGCGAGACCTCCCAGTGGGAACCGCGCCTGACCGAGAACACGACCCACATCGAGCCGCCGGAACACGATCCCCAATATCACCTGACGCAGGACATGGTCGACAAGGCCCTCAAGTGGCTGGACGATTACCAGGCCTTTTCACCCGACAAGCCCTTTTTCATATACTGGGCACCGGGTGGCGTGCACGGGCCGCATCACATTTTTCCCGAGTGGGCGGACAAGTACAAGGGCAAGTTCGACGACGGCTGGGATGTTTATCGCGAAAGGGTCTACAAACGGCAGCTCGAGATGGGCATCATCCCGCCCGGCACCCAGCTTACGGAGCGGGATGCAACCATGGCGCCCTGGGAGAGCGTACCCGAGAACCAGAAGGCTTTTCAACTCAGGCTGATGGAGCTCTTTGCGGGTTTTGTGGAGCACACCGACATTCAGGTCGGCCGGCTCGTCGAGGGTCTGGAGAACCGCGGGTTGCGTGAGAACACGCTCATATTCTACATCTTCGGTGACAACGGCTCCAGCGCGGAGGGACAGCAGGGTTCGATCAGCGAACTGCTCGCACAAAACAACATCCCCAATACGGTCGAGCAGCAAATGGCGGCGCTCGAGCGCATCGGCGGGCTCGAGGTGCTGGGTTCACCCAAGACCGACAACATGTATCATGCCGGCTGGGCCTGGGCCGGCGACACGCCTTTCAAGGGGACCAAGCTTCTGGGCGCTTACTTCGGTGGAACCCGCAATCCGATGGTGGTCTCCTGGCCCAGGAGGATCAAGCCGGACAAAAACATGCGCTCCCAGTTCCACCACGTGGTGGACATCGCCCCGACGATCTACGAGATCCTGAACATCCCGCACCCAACGGTGGTGAACGGCTACGACCAATTGTCCATGGACGGCATCAGCCTGGCTTACACCTTTGAAGAGCCGACCGCCGACACGCGTAAGAATACCCAGTTCTTCGACAACAACGGCAGCCGGGCGATCTACCAGGACGGCTGGATGGCCTGCACCTTCGGACCCTTCATCCCTTGGGACACGCCCGGCTCCATTCAACGCATCGCCAACTGGGATTCGGCCAAAGACCAGTGGGAGCTGTACGACCTGCGCCATGATTTTTCGCAGGCCACGGACCTGGCCGCCCAATACCCGGATAAGCTCGAGGAGATGAAAAAAAACTTCCTTGCGCTGGCCGAAGACAACAAGGCCTTTCCGATCGGCGCGGGAAACTGGCTCAGGCTTCACCCCGAGGACCGGATCAAGACCCCATACACAACCTGGCACTTCAGCCAAAACACTAAAAGGATGCCGGAGTTTGCCGCACCGGGCGTGGGACGTCAGAGCACCCATGTCACTCTTGAGGTTGAAACCGGCGAGAAAGCCAGCGGTGTCCTCTATGCGGTCGGCGGCTCCGGAGGGGGACTGACCCTTTACATGGACCAGGGGCAGCTCGTCTACGAGTACAACATGATGATCATCGAGCAGTACACGGCCCGCAGTGCGACCCCGCTAACGGCCGGTAAGCACACCATCGAGGTCCTCACCGACATAAAGGGACCGGGTCAGGCGGGGACGGTGAGGCTGGTCGTAGACGGTACGGAAGTCGGCACGACGGATCTGAAGCGAACGGTTCCAGCCGCCTTCACCGCCACCGAGACCTTCGACGTCGGGGTGGACTTGGGATCGACGGTGTCACTCAGCTATTTTGACCGGCGGCCATTCAGGTTCAGCGGGAAGATCAATGCGTTAACCGTATCCTTGAAATAAAAAAAGCCCGCGTTTCACGTGATCAGCGGTTGCGCGGCATCGAAAAGAACTGGCTCCCTCACCGAATGCGGCTCGTGTTTTCAAGGCCGATCGCGCGAAGGCAAACGTCGAACTGCTTTGCGGACCGGAAAGAGCAGGAAACTTAACCGAACGCGGTAGAGCCCGCTGAAGGCGAATCAAGAGACGAAAGAGGATTTTGCCGATGAGGATTCAATTTATTTTTAAGGCTTTTTCTTTTTTGCCTGTTGACGTCCTTTTCGGCAGCTTATGCCGAAGAACCGGCTCAGGTCGGCCAGGCCCTGGATCAGGCTGCCAATGACCCGACGGCCTCGCTCATGAACGTCCAGATCCAGAACGTTTACACCGGTGACTACCACAACTTGAACGGCGAGAGCGGCAATGCCATTCTCTTGCGCTCGGCGGTTCCGTTTAAAACCGGCCCTCTGAACCACATCGCCCGCGCGACGCTGCCCATCGTCACGAAAAGCCCGTCGGGAGAGAGAGGCCTGAGCGACCTGGTGCTGTTTGATCTGATCGTTTTCAACCAATCCTGGGGTCGTTGGGGACTCGGACCGGTCATGCTATTTCCAACGGCCACCGATGATGCCCTTGGTGCTGAGAAATGGGCCATCGGCCCTGCCGTGGGGTTCGTGGCGAGCAGCCGGAAGCTGCTCTGGGGCGTCTTCAACCAGAACCTTTTCTCCTTTGCCGGAGACGATGACCGCGAGGATGTCGATGTCAGCATACTGCAGCCGATTGTCAGTTACTCCCTGCCGAACAAATGGTCCCTCGGCACTTCGGAAATGAATGTCACCTACGACTGTGAAAAAAGCGACTGGACAGCTTTGCCGCTGGGAGTCAAGCTGGCCAAGTTGGTCAAATTCGGCAACATGCCGGTACAGTTTTCCGGCGCTTACGAGTACAATTTTGCCGACGATTACGTGGCGCCTAAGTGGGCAGTGAACTTCACCGTGAAGTTTTTGTTTCCATTATAGTCGAGTATCACGCCAGCATTTGAACACACTGGTAAAATTCAAAATACCAAGGCACTGATACCAGGATAGAAATTTATTACACGGTGAGGCCCGGGCAGGGTATGATCTTCTGCTATGCTTTGATTGTAGGTGAAATCATGACGCATGAATTATTCACAATGAATGCCGCACTTTTTTGTATTTGACTCAACCACCATATGTTGTACCCGCATAATGTTGACCGTTATGTTGGCCGCTGTGTGTCTCTCTATATCGAACCATTAGTCGTTATTTCCGAACACGCTGCTTAAAATTCAGGAAAACAAATTTTTTTCTTTCAGCGAGAAAATCCAGCCATCCCGTCATCTGAAGTCAAAATTCTAAATCGCAAACGGAAATCAGGATGAAAAAGAGTGTGTAGTGTCTGTTCAGGTGTTCAATAGGTGTTCAGGACAGGGGTAAACACCTCGCTCAAAAAATATCATATAATATTCAACGGCTTACAGACAGCCAATCCGAGGTGTTCAGGTGTTTACCCTGTTTTGGCCATTGAACATCAAGACCGCCTTCATCGACGACAGCAACCGCCATCATATACCGCAAAAAAATCCGGGTTATCTCATTTTCAATATATCAGTAAACACCTTAACACCTCAAAGGCTGTCATTTCAGAAAAGGCGACAATTCGGGGTGTTCCATCGACAGACAGGTGTTTACCCTCCATATGAACACCTCTAAACACCCCTAAACACCTCCCTGCAATATCATCTATGTCATCCCTTCCAGCTCATGCGCCGACCGCCACCGCCAGATTACAGATCAAAGTTGTTCGCGTCATTGAAAAACGCCTCTCAGGCCCGCCGGTTCATCCGACGTGAACGAACGCCGAAAAGGATCACCTTGTCTCCTTTTGCGTAATGGAGATATGACCCGTATGCTGATCCTTATTTGGGCGGTGGCTGGCGTAGTTTTATTATTTTTTTCATTTGGCTGTTCAGGATTGCTGCCGGAGCTGTACGAAGGCGTTTCCAAAAAAATCTTATCGCTGTATATAGGGGGATCATGCGGCGACGCTGCAACCGGCTTCCGGCAGGATGCTATGCCTATGCAATTTTCAGGATATCGACAAACACCTAAACACCTCCAGCAGCATAACTTATAACATTTTGATAATTCACTACTTTTTAACGACAGATAGGTGTTTAGCCGCCATGTGAACACCTGTGAACACCCTAAACACCTATCCGTCGATATCCCTGACGCTCCCTAAATCATGCCGGTGCCAAGCTCCCAAGCAGTCAATTCAGATCAAAATTAGCTTCATCGTTGAAAAACGCCTCGCAGGCCCGCCTGTTCATCCGGTGTGATGGGTTCCTGAACAAGATCGCCTTAAGCATCGAAACGAAATTCTTGTATCCGGTCTTATCGTATGTGGACAACGACCGTGGCACGTAAAAATCGATCGATGAGGCGACATTCATGCGCCTAAGGGCAGAGCCATCGGGGATCAGTTGCATCATCCCAAATTTACCCTTGCCAGAATTTCCATCGCGATGAATATGATATTCGATCAGCATTTTTTGGCCATTTCTCTGCGGTATCCGAATAGAGCGCGCCCGGCGATACAGTTCGTGAGCTTCTTGCGCCAAAACGTCTTTGAAATAGCCATTTTCATACGCGTGAAAAAGCCAATCAGCGTCCTTAAAAATGATCTGCGGCAACGACTTCCCTTTGTATTTTCCAAAACTGATCAAACTCCATTCCATAGGTCAATTCCTCCTTAAAAAAATGTATAAGGGAAGCCGACGTGAATCAGCTTCCCTCATATTATGGCAAAAATGCCGTATGCTTAAGGCGTTAAAATATCCAATCGGCAAAGCTGTACTCCTTTTCCTGCTCCTCAAATTCCTCGTCCGCCGGTTCATCGTCGGGCGGATCAGGTTCCACAAGCTGTTCATCGTCGGGCGGATCAGGTTCCACAACCATCTCAGAGTCGCTGTGTTCAACGACCGGCCTCCGATCAAGTGTCAGGTCATACAGGCGATACAACTCGCCGCCCTCATTCCAACGCGGGTCCCCAGTCAATTCGAAGGGCGTCGGCAGGCCGGTAACATCATCGGCGCTAAAAGCATCGTTAATCTTGAGATAAGCCCGGCCGGAGTGTTTGGCTTTTTTCAATGCCGCATCATCAGCAAATTCCTCGCCGCTGTCGTCACACCACGTCAAAATGCCATCGATCAACTTCCCGCGCACCCAGCTGGTCAGAGAACTCTTCGAGACCCCCCACTCTGATGTCAGGACGCCATATTGAACAGGGCCGTTTTCCCTGATGAACTCGATCCGTTTGGCGGCCTCCTTGCTTTGATGCCCAAGGGTTTCCCGGAAAGCTTCCCGAACGATCTGCAAGGCCATCCAGTAATCACTCATCTCGGCTTGCAGGCGCCCCTTGTCGTCGTGTGAACGCTGGAACTGATAGGCGCAGACAACCGTCTGGATGATGGCCATTACTCGATTAAATGCCCTGCGTGCGGCGATCGGCAAATGTTCTCCGCGCTGGATATAACTGGAGATCCGGCCTGCGAATGGAATCACCACGTCGGTCGGCTTCAGCAGAGAATGGAAATGCTGCCATGCTTCGAGTGTCGCCCGATCCAATCCTTCAAAGCTTCCATCCTTGATCTTGGCCGTCATGGTCATGATGGAGCGTGTCTGCTCCATCGATTCGTCCGGATGTATCGTGAACAAGCGGTCTTCGAGCTGAGGTTCCAGCTTGTCGATGATGGTGGTGGTGATGAAGCTGGTCGGTCCATCAAGGCGCATTTCAACGGTGATGAACTTGCCGTCTGCGTCCTTCTGGGGAACCTGATAGGATACGCGGCCTTCGCTGAGAAGACTTCGAACAACATAGACGAATTCGCTGTCGGCCGCATTGTTCGCCTGGAATTGAAACGCCTCCGCAACGATCAGGGCACGGTGTTTGAGGCCCTGGGTTAGATAATACAGACTCTTGGCGCTGCCGCTTGTGATCAGGTGGTAGCCGCCGTCCCAATACAGATCCAGGCATTTTTTCAGCGTGAAGGATTTACCGGAGCCATGATGGCCGGCGTTTTTTATGGCCAGGGCATTGGGGCTTGCGGTGTCTTCAGGAAGCAGCCGCGAATCAAGTGCTGCAAAGTACATCGCTACCACATTGCGTTCACCGACAACTCCGGATTGGTTGACCGCATCGATCCGCTTGCGAATAAGGGCCGGGTCCTTGGCGATAGACTCCGCCTGGGACTGAATGGCCGGATCAACGGCTTCCTCTTTGGATTCCTCCTCCTTAGCAGCGGCCATCCGCTTGACCTCATCGAATTCAGCCGTGATCGCCGGTTTCGAAGTTTTGACGGCCTTCCGGATTTTGTCCAGATAGTGTGCACAGATACTTTCATCATGACCGAGCAGAAGGGGCAGGATCTCCGTCTTGAGGGTCGACTGCGCTTTTACAAAGTCACCCGGAAGGCCGTCGATCATGGTGTCGAGGATCGATTTGGCCGATTTCATCAATTCTCGCAGGTCATCGGCCGTGTGATCCCGCAGAAACTCATTAAGATCGATTTTTGAGACATCTTTGGGCTTGGGAAGCTCTACCAAGAAAACTTTCCGGCCCTGACCGGTCAGATATTTACCCGTTTTCAGGGCGCCAGTTAAACCAGCCTGATTGTCCTCGTTATCGTTGATGATGTAGACGGCATCAGCACCGGCAGTTGCATAGGCCAGCTTTTCCAGGTCTTCTTCACGGAAGTTGGTCGTCACCGGGGATATGGCCGCAAAACCATGATCGACGGCGCTGACCCAATCTGGGGCGCCTTCTGTGATAATGACCAGTTTCGCCCCCCGGATGGAGTCCGAACCCATGAAGGTCTCCGCGCCAATGAAACGGGAGATGTGTTTCCGTTTCTCGTCACCGGGATCGCTCCGGCGCAGCTTCTTGTATTTGACATACATTGGCTGGCCGGCTGCATCGGTTTTGGGGTTACCATCGTGGTCGGCATAGCATTCGTATGGATCAACCGGGGTGATGGATGTGGCCCTTGCGATCATGTTGACCACTTTGCCGTTTTTCCAGAAGGGGAACACTATCCTCCCCTTGAAATAATCCCAGAGCGCTCCATCCGGCGTGCTGAATGTGAACAGGCCCGATTTGACAAGGTCGCCCTTGAAGCCGGCAGTAGAGCCAAGGTGCAGAACAAGGTCGGATGTAATGCCAGGATCGCTGGTGCCGGGTGGGGAAAAGCCGATTTTCAGCTCATCGATGATCTCTGCGGAAAACCCGTAATGATTGTGCAGATGATCCACGATATCCGGGTAATTTTGAAGCTGCAAATGGTACCATTCCGCCGCAGCCGTCAACATATCGTATACCAGGGCCTCTTCCTTCGCTTCAGCTTCCCGCCTGGCCTGCTCTTCAGCGGACAATCCCGAAACGCCGGACAGGCGCGGCATTCCACATCGATCGGCCAGAAAATTGACCGCTGTTGCATGGTTGCACCTTTTATATAACTCGACCAAGTTAATAACATCGCCGCTTGCACCGCAGTGATAACACTTGAATCCCTGAATGCCGGGCCAAATAATCATGCATTTACCGCCACTGCTGCCATGTCGGGGACAGTCACCTTGATAGGCACTACCAGATTTTGTGCCATTGAAGCCGAGATCCCTGGCAGTGACGATAATATCGTTATAGGTTTTAAGTTCATTGTAGTAAGACATCAATTGCCCTCTTCCGCTCCGAATTTTCAGTCATCGACTCTGACGAATGATCCTGCTCTGGCTCAACCTGCTTTTCTGCTTCGCTGACGGCCTCCTTAAAACCGGCCTCAAGGCACTCGATCCTATCGATGTGCTCACAGATGATTTCACGAGCAATAGTTGAAGCGGATGTGAGCTGGTCCGTGTTATGCAGGTTCTGCTGGGCCGCCATGGTGCGCAGACGATCCCTGTAGCTCTTGGCGATGCTTATAGTTATTGATACTTTTTCATCAATCGTCATGGTGGATTACCTCCTGTTTTAATTTTGGAATTTGTTACCGTCAGGTCTGGACATTGGCGGACATGTCATTAGACATAAAAGTCTGGTTTTCATCCTAATGTCGAAATCCCCTTACTGGTCTACCTCCAAGGCTGATAATTCAGGTTTGGTTGCTTTCCGGGAGCGACGGGCGGGTTTCCTGCGCTTTGGGTTTGGTGTCAGCAGGAACCGAAGTGTATCGATATCCCCATCTTTGAGGTAATCAATCAGGGAAAGGATGCGGTACAACTCATCGGCTTCGGCGGCATTTTTGCACCGCGTTTTCAGAAACTGCTCGAAAAGCATCATGTTCACGCTGGCCGCACACGCATCCGTGATGGCGTTGTTCAACGCCCACCAATTATGCCGTCTAAGCAAATCGACCTTGTTTATCCGTGGCTCTAAGGCTTGGATTTCAGGAAAATTTCGACCTTGGCAATTTAGGCACGGGCATTCATTTGGCGGGTAGTCTGTGACATCGATACCCGATTTCACTTTTATCCTTCCCAAATCTATCGGGTTGATGAACTCGGCCTTGTCTGCGGCGAATCGCCAGGATGTTGAATCGAGCGATACCCATTCGAACAGGCACCGCGTGGCATAAGCGCAGATAGCTATGGTGGCGAAATTGGATGTGCCCAGAAGATGGACCCTGGTTATCCCTCGCCTATAGAATCCAACCAAGAAAAGAGCCAGTTGGTATGGCTTTAAAGTACGAATGGGCATGGAAATCCCGTCAAACGCCACGGCTCTGACACTATCGAGGAATATATCCAAATGCTCTAAGGTAAAGCACTGGATCGGCTGAAAATATTCAGATCGTTGGGCAATGGCGTTGCGCCATGCGAACGATTCACGGGCCCATTTTATGTTGAATGCCAACTTCCGGTGGAATTCGAATTCCTGAGCAGCCTCGCCTTTGACTTTTCTAATCGGAAAATCCAGGCCGACAACAATCTGTGGCCGATGAATGGCCGCCACGCGCATGACATGCTCCGGCGAAATATTCAAAGCTGTCCCGGTGTTTTTAATGTCCAAATCCGCACTGAACGTCATTTTTTTCCCTTTTTCCTCCGCCTTAAGGATCTGGAAACCGCTGGAATCCAGGATCACATGCTTTGGTTTGGCGATACGACACATCTGATTTGCTCGCTCGATTTTTTTATCGTTTGCGCCATGATCGAGCGTGTTAAGCAATATTGCCGGGACGTTTGCTGCAGGCAGACAGTTTGAGTCAGCGCCGGCGCAGTAATAAATCAACTGATCCATCAGACTCGGCCCTCCTTTGCCCCATCCGTTTGGAATTCTGCGTTCAGAATCCGCGGGAGTAACAAGCAGAGCCTGGTGACCAGATCTTTCAATGCTTGTGTGTTGCGACCGTTATTTAGGGGCTTGCTGCCAGCAATCGCGATGAGGGCCTCGCCAATACTTTTCAACTCAATCGCTGCATCTTCCGATTCTACGGGTGAAGGCTCTATTGCTGGCGAAACATCCGCCATACAAGGACTTTCCGGAGGGGTTCTTTGAACCGGTGTGATTATTTTATCTTCGCTTACCGCGATCGCCTCGGATTCAGAAAATCGTTCTGCTCGTGCTCTTTGATGATCATTTGTTGATGAGTCTCCTGTTATGGAGACCCTCTGGAATTCATTCAGCCAGCTCGAAACCTGATTGGAAATGGCAGTCACAATTGCTGCTGCATCTTCTTGCTCAGCTTCCAGGGTGGCTATCCCAATCTTTTTTTGTACCTGGAAAGCCTCGAAAAACAGCTTGGGAGCTCCAGCGTTGACCAGCTCTTCCATGGCCACATTATTAAGACCCTCGCCGTGCTGTAGGTACTTGCTAATCGTTGTCGATGATTTGCCGAGGCGACTGGCCAATACCGTCACGATGTTATTTTCTTTAGAATCGGTGAAAGCGACACTTCGTCGATCACCACCATGGGCGAACAGCACCAAATCATCCGATGTGCTTTCAAGGGCCTGGCGTAAACGATGGGTGTTGCGTACCAATTCGGCATACGAACACTTGCCTCCCTGGGGCATGACCCGGATGGAAGTTTTTCTGATTGCCAGCTCAACAATTGAATGATGGGCGATGTGATAGATATGGCATCTGATGGTTGCTCGGCCGGAAGCCTTAACCTGCTCGATTAGATTCAATCCATCGATGCAGAAAAGCGCGTCCGGAGTCTGCACAATGATTGGCAGGGTGGATGCGGTGGGCTCTTTGAAATCCGGGATGATCGGGCAGGGCTGAATGTCGGCGATGGCCAATTCAGCGATGTCTTCGCGACAGGTGCAGTACTTGTCGGTGATGGTCTCTTTCGAGACTCCCGGGGAGGGTTGTTTCTGGGTACTGACTTTTTCCATGTTCTCTCCGTTCCGGAGAGAGGCTGATCAGGAAAAAGTAACTATTTCATGGCCATGGGCCTGTAAACATGATGCTTATGGCGCGACATGATTTATTCGGTAATTGTATTGGTTCTGATCGGTCTCTCCTGTTTCTGATGGTTTGTAAAAGTCACTTGACAAGGCTTGTCTCATACACTACATTATAACCAAAAAATAACGCCTATTTGTTTAATAGGCGTTACATAACATTGTATCAGAAAGTAACGCTTATTTGCTTAATAAACGTTACACATAACATAGCACATATTTTGGAAAGGTCAATAGAATAAGTGTGATGACCCCGAAAACAACCAGATACTGGACAACAAAAAAATCGAAGGCGGTGGTCAAGGAAAGGCGCGCTGAGCTGGACTTTCTGATTGATTTCGCAAACGCCGACATGACCTCGGAAGTCAGTCGGCATATCCAAACTCGTATCCTGGATCATTTGCGCCGGCATCCAGCGTTGCACCCTCATAATCGCGGCTGGAAGGCAGATGGACAGCTGACAAATTTATTAAGTGCATTGCAGAAACACATTCGCTCCAGGCTTGACGGAATCATCGAGAATAAACAGATGTTGTGGGAGATGCCGCTGTGGGAGGTTAGCGGATCTGTATTATTGACGCTGCATCCAATCAAAAATCGTTTTTATGAGCGATTTCAACTGCGGAAGGTTAAACGCGGCAATGAAATCAATGCCTTGAAAAAAATTATGGATTTGTGGCTGATCGAGATAATTCGGGATCTGGATTTCAGCCCGCAGCGCTTTGGTCAATGCCCTCGTTGTGGCGGCTTCTTTTACAGCCCGACCGAAAGGGTGAGGACTTACTGTTCGACGAGGTGTGCCAACGCTGTTCGCCAGCAACAATTTCGAGATGGAAAGAGGGGAAAAGACGAATAAACTGCAGTTTGTATTATGTTTTTGAATTTAATCAACAATTAGGATCCAACTCCCAATTATGTTACGGCCGCCGCCAAAAGGCTGGCCACCCCATCCAAGTTACCAATTCCAAAACACCAATTACTGGCCGTTTAACGGCCGACTCTACAAAGATGTTACCTCTGGATCCGGAAAGCAGAGGACATCATGCAACATTCAGGTTTGAAACGATCACCGAGGAATTACGCTGATATTCCGGTTGAAATTGTCAACATACATAAACTGGCGGAAATTCTTTTAACCAGCACCAGCACCTTAAGAAAAGGATGGCGGCGGCTCCCTCATTTTTATGTTGGTGAAGGATGTAATTTGAAATCTGCCCGATTTGTTGTTACAAAGGTCATTGAATTTTTGGAAGAAGAAGCTGAGGGAAGGCGCACAAATGGGACAATACAAGCACAAAGACAAGAAGAGGGGATGGTTCACCCGCTTCATGCTGGACGGGGAAATTTACAAAAAAGAGGGGTTTCAAACAAAGTCCGAAGCGGCGGAGTGGGAAGAAAACGAACGATACCGGGAAAAACACCCGGAACAATCGACACCAAAGACGATCCCTTTGACCTTTGCGCAGGTATCAAATAAATATCTCGAAACATATTCCAGCGATTTCCATCAAAAAAATACTTACAGGCAAAAAGCATTTGTTTTCCGTACTTTTATAACATTTCATCAACAAGACCCTGCCATCGAGGATCTTTCCCCTCCTGACTTTGCGAAATACCTTAAAGTTCGGAAAGATGCCAATAACCTGGCCAGAGTGGATGAGGGTAAACTAACAAGGGGGCAAAAAGAATTTTTGAAAAATTATTCTTTCCTCGTTCGACGGCAAGGATCAGATGGTAACAAAGCTGCTAACCGGGACCTGAAAGAATTCAAGGCACTTTTCGCTTGGGCAAATCGCCAAACGATCATCCAACACAATCCAGTTTTAAATCTTGAGCCATATCCAGAGGAAGAAACGCAACGTTATATTCCACCAGTTGAAGACATAGATCGGGTTATCCTTGCTGCGACAGATTGGGAGCTTGATTTAATTCAAACGGTTTATCATACGTTAGGGCGGTTGTCTGAGATCCTGAGTCTAACCTGGAGGGATGTTAATCTCGAAAGACGAAACGTAACACTCCGAACTCGGAAACGCAGAGGCGGTCAAATTCAATCTGACCATGTTCCAATGTCCGAAACTTTACATAGGTGTTTAAGGAAAAGGTGGATTGAACGCGATAAGTCCAGCCCTTACGTTTTTACAAAACCAGACGGAGGAATTTATACAAAAAATGATACGGCCATTAGGGGAATGATGGCCAAATTGTGTAAAGAGGCGGGTGTTAGGAAGTTTGGTTTCCATGCGATCCGCCATCATGTTGCTATGATTTTGGAAGATTCAGGTAAGGCTACCCTTAGAGAAATTCAAAGAATGCTCCGGCATAACCGCCCTACCACGACTGACAATTACCTCAAAGGTCTTTCCCCGTCCATGAAACAGGTCGCCAACATTTTGGACAAACCTAAAAAATCCCATCTTAAAGTTGTCGAAAAAACCGAATCCCAATCTAAAATTTAATCATTACGATATGAATACGTTTTAATTTTTCAAAGCGTATTGTAACGATTATTGTAACGATTTTCTAAAACGATCAAGAAAAAAGGTCAATTTAAGTTATCTTAAATTGACCTCGTTCCTTTAGAATGGCGGAGAGACCGGGATTCGAACCCGGGGTACACCTTTCGGCATACACTCGCTTAGCAGGCGAGCGCCTTCAGCCAACTCGGCCATCTCTCCTTAATTTATGAAATTTCCATTTTTGAGCTCCGCAGGAGCGTTTCATAAATTTGCGAAACAAACTTGTTTGTTTCGCAAATTTATTGGCGGAGGGAGTAGGATTCGAACCCACGGAGGTTTAACCCTCAACGGTTTTCAAGACCGCCGCTTTAGACCACTCAGCCATCCCTCCGAAATCAGGCTTTGGAGCTTATGTTCTCTACCATTTCGGCGGCAACCGGTCAATATTTTAATTGAAAGCGGCTCCTGTTGATTGTTGACAGAACCTAACAGATATGGTTTCCTTACGCGTTCAAAAATCAGTGACTATTGACCCTGAGAGGATTGTGGCGATGAAGCAAAAATATGAGATCATAAAAGACGATGAAAAAAACACCCTGATCCTGAGGGAGTATGCCGAACTGGATAAAGACACCCTCTCGCCGTTATGTGAGGAATCCTATGACATTACCGCGATTGCCGCGGCCGTCTCGGGCGGCAAGAGCGCGCTGATCGCTGCCCTGCGAACCAAAAACATGTACCCGCCGGGGCTCTACGCCGCGAAAATTGCCGATACGGTCACGGAACTGTTGGGAGAAGGGGAGACGCAATCGGCTGAACTGCTGTTCGATGATATCGAACTGCTGAATCGGGAGCGGGAAAGAGAGATACGTGAAGCTGAAATAAAGGACGAGGTTGAGGTTGAGGAAATCGATGAACTGCTGAGCGATGATTTCGAGGATGATGAAGATGATTTCGAAGGGGGCGGCGAAATCAAGGACATCAACTCGCTGAAAGTCGCCGACGACGAATATGGTGACGGGGATGAAGACCCCTAATCCGATCGTCCCGGCGGAAAAGGTAAAGGTAAGAGGAGGGATGAACGCAGCCCGAAATTTCATTGGGTAAACTTTTTTAAATTGGCCTTGACACAAAAGCCCCCATTCAATACTTATATCGAATTCAATCGGATGCGGCATACCTATACTTGATCTTGATTTGGGACGCTACAGTTTAAGAGAGCCGACAATTTTACGAGATATTCCAAAATGTGGCATTAAGCCGTTTCGGCCGTGTGGCGGCAATTCGACGCCGGCGATCTGAGCGGCTTTTTTATGGTTGGCGATACCGGCCACATCCTACCGGCGGATACCAATCCGCACTACAGATGCATCAAGGAGGTGCCGATGGAAAAGGAAAAACAATTTTATGAAAGACTGGCGAAGAGGGGTGTAACCAGGCGCGATTTTATGAAGTATTGCACCTTCCTCACGGCGACTATGGGGCTCTCTTCTTCCTTCATACCCAAGGTTGCCGAGGTGTTTGCCGCACCCAAAGAGCGTCCACCGGTCATTTGGCTGCACTTCGGCGAGTGCACGGGCTGCTCGGAGTCCCTGCTGAGATCGCAATACCCTTACATTGATGACCTGGTGCTCGAAACGCTCTCACTCGAATACCACGAAACCGTCATGGCGGCCGCGGGCCAGCAGGCGGAAGATCAACTGAAGGCATCCGCGAAGAAGTACAACGGTAAATTCATCTGCGTCGTCGAGGGGTCTATTCCGACCAAATTCAATGGCAGTTACGGCAAAATCGGCGGGCGGTCTTTTCTTGACATCGCCAAGGAAATCTGCCCCCAGGCCGCAGCGGTCATCGCCATCGGGGCCTGCGCCACTTACGGCGGTATCCCCGCTGCCGCGCCGAATCCCGGCGGTTACAAGAGTGTCAGTGAGGCCATCGGAATCAAGACCGTCAACCTTGCCGGCTGCCCCCCCAATCCGGTGAACACGGTGGGGACGATTCTCAACTACCTGCTCCTCGGCAAACTTCCGGCAGTGGATGAACTGGGTCGGCCGATGTTTGCCTACGGAAAGACCATTCATGATCAGTGCCCCCGGAGATCTCACTTCGAGAACGCCGAGTTCGTCGAAGAATTCGGTTCGGAAGAGGCCGCTTTGGGATACTGCCTTTACAAAATGGGATGCAGAGGACCGGAGACCTACAACAACTGTCCGATCGTAAAATTCAATGACGGCACGAGTTGGCCGGTCCAGGCGGGGCACCCCTGCATCGGCTGCAGCGAACCCGCGTTCTGGGATAAGTTCACACCCTTCTACGAGGAAATGTAGTCGACATCAATCGCAATACGAGAGATCCTTTTTCTAAAAGGGAGGAGAATATATGGCGCAAAGAATTGTAGTAGACCCGATAACAAGGATAGAAGGCCATCTGCGCATCGAGGTCGAAGTTGCCGATGGCAAGGTCGTGAATGCCTGGAGTTCGGGGCAGATGTTCAGGGGAATCGAGCTGATATTGCTGGGCCGGGATCCGCGGGACGCCCATCATTTTGTGCAACGATCCTGCGGGGTCTGAACGTACACCCATGCACTGTCCTCGGTGAGGGCAGCCGAAATGGCCGTCGGGGTCAAAGTTCCAGCGAATGCGCGCATCATCCGCAATCTTCTCATGGGTGCGCAATTCCAGCACGACCATCTGGTTCACTTCTACCACCTGCACGCGCTGGACTGGGTCGATATCGTCAGCGCTCTGAAAGCCGATCCTCTCAAAACCGCTCAACTTTCCGACAATGTCAGCAATGCACAGGTGGGCGGTACGGCCTATTTCAAACAGGTGCAGCAGCGCCTGCAGACATTTGTCGACAGTGGTCAACTCGGCCCCTTCGCCAACGCCTACTGGGGCCATCCGGCCTACAAACTGCCGCCCGAAGCCAATTTGATGGCGGCCGCCCATTACATCGAAGCCCTCAGGCTTCAAGCCAGAACCGCCCGGCTGCATGCGATCTTCGGGGCCAAAAATCCCCATCTGCAATCCCTGGTGGTGGGTGGCGTTACCGCCATCCAGGATCTGACGCCGGACCGCCTCGCAGAATTTCTTTACATCACCAAGGAAACCCAGGATTTTGTCAAAAACGTGTATATTCCTGACCTGCTGGCTGTGGCTTCTTTTTACAAGGACTGGGGCGGCATCGGCGGCACCACGAACTTTCTGGCGTGGGGAGAATTTCCCTTGAGCGATGCCGAACCGGACAGCCTGTACATGCCCCGGGGCCTCGTCATGAAGCGCGACCTTGCCAAGGTCACCATGCCGGATCAGGAAAAGGTCACCGAAGACGTCTCCCGCGGTTGGTATGAAAACGGCCCGGCTTTGCAGCCCTACAAGGGGCAAACCAAACCGCTGCAGGAGGATCCGAAATACAATCCGGCCGATGGGAAATACACCTGGTTCAAGGCGCCACGCTATGAAAACGAGCCTTGCGAAGTCGGTCCGCTGGCGCGCGTGCTGGTCGCTTACGCCAAAGGCCAAAAAGACATCAAACCGATCGTAGACAAGGTTCTTAAAGATCTCGGAATTCCGGCCACGGCGCTTTTTTCCACACTTGGCCGGACGGCAGCAAGGGGGATCGAGACCGTTGCCATCGGTGACGCCATGCAGGGTTGGGTGATGGAGCTGGTGGAAAACGTCAAGAACGGCGATACCAAGACCTACCAATCCTGGACAATGCCGGACAAAGGGATGGGCGTCGGGTTAAACGACGTGCCCAGGGGGTCTTTGGGCCACTGGATGGAAATCGACGCTGGTAAGATCAAGAACTATCAGTACGTGGTGCCTTCGACCTGGAATCTCGGACCACGAGATGCCAAAGGCAAACTGGGACCTGTAGAAGAGGCCTTGATCGGAACGCCGATTGCCGATCCGAAGAAACCCCTGGAAGTGCTCAGGACCGTGCATTCCTTCGATCCGTGTATTGCATGTGGTGTTCACGTCATAGACCCGTCTTCGAACGAGGTTTACAAGATCAAAGTCCTCTAGCGTGTCAATGCAGCGTTCTTCAGCCTCTTCAAAGGAGGGGCTGAAGAACGCACTTTCCGCCGATCCTTTTAGGGATTGGCCGGCAAGGAATCCACCCGCCTACCGCTTTCTTGCCCGTTTGCCGAACCGGTTTTTCTTTAGCCTGGTTGTCGTCTTGCCGTTTCTCAATATCCGGTTTCGACCGACAAAGCGGCCGAGGATCGTGGAGATTAACGATGAGCAATCAATTCCAAAAAGTGATGATTCTGGGCGTCGGCTGTATTCTTTACTCCGACGAGGGGTTCGGTGTGCGGGTCGTGCAGGAAATACAAAAAAGATACGCCTTTCCCGAAAACGTATCGGTGGTTGACGGCGGGGTTCTGGGTGTTAATCTTTTAGGGGTTATTTCTCAACCCGATCACCTGATCGTGGTTGACGTCATTCGGAACAAAGGAAACCCCGGAGACCTGTATCGACTTTCGGGTAAACAGATACCCGAACGGATTCGGGCCAAGAACTCGCTTCACCAGGTCGACTTCCTGGAAGCGCTGACCTTGTGTCAGGCGCTGGACAAGGTTCCAGAAACCGTTATCGTCGGTGTGGAGCCGGAAGACATCGAAACGCTCGGTATCGAACTGACCCCGACGATAAAATCCAGGTTGGATGACGTCATCGGCATGGTTCTCTCCGAACTGGATCACTTAGGCGTTTCATACACGAAAGGAAATTCGGAAGATGTGCCTCGCTATCCCATCTAAGATTGTTCGCATCGAAGACGGCTTGGGCACCATCGATGTGGACGGCGTCAGGCGAACCTGCAGCCTGTTGCTGATAGAAGACGCCAAAGTGGGGGACTGGGTCATTGTTCATGCCGGCTTTGCGCTGCACAAAATCGATGAAGCCGTCGCCATGGAATCCTTGACGCTGTTGAAAGAGGCGGCGGCCTATGTCGAGGGTAAAGAACCTTTCAAACCGGAATGACGACCGCCGATTGAAGTAACCGTTCACAGGGTTGCAAAGTCCGATGTGCTTCAAACCACCTAACTGTAAGCGTTTACAGGGTGCCGCAGATGCAAGGCGTCGGGTGCGCTGACGACCTTTTGTACTTCAAGTGCCCGACAACAAAGCAGATGCGGTGCCCTGTGAACGCTTACCGATTGAATCCCCTGTTTCCGAATCATTTCGAGCAACCGCAGGATTCGCAACCTGAATAAACCAATATGAACAAGCATCGTGTGGCCGGAAGAATCGAGGTCAACGGCATCGTTCAGGGCGTCGGCTTCCGTCCGTTCATTTACAACCTGGCCCTTCGGCATGGCCTGAAGGGTGAGGTGTCCAACACTTCGGCGGGCGTGGCGATTGTCGTCGAGGGCTCGGCCGGTCACATCGATGCATTTGCGGCCGATATTTCCGCCGCTCCGCCGCCACTGGCTCACGTCGTCGAGGTCTCCCGTCAATCGATCCCCGTGAACGGATATACGGCGTTCAGAATCGTCCAAAGCAAGGCCGACACGGCCATGGCCACTCTCATTTCGCCGGATGTTTCCGTTTGCGAGGACTGCCGGCGAGAGCTCTTCGATCCCAACGACCGGCGCTACCGCTATCCTTTTATCAACTGCACCAACTGCGGTCCTCGCTACACCATTATCGACGACATCCCTTACGATCGACCCAAGACCTCGATGAAACATTTCGAGATGTGCCCGCAGTGTCAGCAAGAATACGATGACCCGTTGAACCGGCGGTTTCACGCCCAGCCCAACGCCTGTCCGGTCTGCGGACCGCACGTTTCGCTTTTTGATCGGGACCGCAACCGGGTCGACGGTGCGGATCCGATCCGCGAAACGGCACGACTGCTGAGACAGGGACGGATCATCGCCATCAAGGGGCTTGGCGGATTCCATCTGGCCGTTGATGCCGTTAACACAGCGGCGGTGCGCCGGCTGCGTTCGAAAAAACAGCGTGAGGAAAAACCGTTTGCGCTCATGACGGCGGATATCGCGCGCATCCGGCAATTCGCCCGTTTCGATGCGGCCGAGCAGAGGCTGCTGACCAGCATTCAGCGCCCCATCGTGCTGCTTCGAAAACGGGAGCCAAACTCGATTGCGGTGGATGTCGCACCCCGTAACCGGTACTTTGGCGTCATGTTGCCCTACACGCCGCTGCACTATTTGCTCCTTGATCAAGGCTTTACCGCCTTGGTGATGACCAGCGGCAACTTGAGCGAAGAGCCGATCGCCATCGACAATGAGGATGCCATCCGGCGTTTGAGTTCCATTGCGGACTACTTTCTCGTTCACAACCGCGACATTTACCTGCGCAGCGATGATTCCATCGTCCGTTGCGCCGCCGGTGAAACCCGCCTCATCCGGCGATCCAGAGGCTTCGTGCCGGTCCCGGTATTTCTGCGGCAAAAAGTCCCTGCGGTGCTGGCCTGTGGTGCGGAACTCAAAAACACAATCTGTCTGACCAGGGGCAACCAGGCTTTTGTGAGCCAGCACATCGGTGATCTTGAAAACACGGCCACCGAGGATTTCTTCCGGCTCACCATTCGTCACATGCAGCGCATCCTGAAAATCGAGCCTGAAATCCTCGCCTATGACCTGCACCCCGATTACCTGAGCACCCGCTGGGCCCTGGAGCAGGAAGGCGTTCAGAAAGCGGCCGTGCAGCACCACCACGCACATGTTGTCAGTGCCATGGCGGAGAACCGCATCGACGGGCCGGTGATCGGGCTGGCCTTCGACGGGACCGGTTACGGTTCTGACGGCGCCATATGGGGCGGTGAAGCGCTCGTGGCGGATGAGCAGAAGTTTGACCGGGCCGCACATTTCGCCTATCTGCCGATGCCCGGGAGCACGGCCGCCATCAAGCAGCCCTGGCGCATGGGCCTGAGCTACCTGTATGCGGCTTACGGTGATGCTCTGGAAGATTTACCACTCCCCTTTCTGCGCGGCATTGACGGCGCCCGAGTGACCATTATTCTGGAGATGATCAAAAAACGGATTAACGCGCCGCTGACCTCCAGTCTGGGACGCCTTTTCGACGGTGTCGCCGCCCTTGCCGGCCTCCGCAACGAGGTGGCCTTCGAAGGCCAGGCCGCCATGGAACTTGAGATGATGGCCGCATCGTCGGCCGATTATTCCTACGATTGTCATTGGACCTCCGGGGCTCCCGCGCAGATACCGACCGCACCGATCATCCGTGCCGTGGTCGAGGACCTGCTGCAGGGAACCGCACCGGCACTCATCAGCGCGCGTTTCCATTTGACGCTGGTGCGGCTTTTCACCGACTTATGCGATCATCTGCGCAGAGACACCGGACTGACCCGGGTGGTGCTCAGCGGTGGGGTGTTTCAGAACGCCACCTTGCTGGGCGGATTGGTGCGCGCGCTTGAAGATAAAAAGTTCAAAGTGTATACGCACACACAAGTGCCGGCCAACGACGGCGGCCTCAGCCTGGGTCAGGCGATCATCGCCGCGACAACGGCAACCAGATCACAGATCGCTTGAGGCGTCGAGCCAGAGTTCTCAGGGAGAATTTTATTTTGAACCCCATTCGCAGCGAACCCGATTGGGTTTTGGTGATCATGTCAGTTCAGGCAACGGACGGCGACCATGTCACTTAAACACGTTGAAGAATACCGGAGTGCCGATCTATCCCGGTCGCTGGCGGAAAAGATTCGCTGGATCAGCAACCGAAAAATCAGACTGATGGAAGTCTGCGGTACCCATACCGTGTCGATTTTTAGAAGCGGGATTCGATCACTCCTGCCGGAAACGATCTCACTTCTATCCGGGCCCGGTTGCCCGGTGTGCGTAACCGCCCAGTCGGAAATCGATGCCTTCATTGCCCTGGCAAGGACAGAAGGCGTTATCATCACGACATTCGGCGACCTGATGCGGGTCCCGGGAACGGTTTCATCGCTACAGAAGCAACGCGCCGAAGGGCGCGATATCCGGATCGTTTATTCCACCATGGATGCGGTCGATGTCGCACGCAAGAATCCGGACAAAAAAGTCGTCTTTCTCGGAGTTGGGTTTGAAACCACTGCGCCGACGATTGCCGCAGCCATCGTGACTGCCCGGCAGACGGGCTTGGACAACTTTTTCGTCTATTCGGCGCACAAACTGGTGCCCCCGGCCCTGACTGCCCTGATGTCGTTGAGCGGCGTCAACGTCGACGGGTTTATTCTGCCTGGTCACGTGTCGGTCATCATCGGGTTGGACGGCTACCGGGACTTTTTCGAAACGCACCGGATCCCTTGCGTAGTGGCCGGTTTCGAACCGACCGATTTACTTCAGGCGATCGCCATGCTTGTCGAACAGGTCGAAACGGGCGCACCGGCATTGGAAAACGCCTATGGTCGGGCAGTGACGGATGCGGGTAATCCGGCTGCTCGGAAACTCCTTCAGGAGGTTTTCAAAACGGCCGGCGTGGCCTGGCGGGGTATCGGGGTGATCGCCGGCAGTGGTCTCAAGATCAGAGACTCCTATGCGGCATTTGATGCCGAAAAAATGTTTGCGCTGGCACTTCCCGAGGCCAAGGAACCGAAAGGATGTGCCTGCGGCGAGATTCTCACCGGCTCGAAAATTCCGCCGGAGTGCGCTTTGTATAAAAAGGTCTGCACGCCCATCGATCCGGTCGGGCCCTGCATGGTGTCGAGCGAAGGGACGTGTGCGGCGTATTATCGCTATCATCAAGATCGGTGAAAATATGAAGTTTGAAAAGGTGACGCTCGACCACGGCAGCGGCGGGAAGATATCCCACAGCCTCATGACCGATATTTTGCTGCCGGTCTTTGACAACCCGATCCTGGCCGACCTCAACGACGGTGCCATACTCGAACTGGACGGCCGGCGGCTGGCCTTCACCACCGACTCCTATACCGTGGATCCGATATTTTTTCCGGGCGGGCACATCGGCGACTTGGCCATCAACGGCACGGTCAACGACATCGCCATGTGCGGCGGTTCGCCGCTTTATTTGAGTGTCGGTCTGATCATCGAAGAAGGATTTTCGATGGCCGATCTGGAGCGGATTCTGGTGGGGATGGGAGCGGCCGCACGCAAGGCCGGGGTGACCGTTGTCACGGGCGACACCAAGGTGGTGCCCAAAGGCGCGGCCGATAAAATTTTTATCAACACCTCCGGCTTTGGACTCATCCCGGTAGGGGTTGATGTGGGCAGCACAAAAGCCTGTGCCGGCGATCGCGTCATTTTGAGCGGCACGATGGCCGATCACGGCGTTACCATCCTCACCCAGCGCGAGGGGCTTACTTTCGAGTCGGCGTTGACCAGTGACAGCGCGCCGCTCAACCAAATGGTGGCCGATATGTTCTCCGCCAGTCCGTCGATTCACGTTTTGAGGGACCCTACCCGGGGCGGCGTCGGCACGGCGTTGAATGAGATCGCACGAAAGTCTCAGGTGGGAGTGACCATCTTCGAGGACCGGATCCCGCTCAAGAGGGAAGTGGTCGGAATCTGCGAACTGTTGGGCTTTGATCCGCTCTATCTGGCCAACGAGGGCAAACTGCTGGCATTCGTGGCGCCGGAGCATGCCGGCCGCATTTTGGAAGTCATTCGGCAGAACGAATACGGCCGGGATGCCGCCGTTATCGGTGAAGTGGTAGGCGATTATCCGGGGCGGGTGACCATGC